>Ga0265295_1003428_pt1 | contig 23130 bp, 24 predicted proteins | sample Munlansysbiofilm_FD_192503 | JGI IMG/M metagenome (GOLD analysis project Ga0265295, IMG submission 192503) | Leachate microbial communities from a municipal landfill in Southern Ontario, Canada - Methane capture system biofilm | ecosystem: Engineered > Solid waste > Landfill > Unclassified ...
AAAGTATCAAAGTTATTCCGGTCAACGCTCGGTTGATCGGATTTTGAATAAAAGCGAACTGGGAAGCGATCAAAATAAATAAACTGAAAACCAAAGCCTGTGTCCCGATAAGTTTTATATTAAAAGCCTGGAATTTTACAATCACATAAGCCAAAATACCCATAAAAAAGGTCATAAAAAACAAACTCACGAACTCTATGGAAAATGAATTATCCATTAAAAGACTGGCGATGTAACCCGTTGTAAAAAAAGACAAAAGAAAAAACTCCACCCCCACTCCAAATATTAAAATTTGTTTTTTTAAAACATATTCGGACTTTTTGTATCCGAAAAAAAGAATAAACAAATTAAACAAAAAAATTAAAAAACCCAAAGCGTAATAATAGCTAGTGTAATAAAAACCCTCTTCGGTAACGCCGCATAATTCCAAATTAAAACTCTCAATATTAAAATTTGTCGGTAAAAATATTATTACTGGCAATAATAACAACATTAAAATAAAATTGATTGTTGCCCCGGGATAACGCTTATTTATAAAAACAAAAGTAAAATAAAAAGAAGTAATGCAAATTAATGAAAAAAATAAACCGAAAAAATTCCAGACAAATATTATCAAATCACTCCCATTATTTGTCCATGTTATTAAATTAATAAAACCCCAGGAAGAAAAAAATAAAGATATAAGAAAAAGTAATCTAGCCTCCAAAAAATCCCTATTTTTAAAAACTACAAACAACCCCAAAAATAAAGAAACAAAGATTGAGGTGAAATGCGAATAATAAAGAAGGGCAGGAACATCTGTAGAAAAAATTAAATATTGCGGATCGGAATAATTGGGACAGATCATTTTTTGTTTATAACTAAGAATTGATTTTTCTAATTATAACATAATTTTATCTTAAAAAGAAGAAAACTCCTAAAAACTCTAAGAGACAATTCAGCAAAACCATTCGATGTATTCGTAAGCCTCACCACCACCATATTTCCAGCTATGCATCTCTCTCTTTGTGGATATTTTTCCCTTAAATATTTTCCTCAATCTATCAGCGAAGCCGTTTGATAACCTGGCATGAATAGAAAAACTACTTATACCCCTACGCCCAGCCTCCTTACAAACTGCTATCAATAGTTTTTCCGACCCGCCAATTCCCCTCGCCTGAGGGATTATTTGAATAGTTTCAATATAATAAAAATTATCTTTTTTTTCCAAAAATTCATCATCTCCCAACAAATCATCAACCATGTTATTATGTGGGATCGCCAAAATATATCCAACCACCTCATTGTCTTTTTTTAAAAATATATTTATATTATCTTTATTTTTCAAAACACCCGTGTAATATTCAGGAGCATTATCATATTGCCAATCTTTCGGAAAACACTTCCCCTCAAGCATTAATATATTATTCAGATGTCCATCGTCAAAATCATCCACTCTTACAAAATCAATTTTTTCCAAATCCTTAGGTTTTTTTTTCATAAAATAAATTACATTGTAAATTTAATAGTATAAGCGTTAAAGTCCAAGTTTAAATTAAATAGACGCGAAAACTCCAAGTGAATTCCCGCGTCTCTTGCTTCAGACTAGCTTCCTCCAAAGCCAAATCATCAGCCTAAAAAATTCTTTTATCATACCCGCAAAAACAAATACGATAATAAAAAAACACACACCCAGAATCGGCACCCACAAATCAGATTCCATCCTAAGGTATCCAGCTCCATATCTCTCCCATAATTCATAACCTTTTGTATAAAGCCAGGCCCCAAAAATACCTTGGACGGCAGAAAGCACAAAAAGAGAAATCCAGATTTTTTGACGACTTTTCAGCTCCTTCTGAAAAAGAAAACAAATAACCTCTGGACCCTCCCAAATTATAGCTTTCAAGGAAACTACCAATGCAAGTAACCATCCCGAGAGTTTACCATAAAATCCTCGTTGGCGCATAACATCCACAACCCGACGAAAAGATTTTCCCAGGGTGATATCATAACCCGTCTTATCACTGAGCCAGTAAAAACCAGCGGCAGCAAGAAAATCATACAGAAAGGTTGCCAGATAAATATCCTTGGATGAAATATTTTTAGCATTCATCCAAAAGACCATCGCCCCCAAACCGGCTGCTATGGAATAATCAACCACCCCATAAAAAAAACGGCCTGCAACAGTTAAGGAGAACCTTCCAGCCCCCTCCTTTGATATAATTTTTCCCTCTATATCAAAAAAAGCCTTAAAAGAAAGAACCATTGTGGAAATTAAATTTTTCATTTTCTCCCTCTTTGGATTTATTTTAAAAGATATACCCCATATCATATATTTATATGAAGGATTTTAACCTTAACATAAAAAATTAAAAAAGTCAATAGCTAAAAAAATGTAAAGTCAATCTAAAAAATACCCCGAAATTAAGAAATGTGATATAATCAATAAAAAAATAACTTTTATTCTATCCAAAAATATGAAAATCTTAGACTTTCCAGAATTACGACAAGCATATGAATATGACTGCGGAGCCAGTGCATTACAGTCGATCCTGGCTTATTATGGTATAGATATTCGAGAAGAACTAATAATGAAATATTTGAAGACTAATCTGAGGAATGGCACATCCATAAATAATATTACTAAAGTTTTAAAAAAATTTAATTTAAAATTTGAATCAAGGAAAATGACTATATTGGAAATAAAAAATTACATAAATAAAAAAATACCCGTACTTATCCTAATCAAGGCTTGGGATGATGATCATTGGGTTGTGGCCATAGGCTACGATAAGGAAAGGATTATTTTCGAAGACCCCTATCTGCTTAAAAGAACTTTTCTAAAAAATGAAGAATTCCTAAAAAGATGGCACACTGATGAAATAGATTCAAAACATCCCAATCATGGCATAGCTGTTTTTGGCAAAGAGTTGAAGCTCAAAAAAAATGATTTTATTCACATGCAGTAAAAAATTTTGCCAAGATTTTAAAATTAAACTAAATCCACCCCCATTTCTTCAAGCTTTTTCTATCTCTTTCAACAAAAGACAATCCGATATCGTTGCGATAAAATTTTTTGGGAATTATTATCTTTTTTATCAATTGAAATGATTTTTCCCGCGCCCGCTGAACCGATTTTCCGGAAGTTGTAACATGCAAGATAAAACCGCTGTTTCCGGAAATAAAAAAGTTTCCGTATTTATCCCGAGAAACCTCTTCAAAATGAATATGCTTAAAATCCTCAAATTTAAAATCGGAACTGAAATAAATATACTCGCCCTTGGAAGAATATTTATTCATTTTTATTTGATAAGGAAAAGGCGGGGTAGCCACCAAAACAGCCACCGCATAATCTTTTTTGTATTTTAAATCATAATCTTTTCCGTCCGCCACCGCCTTAAAAAATTCCCCCAAAGGAGATTTAAAAAGTTCGACGTGCAAATGAGTAGCCGGCCAACCGAAACGAGTAGTCGCCTCCAGGGGATAAACTTTGTCACCATTAACGATACAATTAACATCCACATCACCTTTGAAATTTATATTTCGTAAATAACTCTCCATCTTAGCCAAAGTCTCCCGATAAAGCTTGTTATTTTCATCATCGGTAAGCCACATTAAGGTTCCCATTTCATAAGTCTTGGGTCCCAATCCGCCGGAATATAAATCCTTATGCTCAACATTGATCTCAATCGGGCCAATCCAATTATTTCCGTTAAAATATCGAGCTACCCCGATTTCGATTCCTTCCGCTTTTTTCTGAATATCGATTGTGCTACATTCATCTTTTTCGTATTTGTAATAATTTTTTAAAACTTCGATCACATCCCGACCATCCTCAAGATTACCGACATAATTAAAAATCTTGTCGGCGTGACCGTTTTGTTTTACCACCCAAGGACCTTTGTTTTTGTTTATATATTCAACCGCCTTATCAATTTTACTGAAACTTTGCGACGGAATAACCGGTATCCCGCAAGAGGCAAAAACTTTTTTACAATATTGCCGATCATGTTCCAATTTATCTCCCGCTTCACTCCCGCCAATGACCGAATAGCCTTGCTTTCTCAATCTATCCTGCTCGCGACCGTAGCCGATACTGTCAAAAATAATCAGCCCGTCTTTCCCCACCCAAGAAATTTCCTTTCTCCAATCTTTGACAATATTCAAGATATTTTTATAATTGTTTTTTTGAGATTTTTCGTCGATAAAAAACTTAACCTCATTGTTTTCCTTCTTTAAACGATAGGCCAGATCCGCTCCCGATAAATCCAATGAAACAAATAATACTCGCATAAAATCTTTTTTAGATTTTGCCTTTTTGAATATAATAAAAAATCCGTCATCGATTGATTAGGATACAAAATGGCAAAATAAACTAAAATTTACTTAAACATTCAATGATATCATATATTTTTGTTTTTGTCAATAGCTTATATAAAAAGCTAAAAAAGCCCGGAATTAAAGGATAACTACTCTTCCGCAATCTCTTCAACTGTCTCCTCCTTGGCCGGCTCCTCTTGGGCAATCGGCAAGGCTCCCTGTTTGGAATCATCATCCTCCCGCAAACCCTCCTCTTCGGACAAAATCATATCTTGGGTACTTTGCTCCATCGGTTCCTCCGCATTATCCTCCGACTCTTCACATTCCTCCCCCTCGCAATCATCCTCCGCTTCCTCCGGATTGGCCGCCCGATAAATCATCGGATCATTGCAAAGTTGCGCTCCAAATTCTTCCCGATTTTCCTCATTACAAAAAACGAACTCACAATCGGGTTCGTTTTCACCGCAAAAAAACGGCTCGCATTCTTCATCACCCTCGGCACAAACCGAGATTCGACCGGCGTTTTTATTTATTATTTTATAATACCAAATATCATCTTCTTCATCACCCGTACACTGCTCTCCCTCCTCCTCGCTCAACGGATCACAATTCCAGACAAAACAAGGCTCTCGATAAGGATCGCAATCGACCTTGGCCTCAATAATATAATCTTTTTTTATAACATACCGGTAAAAAGTGGCTCCGATCGACAAAAAAATCAGAGCAATCACAATCAACCAAAATATTTTTGTTTTTCTATCCATAAAACAGTCTCTCGGCTTTTAATTAATAAATAATGACGAAAAAAATCCTTTTCGGCATCACTAAATTAATAAGTGATATCGGGTAAAACCTATTTCAACTCTATAACATTGAATTTATTTACCAAAAAAAGGATTCTTTTTTGTAGCTGCTATATGAAATGAAAAGCCGGAGAAAAAGAAACTTTTTCGGTAAATAAATATTCTACTCGCTACCAATTCAAATTAATTCATTATACCAAAAAAATCAAAATTAAACAAAAAATTATCTCTTGGTAATCAAAGGCACAAACATAAAGCCGGGATATTTTTCTTCGTAAAAATCGTTTTCTCCCCGCTTTTCCAAATAATGCAAACGATTATAAACCGGCATCACCAATTTACCTCCGACTTTCAACTGATCTTTCAATTCTTGATAAATCTCCTCACCGGAAGCGGAGACCAATATACGATCATAAGGAGCCCTGGCTGCGTAGCCCCGACTACCGTCCATATTGTAAATTTCAACCGTTTCTTTGTTTATTTTTTTCATTTTACGAATATTTTTTCTCCCGAAATCGCACAATTCTTTTATTCTCTCCAAAGCAATCACTTTACCCTTCTCGCCAACAATATAAGCCAAAAGAGCGGTACTCCAACCGGAACCGCTTCCGATATCCAAAATTTTGTTGCCCTCCCGCGGATCCAACAATTCCAACATTATTGCCATGGTTGTCGGCTGAGAAATTGTTTGACCGTAACCGATCGGCAAAGGCACATCCGCATTGGCGCTCAATTCGATATCCCCGGGCACAAATTCAACTCGCTCGATATTGGCAAAAGCCTCGATAATCGAGCTGGTACGCAAATAACCGCTTCTCATTAACTTATTGGTCAGCCTGCTCATAAACGATTAAATCAAAAAATTATTCGCCAATTACCTGAATAGTAATATCTCTTTTTCGACTACCGTCAAATTCAACCGCAAAAATACTTTGACGATGACCCAGCATCATCTTGCCTTTGGAAATCGGAATAGTCTCACTGGAACCGATCAACATCGCTTTGGCATGGGAATGACCGTTGCTTCGACCGTCGGACCTGACGGTGCTGTTTCTAAGTTCAAAAAGATCATGCGAATAATGATCCTCGACCGGAACAATGCGATAAAGCACTCGCATAAAATCTTGCATCAACATCGTTTCATTGTGATTAATCACTACCCCCATAGTGGTATGCGAAGAAAAAACCACCACCTGACCTTCTCGTATCCCCGAATTGTCAATAATTTCATGGATCTTATCGGTAATATCCATAAACTCAATCTGATTCTTGCTTTCCAAATTCACCTTGCCGTTGTATATTTTCATATTTTTAAAAAAATAGTTATTGATTCGGGTTATTTTTCAAGAAATCTCGCAAAGATTCAGCCGCCACTTCGGGTTGAATCATAGAAATCTCTATGCCGGTTTGCAACTCAAAACCGGCCCAAGTGGAAGTATGAGGCAAAATCTCGATGTGCCAATGATAATGACGGTAATCTTTGCCGTCGCAGGGAGAAGTATGAATATAGAAATTATAAGGGGGATTATTTACCGCCCCTTTGATTGAAGCCATGGCCGCTTTAAAAACTTCCGCCAAATCAACTTTTTCCTCATCGGTAATTCTTTCAAAATAAGGACTGTGCTTTTTGGGCATCACCCAAATTTCAAAAGCGCTTCGACTGGCAAAAGGACAAAAAGCGATAAAATTTTTATTTTGCGCCACCACTCGTTGTTGTTTTCTTTCTTCATATTCAGCCATCTCGCAATAAACACATTTCCGAATGCTCTTAAAATAAATCTCCGCCCCCTCCAATTCCTGCCTAATATAAGGAGAAATAACCGGGATTGCCATCAATTGAGAATGCGGATGGGCGATGGAAGCTCCCGCTTCTTTGCCGAAATTATGAAAAATAGTTATGTAATTAACACTTTTTTTGCGCATTAAAGCCAAATATCTATCTTGGAAAGCGTCAAAAATTTCCGCAATCTCAAAAATGCCCAAATCTTGAATATGTCGAAAATGATCACGAGTGACAATCACCTCATGATATCCCGTTCCGGTCATGGCAAAATAAGGACCATCCTCCATTGGTCGCGGAATTTTACCTCGAGAAAAAGCCGGGTATTTATTCGGAAAAACTCGCAAAGTCCATTCTCCGTCACTTTTAGAATAAATCAAAACATCTTTTTCTTGTCCGCTTGCGACCGGATCGCAAAACAAACAATCCCCAATATCGGAATCGCTTTCTATTTGCTGCGTACTGTACTCAACTTTGGAGAAATCCTCCGGTCGCTTGGCTCTTCCGACTGCAATTACCACCCAATCTCCGGTCACAATATCTTGTCTCAATTCCGATTCCGCCGAAGATTTTTTATTTTTCTGTTCGACTGCTCCTTCTTTTTCTCCTGTTGAATTTTGTTCTTTTTTTTCTCCCTCTCGGGAAACTTCGATTTGCATTTTTGCTTTTTGTTTTTCTATTGCTTAAAAAATAACAAAAAAATTATTTTTTCAAGTCCTCCACTTTTTTGTCCAACTGATAAACACCTTTGATCATATTCCACCTGACACTGAATAAATCCTTAAAAGTACTAATATATCCGCTTATTCCGACAGTGCTTTCTCCGCTATCAATCCATTCCACCGGTACCTCAACCGTTTTATAACCGAGTTTTTTGCCAATCATCAAAAGCTCGAAATCCAAACCCCATCTATCCACTGTGGTTCGAGGAACAATATCCTTGACCGCCTCTCGGGTAAAAGCTTTAAAACCGCATTGCGTATCTTTCATCCCCCAAAGTCCGCCCACCATTTGAATCATCAAATTGCCGGCGTTACCCAAAAATTCTTTCCATTTGGGTTGGCGCACTTTCACTTGAGATTCTTCCATATCGCGAGAACCTATTACAATATCATAATTTTCATCCTGAAACTTAGGCAAAAATTTATCCAACATTCTTATTGGAGTGGCACCATCCATATCGGTAAACAAAATAATATCGCCCTCCGCCCTTACCATACTCTCCCGCAAAGTAAAACCTTTTCCTCGATTTTCCTTTCTGTCTAGCACTTTGACATTGGGTAAATTATTGGCATGCTCTTTTACGATAGCCGACGTATTATCTTTCGGTCCGTCCAAGGCGATAATAATTTCATAATTCAAACCTTTTTCATTGAAATAATTACCAATTGACTTCAAATGCTCTTCCATCTTGTCTTTTCGCACTTCTTCATTATAGGTGGGTATCACAATTGATACATAAGGGTTTTTATTTTCCATTTTTCTATAAATTTACTATTTAAAAATTAAACGGTATTGGGTAAAAATATTCAATAGTTATAACATTGAATTTATTTCCCGAAAAAATTATTTTTCCCAAATACCGCATAAAATAAAAATTCGGAGAAAAAATTTTTTGAGGAATAAATTATTCCACACACTGTCTATTTTTCCTAATTAAATTATAACACTTTTTATTTATTTTTGCCAGATACATCTCTTAATCCTTCTCCCTATTCTCAAGATAAGCTCGGATAAATTCCTCAATCTCTCCGTTTAAAACCTTTTCCGGCTCGGAACTTTCTTGACTGGTCCGATGATCCTTTACCAATTTATAAGGGTGAATAACATAAGAACGAATCTGACTGCCCCACTGAGGACTTTGATACGCGCCTTTCATTTTTTTCCTTTCCGCCTCCTCCTCTTCCAAAAATTTTTTGTGCAATTTAGCCATCAACAACTTCATGGCTCGTTCCTTATTTTGCAGCTGCGATCTCTCCGTCTGGCAACTGGCGACAATATTGGTAGGCAAATGAGTTATTCTGACCGCGCTATCGGTAGTATTGACACTTTGTCCTCCCGCCCCCGAAGAACGAAAAGTATCGATTCGTAAATCCTCGTCTTTTACTGCCACTTCTTGGATGTTCTTAATAATCGGCAAAACTTCAACCGAAGCAAAGGAAGTTTGTCTCAAGTTATCGGAGTTGAAAGGCGAAAGCCGAACTAATCGATGCGTCCCCGCCTCACCCCTCAATAAACCGTAAGCGTATCGACCCTCAACCTCAAAAGTGGCGCTCTTTATCCCCGCCTCCGAACCTCTCGATTCATCGATTATTTTAGTTTTAAATTTTTTATTCTCCGCATAACGCAAATACATCCGCCTAAGCATTTCCGCCCAATCTTGCGCATCCACCCCTCCCGCTCCGGCGCAGATCGAAACAATCGCATCACTTTTATCATACTTTCCACCCAACAAAATATCGGTTTCCAATTCTTTGAAATTTTCTTCCAAAAGATTGATTTGTTTTTGCAAGGATGTTCGTTCCCCCTCATCGGCAACAACCAAAAATTCTTCCAAATAATCGATTTGCTCTTCCATCTCGGTTATTTTTTTCACATCTTTTCTGAGCTCGTCCATTTCTCGAATAATTGCATTGGCTCTTATATGTTCATCCCAAAAACCATCTTGACCGACTTTTTTTTCAAGCTCGGCGATTTCTTTTTTCTTTTTTTCAACTTCAAAGAAATTCCCGCAAAGACGGGATTTTATTTTTTAGGTCTTCGATTCTTTTTTTCAGTTCAATCATTTTATTTTGCCATAGCTATTCTTAATTCTTCCTGAGCCGTTTTCATCTCGGATTTAAAATTCTCAATTGCCTCTTCAACCTTGTCTTGTCTGCTCTCTCTCAAGGTCCGAATAGAAACCTGCACTCTCTTTACTTCATTGATATCCTCCTTATATTCGTTTTTTCTCAATCTGACAGCCTCTCTCAGTTCCGATATTTTTGAATCACCCTCGCAAGCTTTGCGCGCCTCATCGATAATTTTTTCGATATCTTTTTCAAAATCCAATCTGAGCGACTCTATTTTTTCTTCTCGCTCCTTCAAGGCCCCAGCTATGCCGGAATTCATTTCACTCTTAGCGGCATCAATCGCCAACCTTCTTTTATCCACTGCGCTTTCAACCGATTTTTTAAATTTTTCTACCGCCTCTTTTTTCTCCTGATTATCTCCCGCTTGAACGCCCAACTTCAGATAAAAACTATTGCGTTCTTCGTCTCGACCGATGCGTCGCTCCTCCAAATCAATCTCTCGACTTCGAGCAAACTCTTTCATTTCGGAGATTTTATTTTCCAACCTACCTTTAAATTCGAAATTGCTTCCCTCCATCCTTTTTTGTAAACGATTGCCAATTTCGTCGATTCGATCACATAAAACCTCGGTCTTCTTTTCCTCCAATTTTATTTTTCGCTCCGCTATCTTATCCGACCCGAATTCTTCCGCTTGAACAACCCCCGACCAAACCATTCCCGCAAGTCCCAAAAAAATTGCTCCGATTATTATTTCTTTTTTCATTCTTTTTTTAGGTTAAAAAATTATTATTCAACTTCCTTTTCCAAGGACTCCAAATCCGGCTCCAAATCAAAACTGTCATCCCCCACAAAATCATCCGCCAAGTCGGCCGGATCTTCTTCAAAATCAACATCTTGCAAAGTTAAATCCGGCTCAGCTGAAATTTCTGTCGATTTTTCTTTCTTATTAACCGAGTCTTCTCTTTCGATATTTCCCGAACGGAAACCATCCTCCGATTTTACTCCCAAAATTCCGGACAATTCTATCAGCAAAGCGCAACACAGCAAGGTCGCAACTCCGATAAATATCCATAGGTACAGATTTTTTTTCATAGTTTTATTTTTATTTTTTTTATTTATTCCAAATGTTATCGAGTAAAAAATATTTTAATGCTATAGCATTAAATTTATTTACCGAAAAACAATTCTTTTTCGTAACTGATTTCGCAAGACTAAAAAGCCAGGGGGAAAGAAATTTTTTTCGAGAAATAAATACTCCATTCGTTGCCAATTCTTCTTTTTTGCAATTATATCATCATCTCTGTCTTTTTTACAAGTATCCTATTTTATCCGTTTGTAAAATCAAAAAATAATTTCGCCTTTACAAAACAGGCTGATCAAGCTAGAATTTACTTGAATTTTAAGGACTAATTTCAAAGCATTATTATGTTGGAACAAATTAAAAAAATAAAAGCTGAATTCAAAGAATTGGAGGAAAATCTTAATTCCCCGGAAATGCTCTCCAATCCCTCCCGTTTGGCCGATTTGGGCAAAAGAAAAGCCGAATTGGAAAAAATAATCAGCCTGATTGATCGACTGGAAAAAACCGAAAGAGAAATGCGGGAAAACGGAGAAATTATCAACTCGGAAGAAGATGATGAAATGAAAACCTTGGCACTGGAAGCCAACACCCAACTATCCAAAGAAAAAGAAGGATTGGACAAGGAATTGGAATTGGAACTTATTCCCAAAGATCCGGACGATAACAAAAATTCGATAATTGAAATAAGAGCCGGCGCGGGTGGCGACGAAGCCGCTTTATTTGCCGGTACTTTGTTCAAAATGTATTCTCGCTACGCCGAAAAGAATAACTGGTCAATCTCCATCTTAAACTCTCACACCACCGGCATCGGCGGTTACAAAGAAATCGTCTTTAATCTCACATCTTCGGATAGTCAAAACCCCGTTTACAAAAAAATGAAATATGAATCCGGCGTCCACCGCGTTCAAAGAATTCCCGAAACTGAAAAATCCGGCCGCATCCATACTTCTACCGCCACGGTGGCGGTCTTATCCGAGGCCGAAGAAGTTGATATAAAGATCGACCCCAAAGACTTGCGCATCGACACTTTTGCTTCTTCGGGACCGGGCGGCCAAAGCGTCAATACCACCATGAGCGCCGTCAGAATCACCCATCTTCCCACCGGTATTGTCGCCTCCTGTCAAGATGAAAAATCCCAGCACAAAAACAAGGATCGAGCCATGAAAGTTTTGCGCTCTCGTTTGGTCCAAATTCAAAAAGAAGAAGAAGCTAAAAAACTGGGGGATGCCCGCCTAAGCCAAATCGGCACCGGTGACCGCAGTGAAAAAATCAGGACTTACAATTTTCCCCAAGACCGCATCACCGATCACCGCATTAAAGTTTCTTGGAGCAATATGGAAAACATTCTCAGTGGAGAAATCGATTCCATCATAAACAACCTGCAAGAAGAGGATATCAAGAAAAAATTAGCTCTAAAAAAATGACCGTCCCCCGCTCGATTGATATCGAAAAAATCAAAAAAGAATATTTTCAAAAAATCGATTCTTTGGAATTGGAACTTTTACTTGGAAAAGTTTTAAATAAAAGCCGGGAGCAAATAATTTCTCATCCGGAATTAAAACTTGGTCCCGCCCGACTCACTCGCCTAAAAGAATATCTGCAAAGAAGAATAACGGGCGAACCTCTGGCTTATATTTTGGGCCAAAAAGAATTTTACGGTCTTAATTTTGCGGTAAATCCGCACACCCTGATTCCCCGCCCCGAAACGGAACTAATGGTGGATTTGGCGCTTGATTTCATAAAAACAAAAGAAGATGGAAGCATCGAAAAATCGAAACAAAAAGTTAGCGGAGTTATCGGTCATCAATCATCAGTAATCAATATCATAGATGTTGGCACAGGAAGTGGAAATATTATAATTTCTATTTTAAAAAATTTAAGCATTGATTCAACCTGCCCGCAGTTACTGCATCGTTGCGGACGGGAATTCAAAATTCAAAATTCAAAATTCTTCGCCGTTGATATTTCAAAAGAAGCGATAAAAATTGCCAAAAAAAACGCCAAATTAAATAAAATTAACAATATCCGATTTCTCCACGGAAATCTCTTGGATCCCGTTCTTAAATCTAAAGTCATAAATAATAAATCTTTATTTTTGATTCTGGCGAATCTTCCCTATCTCTCCAAGAAAATCTATAATACCTGCGCTGTGAATGTTAAAAAATATGAACCCAGGAGCGCTCTCTACTCGGCCAAACAAGGTCTTGCTCATTATGAAAAACTGCTCGCTCAAATATCAAAACTGAAAAAGACTCATCCTTTACTCCCCGTCATTTGTTTTATGGAGATAAGCCCGGAGCAGAAAAAAATTATCACCATGTTGATAAAAAAATATTTCCCCCGATTGAAACCGCAATTCAAAAAAGACTTGGCGCAAAAATGGCGAACGGTCCATATTGAAATATAATCTCAATATTCATAATTATCCCCATATTAGGCCTTAAATATTTGGTTTTGTCTAGTTGACGAGGTTTGTTTCTTAAACTAAAATAAAAGGACAAACGATGAAAGAAGGGGCATCATCCCCGCAATCGATTGTCGATATCAACTTCGCAAGAAGTGAATCGATTGAAAAAGCTTCAACGCAAGCTTTCTTTAAAAAAATAATTTTGCTTTTTTTAAAAAGCAATCAACTAGAAAGGAAGGTGTACAAAAAATGGATAAAGAATTTAATGATGATGAATTTAACGAATCCGAGGAGCCGACCGCGATGCAAAAGTTCAAAGAATGGATTCAGGAAAATCTTCGCATCTTAGTTAGCGTTCTGATAGTTGTCTTAATTGCCTCCTCTATCTATTCTTATTCGAAAAGAGGAGAAGAGGAATCCAAGCTGGCTGAAGAGGAAGGCACTGAGATAGAAAACATCCTTAGCGATCTATCAGCCGGAGAAGAACCGACCGATCAGGCGGAATCAACCGATGAAGGAAAACTAACCGTTGAAGAAGAAAAACCTGCCACTCCGGAAACTCAACCGGAGCAAAAAGTGGAAGAACCGCAAAAACAAGCAACTCCCGACACATCTGACTCCAAAGAAACCGACGGATCATTTGTGGAAGTAGCTCAAAACGGGGACGGTACCACCCATTTGGCTCGAAGAGCTTTGGCTCACTATCTGGAAAAAAATCCCGATGCCGGCTTAACTGCCGAACACAAAATCTACATAGAGGATTATCTTCGCAAAAATGTTTCCCCCAAGGGACACATTGCGATTGGTACATCGGTTGAATTTTCCAAAGATCTTATCAAGCAAGCAATCAATGCTTCCAAAAATTTAAACGATGCGCAATTGAAGAATTTACAGAGATACTCGGCACTTGTCAACTTCTAGAAAACAATTTAAAAAATCAGAACTTTTATATATTTAAAACTCCGGCAACGACCGGAGTTTTAAAATTCACCCACACCGAAAGATAGTCCGCTCTAAAAAAAATTTTCATAAAAAATTCTAAAGCTCAAATTCAACTATCTGATTTATTGCTTGGTCTCGATAAAAAACATTTAACTCAAATTCTTCATCTTTCACCCGAAATTCATAATAAGCTTCCTGAAAATCGGGATTTTTTTTGGTTCCGGCCAAAGAAAAATATCTTACCCCATCCTCCTCGATTTTATGCAAAATTTCAATATGCCCGTTAAACACGGCGTCTACTTTATACTTCGCCAAAATTTCCCGAATTTCGAACGCATTGAAAATGGGATTTTTGGTATCATTCCGACTGCCATCCCGATTATTCATTGCCGATTGGTGCATAAAGACAACAACTCTCTTATCGGTCTTAAGCTGATCTCTTAACCATCTTAAACTTTCCGGATGCAAAAATCCCGGAAGATATCCCTCCCCGATAAAATCGTTTTCTCCGTTTTGAGGGTTGAAGTTTCCGTCCAAAAAAACAAAACGATAATCCCCCCAATCCTTTACATATTCCAAGCTTTCCATTTCTAAAGCCGTCCTGAATTGTTCCTTGGAAACGCTCCTCAAATCATGATTTCCCACCACCCAAAAAACCGGCGCCCCGTTTTTTTCCAACTCCCCCTTTACCAATTCCAGTCCGCTCAAACCGATATAATCGGGATCGCCCGTGCCCTCAATCACATCTCCCAAATGAACTACCAAGTCCGGGCTAAAAAAATTCATCTGTTGAATAAAGTTTTTTAATATCCTTTGATCATCCGGCTTTAGAATTCGCTTAGATTCGGAACTCTTATCCGTTCGGTTTATCCTAGTCGGACGAAAATGAGTATCTGTAATCAGTCCGATTTTCAATTCGGCCGGATTTTTCACCTTGCGCTCCCAAATCGGAGCCGCCTCCGGCAGAGGAAAATATTCCAAACTTGCCAAACTCCTTAAATCCGCATAATTTCTATCGGACCAAAAAGTCAACAAACCCAAAACCGCCCCGAAAACAAAAACTCGAAACAAAAAGTCCGCCAATTTTTTCTCTCCTTCTTTCCGGTTCATTTCTTAAAGTCGGTTAATAAAAAAATTATTCCCTAATTACTTTTATGTTTTTCATATCACTAATATCTTCGATGCGAGAGGTCTTTTCATTCTTCAATTCACCCCCGTCCAAAATCAAATCATCATCTTTTAAATCGAATATTTTCTCAATATTTTCCAAATTTTTAATTTCCTTTTGCCCGGAAATATTTAAACTGGTCGAAACAATCGGCTGATTTATTTTTTTCAAAAGCTTAATCAAAAAATCACTCCCGCGCGGAATCCTCACTGCCAATCCCCCTTTCTCGTTGGCTAAGTGTTTCAATTTCCCATCCTTGCTTTTTAAGATGACTGTCAAGGGTCTCGCTTCTTTTAGGCCCTCCTTCAAATAAAGATATTGTTTTCTGCTCAGATTGCAATATTCCCGCAACATACAGAAGCTTTTCATCAAAATCACCAGGGGTTTTTTACTTTCTCTCCTTTTCAAAGCATAAATTTTTCTAACCGCCTTTTGGTCGGATGCCAAGGCGCTCAAACCGTAAACAGTATCGGTGGGCAGGACAACAACCTTACTTCTTTTGAGGTAATCGACAACTATCCCCATCTCCAAATCGGTTATTTTTTCTAAATTAAGTTTAATTCTCTTCAGAGACATAAAAAAATAATTCATTTGCACAAAAAAATGAACTTTATTTTTTAAAAAATTATTTGCTATTCCAAATCACTTTCTATCGGCAATTCAATAATAAAAGTGGAGCCCCTCTCCAGCCCCGGAGACTCGACCCAGATTTTTCCTTTATGCGCCTCAATTATCTTTCTGCCTACATAAATTCCCAAACCGATTCCGCCCGCACTGATTTTATCGGCGTTACTTCCCCGTGAAAATTTATTAAACAGGTTCCCGATTTCCCGTCTGGAGATCCCCATTCCGGTATCGCTCACCTCGATGCGCACCCTCTCTCTGTCCTCTGTCAAAAGACACTTTATTTTAATCTCTCCCTTGGCGGTGTATTTAAGGGCATTGTCTATCAAATTGGAAATAACCTCTCTTATTTTATTGCTATCCATAATCAAATCAGGGAGCTTGGCTTTTGGCAACTCCAATTTCAATTTCAAACCCCGATCTTTGGCTTTTGCTTCAAAAATCTCAGCTAGTTCTTTGAGAATTTTACCAATCGACTGATTGGCGTGAAATTCGTATTGCATCTTGCCGGATTCGATTCTGGAAATATTCAAAATGTCGTCCACCAACTCTATCAACCTATCATTGGAAGCCAATGCTCGAGACAAAGAATCCCGAGTTTCTTCATCCAATTTATTATTCGGATCTTCTTTGGCCAGATTGAGGTAACCCTTGATAACCGTGGGCGGGGTTCTTAATTGGTGAGCCGCGATGGAAATAAACTCGTTTTTAGCGCTATCCAACTCTTTTAATTTTTTATTACTTGCCTCCAGCTTCTTGCCCAACTTAAATAGATCTTCTTTTTGAGTGATATCTTCCTTATAACTCTTGATCAAAAGATTGGAAAACAACATCAAGAAAATCAACATCACGGATTTGTAACCGATTTCAAACAAATCATCGGAAAATAAAATATCCAATCCGTTAATAACCAGAATCGCTCCGATTAACGATTGGGCGTAAAAAGATTTTTTGTTGATCAAATTAAATTTCAAAACAACATAAAACAACAAGAAAAGATTGACAAAAATAGACAGAAGTCCTCCCAATGGAGGAATATCAATCCCGTACCAAAGGGGAAAATTGGAAATCCCCAAAACCAAAATCAAGACGGAAAATAACAAAACATTTTTGTCCGCCTGCAAAAAAGATTTTTTTTTCTTTTCCAATAGGTTATTTATCAACTCATAAATACCCAAAACAAAAAAACCCAGATAAATAAAAATTATGTAAAAAATATACACTCCTCCGGCCCGGGGCCAAAAAGTGGAGCTACCGACTATCGACAAATCCCGATAATACAAACCGGTAAACGAAAATAATGCAAATCCCATAGAGATAAGATAGCCGAAAATAATAAGGTATTTTCGATCTTTTTCCAAAAGAAAAACTATCCAATTATAAAAAGCTACCGGCATCAAGGTGGCGCCAAAACTGGCCACCCCCACCCAAAAACCGGCCGAGTTGTAATTATCGGCCGTAATCCAAAAATAAAAACCGAAGCTCCACCAGGATAAGAAAAGGGCCACCAAAACAAATCCGACATTAACCTTCTTGACATCTTCAAACAAAAAAGCCACCAGCAAAGAAGCGGCTATCACTCCCCCAAGAAAATAAAAAGAAGACAAAATTTTAATCAATTCCATAATGGATTATTTAAAAAATGTTTATTTCGGGTCTGATTTCAAATTCGAAACTTTCCGAAAAAAACGAACCCCCTCAACGGACTTTTCTTTATTATACCAAATCCCGAAGATAAAAAAAGACTTAATTCTTTTCTTGTATTTTCAATAATACCTGAAAATCATCCTCGTCTCTAACACTGTTAAATTTTTCAAAACCGCATCGCTCGCAACGATGTAAAATAAAATACCTCCGACCTCTCAATTCCAGTCCGACCGGTCGCATTAATCCTTGACATTCCTCTTTTCTGTCTCCGGGATTAATATCCACATGCTTACTCCACAAACAAGCCGGGCAATGATTGGTGTAGCCGTCGCCTCTTACTTGAAAACCGCAATTTTCACAAATAAAGTCCTCTTTTTTTCTTTGAAACTTTTTTTCCATCTCGATTCAATTGATTAATTTTTTATTTGCTGACCAACCTCTATTTCACACTCCCGAATCTTCCCGGCTCCGATTTCCAAAACCTTATCCACTTTTCCGGGGGGATAAAAAGTTTCTTGCCGAGAATGAGAAACTTTTTCCTTGACTCCGATTATTTCTTCCCCGCTTATCCACAAAATATCCAAATCAAACCGCATACCCTTCATCCAAAAACCGTAAACCGAAGGCGTATCAAAATAAAATAACATTCCGCAATTATCACAAAGTTTATCCCTATCGCTCAAGCCCTTCCTTCGCTCCTCAACAGTTCTCGCTTCTTCTGTCAAAAATTCACACTTTCCAACCCTGAGAATATTTTTATCTTTCTCCAAAATTCTCCTTAAGAAAAATCCCACCCCTATCAAAAACAAAAAAACTATCGTCCCTATAAACATATTTCGAAAAAAAAGCTCATTTTTTTGCATATTTTCTTCTTCAAAATCAGTATTAAAAAATTTATCTCCCGCCGATTTTTATTTTTTTATCAATCAAAAAATAAAATACCGTCATTCCCACCACCAAAACCGAGAGAATGATTACCTTCTGAAAATCCCGGGTATTGAGAGCTATCAACGCCACCATGGCAGTTACTAAATAAAAAAACCAATTAATTTTTCTTTGCGACCAACCTATCGCCAAGAGCTTGTGATGTAAATGTCTGCGATCGGGATAAAAAATCGACTTGCCTGCCCGCCACCTTTTGATTATCACACCGAAAAAATCCAGCACGGGAATAAATAAAATCAACAAAGCGGTGGCCACCTTGGCACCGGCAAAAACCGAAAGTCCGGCCAAAACGAAACTGATCAAAAAAACTCCTCCGCTTCCCAACATTATTTTTGCCGGAGGAAAATTAAAGATCAAAAAACCCAAAATCGAAGCTCCTAAAGCGATACTTAAAATTCCCACCGGCGGTTGATTAACTTCCGGTTTCAGAGAAAGCAAAAATACGGTCAAACAAGCAATCAATGAAATTCCTCCGCTTACCCCGTCTATTCCATCCAACCAATTCATGGCGTTAATCAAAATCAGAATCCAAACCATTCCCAATAAAATTCCCAAAATTTGCCAGCCTTCCCGCCATTGAGAAAATTCCCCTCCGAAGTTAAAAATATCCTTCGTCATCGCGCCAAAGACAAAAAAAACAGTCACCGCCAAAATTTGAAAAAAAAGTTGCCTGGTCCATTTTAATTCCCTAAAATCATCCCATACTCCCAAAAAAAATATCAAACTCCCGCCCGCTAAAATCGCTCCGATATCCCGAGTAATTATCAGCTTGGGATCGGAAAGAACCGTTAGTAAAAAGGCTAGATAAACGGCCACCCCGCCCCAACGACTGACTCTAGCCGAATGCAAATGACGATCTTCTTTCCTTAATAAAAAATTTTTTCCAATTATTCTCTTGTTCCAAAACAAAATTAAAAAAATAAAAAAAACACTGAGAAAAAATCCGCTCAAAAAAGGTCTCCAGTATAAACTCAAATCCGGCATAAATTTTTATTTATTATATTCAATTTCTTTTATATTCTTCCAATGTTTCGGCGACAAACGTTCTTATTTTTTCCTTAAAAACAGTCTTGTCGAATTTTAACGCCTTTTCTCTGATATATCGACCATCAAATTTTTTATCTTCAAATTCATCGACCACTCGCACTACCTCTGAAACCGTTTGACTCTCCATAAATAAGCCGGTTTTTCCTTCCTCCAAATGTTCGACAATATCTCCCCCTCGATAAGCCAATAACGGCCGACCGGCTGCCATCGCTTCAATAGCCACAATACCGAAATCTTCTTCCTGAGGAAAAATAAATGCTCGACAATTGGCATAATACTTCGGCAAATCGGCATCCTCCACTCTTCCTAAAAATTCGATATTTTCCTTGGCCATTTTTTTCAGCTTTTTCATCTCCGGACCGCGACCGATAATTTTGAGCGGTAATCCTAATTTATTAAAAGCCTTAATAGCAATATCATGCCTTTTATAAGTAATCAACCTCCCCACCATCAGAAAATAATCCTCTCTCTTATGTTCATCCTCCTCGATATAAAAATTTTCCACATTAACCGGCGGATTTATCACTATCGCTTTTTTGTTATAATATTTTTTGATTCGTTTGGCGACAAAATCGGAATTGGCGATAAATTTGTCCACCCGATGAGCACTGGCCCAATCCCAAACCCGGATATAATTCATAAAAAATGGCACCATTTTTTTTATAAACGAAGGTAAGCCGAAATCATCGGTATATTTTTGGCAGTCATCCCAGGCATACCGCATTGGGGTGTGCATATAACAGATATGCAAAGTATCCGGAGCGGTAATAATCCCCTTGGCATAACTGGAAGAATCGGAAAGTACCACCTCGTACTTGGAAAAATCAAATTGCTCGATAGCGCTCGGCATTAATAAAGGAAAGATACGATGTTTCTTGCGCGCCAAGGGAAAGTTTTGCAAAAAAGAAGTGTGGATTTTTTTGTCATCAAAAACACCATGCATCAACTCCTTATCGTGCATAATCGTATAAATATGGGCCTCAGGATAAATTTCGGTAAAGCACTCCAAAACCCTCTCCGCTCCGCCGTATTGAACCAAATAATCATGGACTAAAGCTATTTTCATATCCTCTATAATAGCTTACTTTCAAACATTTCGCAAAGCGTTGATTTTTGATGCGTTTTCCGATAAACTAATGATTGCAGTAAAAAAAACGATGCTAAATTGAATAGAGCTTAAACCTCTATTTAAAATTTCAATAGATCATAATCAAAATATGCCCAAATACTTCATCAAAACATTCGGATGCCAAATGAATTTTTCCGATTCCGAAAGATTGGCTCACTTTTTGGAAAAAAGCAAATTTAAACTCGCCCCCGCAATAGACGAGGCTGACTTGGTTATTTTTAATAGTTGCGGGGTGCGTAAAATGGCCGAGGACCGCGCTTTGGGACAAATTCACAATCTTAAAAAAAATAATTCTAAAATTAAAATCGCCCTAACCGGTTGCATATCCCATAGAAAAGATATCAAAAAGATTTTAGAAAAAAAAGTAGATCTATTTTTTGAAATTAAAGATTTTAATTTATTGAAAAATTTCATTGATAAAAATTTTTCAAAAAATATAAAAAATACTGCAGAAAAAATTGCTTACTTATCAATTAAACCAAAATACGCCAACAAATTTTCCGCCTGTATTCCGATAATGACCGGCTGTAACAACTTTTGCTCCTATTGCGTAGTACCCTATGCTCGCGGTCGAGAAATCTCCCGACCGGTAGAAGAAATTATCACCGAAATAAAAAGCTTGACCTCAAAAGGATATAAAGAAATAATTTTACTGGGACAAAATGTTAACAGCTACCGAGGAAAGTTAAAGAATTTAAAAGAAATTAATTTTTCCCAATTACTCAAGATGATAGATAGAATTCCCGGTAATTTTTGGATTAGATTTATGAGTCCCCACCCCAAAGATATGAGTGATGAATTAATCGAGACTATCACCCGAGCCAAAAAAGTTTGCGAGATTATCCACCTCCCCCTTCAGTCCGGCTCCGATAAGGTACTTGCCAGTATGAACCGTCACTATACCAAGGAACATTATTTAGATTTAATAAAAAAAATAAAGTCAGAATTTAAAAAAAATAAACCCGACAAATTATTCGCCATCTCCTCCGATATAATAGTCGGCTTTCCGGGCGAAACCCGAAACCAGCTGGAGGCCTCCGCCGAAATAATGCGCCAAGTCAAATATGATATGGTTTATTTCGGTCAATTTTCCCGTCGTCCGGAAACCGCCGCTTGGCAAATGAAAGACAATGTCAGCAAAAAAGAAAAAGAGCGTCGAGAAAAATATCTCAATGAAATTTTGGCCGAGACCGCTCTCTTGAGTAATAAAAAATATCTAAATAAAACTCTGGAAATTTTAGTCGATCACCAAAAAGGAGAAAATTACTTCGGCAAAACCCGCACCCTTAAAAATGTAATGTTTAAATCTGATAAAAAAAATCTCATCGGAAATTTTATAAAAGTAAAAATAGCCAAAGCCACCTCCTGGCATCTGGAAGGAAAAATTTTATGACAACCCGAAACCGAATTAAATCAATTGTTATTTTGGGTCCGACTGCCAGCGGTAAATCATCCGTCGCCATTAAGCTTGCTCAAAAATTCAACGGAGAAATTATCTCCGCCGATTCACGCCAAATTTATAAAAGAATGGAAATCGGTAGCGGTCGTATCACTCCCGAAGAAGAAAAAATTGTTCCTCATCATCTATTGGGGATACTAAATCCGGAGACCGAATTTAGCGTAATCAAATTCAAAGAGGAAGCCGAAAAGAAAATCCAAGAAATTTCAGAAAGAAACCGTCTCCCGATTATTTGCGGCGGAACCGGGTTTTGGATAAAAGCCTTGGTTGATGATGTTATTTATCCCGAGGTTAAGCCCGACTGGAAATTGAGAAAAGATCTAGAAAAAAAATCTCCCGCCCAACTTTTTGCCATACTTAAAAAATCAGACCCAATAAGAGCCAAAAATATTGATGCCAAAAATCCGGTTCGCCTTATTCGAGCTATAGAAATTTGCCGAGTGCTAGGCAGTGTCCCTGACACCAGATACAAAATATTAAATACAAAATACCAATTCCTACAGATAGGAATCGCTCGCGAAAAAGAAGAGTTGCATCAAAGAATCAGTCTCAATATCCGAAAAAGATTACAAGCCGGAATGATTACAGAAGTTGAAAAATTAAAAAATTCGGGCCTAAGTTGGGAAAAGATTAAAAGCTTCGGATTGAGTTTTAAATTAATCCCACAATTTCTAAGAGGTGAAATTCAAACCGAGGAGGAACTGGCGGAAAAAATATATCTGGCCGAAAAAAATTATGCCAAACGCCAAATGACTTGGTTTAAAAAAAATAATAAAATAAAATGGCTGACTGATTATGAAGAGATAAAACTTAGTGTAAAAAATTTTATCCAAACCCGATAAAATGAATCACCCCTCAGCAAGCTGACAGGGCATCACCCTAAAGGGATTTTATTTTAAAAACTTTAATTTTTCAAAATTCTCCCCTTACTGAAACACGCAATGCAAGCATCGGGGAATTATTAATGATTAAAAGATGAGATAAAAAAATAAAGATTTTATATTTAA
>Ga0265295_1003429_pt1 | contig 23124 bp, 25 predicted proteins | sample Munlansysbiofilm_FD_192503 | JGI IMG/M metagenome (GOLD analysis project Ga0265295, IMG submission 192503) | Leachate microbial communities from a municipal landfill in Southern Ontario, Canada - Methane capture system biofilm | ecosystem: Engineered > Solid waste > Landfill > Unclassified ...
AAAAAAACAGCACTAAGGCTGTTTTCCTTTATTTTAAATTATAATGTTCTCTGATTTTTTTCTCAATTTCTAAATTGATTTCTGGATGAGTTTCGAGGTATTCTTTTGCATTTTCTCTACCTTGACCGATCTTTTCACCCTCATAGGAATACCATGCACCAGCTTTCTTGATAATCTCAAGTTCTGAGGCGATATCAACTATTTCACCCGTTTTTGATACACCTTTGCCATATACTATGTCAACAGATGCTACTTTGAATGGTGGTGCTACTTTATTTTTTACCACTTTCACATTTGTTTTATTACCAACAACGTCCGTTCCTAGTTTTATTTGTTCAGAACGTCTTACTTCTAAACGTACAGATGCATAAAACTTAAGTGCACGGCCACCAGATGTCGTTTCTGGGTTACCAAACATGACACCGACTTTTTCTCTAATTTGGTTAATAAAAATTGCGATTGTATTTGTTTTGCTAATGATACCAGATAGTTTTCTCATTGCTTGGCTCATGAGTCTTGCTTGTAGTCCGACGTGTGAATCACCCATGTCACCATTGATTTCCGCCTCTGGCACGAGCGCTGCAACTGAGTCAACCACAACAATCCCCACAGCACCGCTGCGAATTAATGCCTCAGCGATTTCTAGCGCTTGTTCACCTGTGTCTGGTTGTGACAATATCAAATTATCAACATCCACACCAAGTGCTCTAGCATATTGCGGATCTAACGCATGTTCAGCATCGATAAATGCTGCGTAGCCACCAGCGCGTTGTACTTCTGCGATTGCATGTAGTGCAAAAGTTGTTTTACCTGAGCTTTCAGGTCCATATATTTCAATAATTCTACCTTTTGGGTATCCACCGATACCCAGTGCAATATCAAGTGACATCGATCCTGATGGAACAATCTCGATGTGTCTATCTGCCTCATCACCTAACTTCATGATGGAACCTTTACCGTATTGCTTTTCAATTTGTTTCATTGCATTTAAGAGTGCGTCTTGTTTTTTGTTATCCATAGTAACCTCCTATTGTTATGATACAACATACTAATACTTTTTACTTCTAAATCGATTCGAAAACTAATTTTCTGTTCTTCCAAAAATAATCAATACCTGATAAAAGTGTCAACAGAACAGCCACATAAAATAAGATGTCACCAACAATTGCATTTAATCCAAAATCATTGAATAATAGCACCACTAGTGCAACGACCGTTGCAATCATCTTGAGTTTTCCATAGACTGATGCAGCGATGACTTTCCCACCTTCAACTGCAAGTAGTCGAATGGTGGTAACGATAAACTCTCTAGCAATAACGATGACCACAAGTGCCCATCCAACACGCCCAATTGAAATCAAGTAAAGCATTGCGGTTGTTACTAGTAGTTTATCTGCAATTGGATCTAGAAACTTTCCAAATGTAGTCACTTGATTGTTTTTTCTTGCTAAATAACCATCTAAAAAATCCGTGAACGAGGCAATAACAAAGATAACAGCAAATAACAACTCGCCTAAATTAAGATTAAAAACGACGTTATTTACTTTAGTAATCGGCTCCAACATAACCATCAGAATCATGATTGGAATTAAAATCATTCGAGTCAGTGTAATTTTGTTCGGTAAATTCATTTTATAAATCCCTCTTTCAAATTTATTTTATCATATTTGGCCATTAATAGTTGCTTTTTAAAATGTGTTTTGGTATAATTTGAGGTGCTTATCACGGGAGGTGACATTATGGCTAACATTAAACAACAAATCAAACGCATCAAGACAAACGAAAAACGTCATTTAATCAATGCATCTTACAAGTCTTCAACAAAAACAGCTGTTAAAGCAGTTCATCAAGCAGTCGCTTTAAAAGACAAGGAAAAAGCATTAGTTGCTGTTGCTTACGCAAACAAGAAATTGGATAAGGGACAAGCAAAAGGTATCTATCACAAGAACTTTGTTGCCAACCATAAATCTCAACTTGCAAAACTAGTTAACACACTATAATCACATCGACGATGTGGTTTTTTTTTATCTTCTTTCGAGTTCTAACCGATTGCCATATTGTGGCACATAAGTGACGTGAGAAGCTTTTAACCCCGAGACACCATATTTCGGATTAAATCCAATTACGTTGATGTATTTATCCATTGAGTCACGTTCTTTAATCATTTCAACTAACACCAGAAATGTCGCTTTAATATCATCGAGTGCTCGGTGCGTATTTGCTATTTCAATGTGGTAATGTTTAACTGCATTATCCAATTTATGAGGAAATGGGTGTCTATCTTTGTAGATTGCCATCACATCAAGCAAGTCATGTTTGATTTCATAATGTGGGTTATTTAACATACGGCGATACATCGATGTTAGAAAGCCATAATCAAATTGAATGTTGTAGGCAACCATCAAACAGTTGTCTTTCACCATATCGTTTAATAGATGAAAGGCTTCTTCTTCAAGAATGCCTTTTTCCTTTAACATATCGTCTGTAATGTTTGTTATTTCAACGATTTTATCTGGTAAAGGTCGATCTTGTTTGATTAAAACGGATAATTCTTTCACAATCTTATATTGCTTACTAGGCTCTTGTCGTTGCAGTAAAATCGCACCAATTTCGATGATACGATCATTAACATGTGAGAGACCTGTGGTTTCAAAATCGAATAATAAGATGTGTTCATAACGTTCTTTAAGCATGTTCTTAAACCTCCAATAAAAAGAGCTCTAAACCGATTTTTTTATCGATTTGCCCTGATTTGATTTGATAATCTAGTTCCGTTAATCGTTTAAAATATTTTTCTAAGTCTCTAGACTTCAATGATGAAGCATTTTTTACCATATAATAAGCCCTGCCTGGTTTCACATTAAAGAACTCTGCTATTTTTTCCTGTGTATAACCTTTTTCTAGAAGCTTTTTCGTATGAATGGTTTCTTTGAGTTTTGAACTTGTTTGACTGATAATTCGAATGGGGTCTTCATTCTTCTCTAACAAGTCGCCATACACTTCCATGATACGTCGCTTATTTTTTGCTAAAATCGCATTGGTTAACTCGAATATGTTTTCTTCTAAGTTTCTCGAAACCAGTCGTCTAATGTCATCTAAAGCTATTTGTTTTTGATCCATTTTATACAATTTGAGTTTTTCAACTTCATTATTTAACAATACGATATCGAAATTTGTTCGTTCGACAAGTTCTTTAGTCGCTAAATCATCAATTTGATAATCAAATGTTTTAAAAACAGACTTCACATATGGCTCGAAATCTTTTTTATCCATGTCTTTAATTAGTTCGATTCGGCAATATTTTTTTGCCTCTTTGGAAATCAATATCGACTGATCAAGTGCCTTCGAGAGATAAAAGATCACAAAGGTATCCTCATTTGGATTTTTAAAATATCGAATCAAGTCTGAGATACCTTCTTCTTTTGAACTTTCATAGAAGAACCATGGATTTTTAACCTTGATGATTTTTTTATCAGAAAAAAACGAAACTGTCGTCATTTCTTGTAGTAAATGGTCAATCGTTTGTTCTTCTAAATCATACGTTAATATGTTAAACGGATCCACATTAAGTGTCTTTACAAGACTTTCCACCGCATTTTCAACCAAAAACGTGTCGATACCTTGATATATATATAGGTAATCCGGCATAAAATCCCTACTTTCTACTGTATATTATTATACTACATTTCGTCTTCAAATTGTATCATTTTATTCGATGTTTACGCGAATACCAAATTGTTTGAAAACAGATGGTGTGATCTAAATTTGTTTGATAGATTATGATTTGCTTACTCATGTATCGCTTGATTACTTCATCGTGTGGGTGATTGAATTTATTATGATGACCAGAAGAAACAATGGCATAGGTCGGATTGACCGCATCGATAAATTCAACGGTTGATGAGCTGATTGAACCATGATGAGGGACTTTTAGTACATCACTTTTAAGTGCGCCTTGGTATTTTTTTACAAGCCTTTGTTCGGTATTTTCTTCGATATCCCCCGTAAACAAATATGTCAAATCATCGATTCTCGTTTGAAATACAATCGAAGAATCATTTAAAGACTGTGTTTGTTCAAAAGGACTCAGTATTTCTAACACAATATCCGCACATAATAGTTTATCTCCCTCTTCAACTAACATCAACCGTTTGTCATATTGCATACTCTTTGCAAAATCACTTTGATCGTACTTACTTAATACTAAATGAGAGACTGCGGCTGTTTTTAATACGTCGTTTACTTTTTGATAGTGATCTAAATCGCCATGAGTCACAATTAAATAATCAATTCGGTGGATTCGTTTGTTTCTAATAAAATCAGCAACCCCACCAAAGGAATCAATCACCACGTTGCATTGATTGAACGGTCTAATAATCATACTCGTATCACCTTGTCCGACATCGAGAAAATACACCGTTCCACTAATTGAGACGTACGGATAAATTTGATACATACCAAGTATTAAAACAAACACAACCAGTCGTTTTAATCGCTTCCGTGTCACTCTTGTATAAAACACATAGATTAATCCGGCATAAAATAGTGCACCAAAAAATAGGCCAAATACGCTTACTTCAACGAGTGGCCCTGTTCGACTAGTACCATTAATCAACTGCTTAAATAACGATAAATAAAAATCAACACTGCTTTTGACAGCAGGAAGTAAACCAATAAAAGCTAAAGGAAGAATAAAATAGGAAAATAATACGATAAAAAAAGGGGTCACAACAAGAGACAATAGATTAATCTGCTCATTCATCGATAGGACAAATGGTAAAACAACAAGTTGTGCAACAAAACTTTGATAGAACATCCCTTTAAATCCATTGTGGTTGTTCATAATCGTAAATACAAATACCAGTAAGTAACTAAAAACAAAACCCACTTGAACAAAAACAAGTGGTCGAACCAAAAGCGTAATGATAAACGAAATAGAAAGAACATCCAAGTTCGTATAGGTTTTTTGATGTTTCTTAACAATCGTACAAAACACCGCACGAAAAATCGTTACTTTAAACTGCGTAATCGCGTAATATAAAATGAGGCATAAGGCAATCAAGACCTCTTTACTCCGTTTTGGTATAAACCCAAAAGAAAAACTTAAAAATGCCGTAAACAGTCCAATATGTAGACCTGAAACTGCAAACAAGTGACTGATCCCAAGACTATTAATCTCAAATGCGAAATTCGAATCAAAGTCAGAGCTAGATAAAATCAAACTGTTCATTAAGTCGGTATTATCCATTTCTAACGAATCAATATATGTTTTGATCTGCTGATTGATTTTATAGACCGACAAAGGCGTTTGAACATAAGCATGATCCTTGGTTTTAATTTGATATTGTATGCCTTTGGATTTCAAATATAGTTGATAGTCGAAATTCAATGGCACCTTTGGTGTATTAATCCGCTCAAATTTTCCTGAAACCAAGAGTTGATCACCGATTTTATAGGTCGTTTCCTTATTGGTTATCAATATGACTTTTTGTTGTCCAGCTTTAATGGTGTAATTGATATTAAATTCGGTTACTTTCTTATCCATAATGAGGTAAACGCCCTCATTAGGGACTTTTTGTGGTTTGTGTTCATAAATTGCTAGATACCCACAAAAGAAGAAACCAAAAAATAGGACATAGTATTTGATGTCCAAATGTTTGATTTTAATGAAATAAAGTATAAACAGCAAAGAAAATATCAAGTGATAGTAACTTAATATCGCAATGACGACACTAAATGCGTATAAATGTAGTTCATTAGGTTTGAATATGGTCTTTAATTTGTTCATAGGTTTGTTCACCAATCCCACTGACTTTTTTAATATCATGTATGGATATAAATGGCCCATTGGTTTGTCTGTAGGTGATTATTTTACTCGCGGTGACTTCGCCAATGCCTTTTAATGTCATTAGTTCAATTAAAGAGGCTGTATTGATGTTGATTATATTTTTTTCTTGTGAGGGTTCTTTTCTAATCTTTTTAATTTCATAGGTTGTGCTGTCTACTAATCTCATTTGATAATTAATCGAATCTATTTCCGCCTCAGGTGTGAGTCCTAACGCAAATCGAATTAAATCCGCTAAGACAAGACCTTCTTTAACCACATAAGTCCCCGGCAAAACAACTTCACCTTTGATTTCAACTTGTATGAGGTTTGGCTTCATTGCGACTTCATTTTTCGCACCAATCGTCTTTTCCTTTAGTAATACTGGCACCAATAAAACTAAAATGATTATTAGTCCTCCGATTAAGACGTATAAATGTGTTTGTTTCATGCTAATTACCTCCAATTAATCATTACCCTCGTCAAAAGAAATTACTTTAAAAATAAAAAAAGACATCAAATGTCTTTTTTAGTAAGTTTAACGTAGTGTTTTCGTTCATCTGGTCCATCGATAAGTTCAGAATTTAAGCCTACCTCTTTAAATTGGTCTAAATAATAATTAAGTGGATAGATGTATTGGTTAAATCGATACACCTGTTCTTTGTAGGTAATTTGATGTGTCATTTGACAATGCTTCACAAAAATTTCCCAGCGATAGACTACCGGACTCACTTCATCTTCGACGTAGTCTTTCATGACACTCAAGTATTCTTCTTTATAAAAATCAATTAGAATTTGGCCGTTGTTCTCTAGCGCGTTTGATAGATTTTTAAGTACTTGTTTGATGCCTTTAAAATAATTAATGACGTCATTCAATAATATCATTTGATTAAATGTTCGGTTTAGTGGTTTTCTTATGTCATGTTCAAACACAGGGATGTGCAACTGCATATCTCTTTGTTTTTCTTCAAACATGGCTAACATTTCAGAATCGCTATCAATACCGGTTACATCAAACCCTTGTTTTTTTAAGAACAATGAAAAAATACCCGTACCGCAACCGACATCTAATACCCCTTGATTCATTTTTAAATGATCAAGTAGAAAAACCTCAATATCACCGTAATCAATGTCCGATACTAACGTTTCATAAAGTCTTGAAAAACTCATCGTTAGATTACGTCTATTTGCTTGATGCCCATTAAGCGTTTATCAAATCCATAATAGTCTCTTTGTTCAGAAGAAAATACGTGAATAACAACACTCTTTAAATCGACTAACAACCAGCCACCTTTTTTACCCTCGATTCCTCTAATTTCATAGGAATCTTTTAATCCATCTTTTAAATACCCAATTAACGCATTGGATTGTCTTTCGTTGGCAGTTGCTACAATGATGTAATCATAAAAAGGTGAACTTTTTTCCATATCATATACCTTAACATCCGTCGCTTTGACTTGTTCCAATGCTTCTAATGCTTTTTTAACTAATTCCATAATTTCCCTTGTTTGTATTTTCATACAAGCCCTTTCTTTTTGGTGTAATACTCATAAATCTTAAGTTGATCTTTAAATGGCTCAACGCCTTGTTTACGCAAGTAATCAATTGTGCTACCGATGGCTTCGATAAATGCAAGTTCAATGTCCACTTTCGCTAATTTATAGATCTCTTTTGCTTTTGGATAGATGCGATTGGGTTCACAAAAATCAGACACACAAACAATCATTGTTTCAAGACTCATGTCGATTTTTCCCCACATGTGATAAAAAATAGCTTCTAAAATTGTAGGGTTTGTTATTCCTAAGTTATCTTTTGCATAGTAGTAACCCGCAGCTGCATGATACGCGACTGGGACGTCCTTGAAATAATCAATCACAACTGGGTCTTTAATCACGTCTAATTGTGCTTCATATGAAGCATTTTTCATCACATCATGAAGCAAACTAGCGACCTCGACTTCATAGACATTCGCATGATGAATCCGAGCCAACTCGACGGCGACCGAACGAACACCATAAATGTGTTTTAAACGGTGCGAATCGTCTTCAAATTGACGAATTAACAAGGTTTCAATTTGATTTATCATCTTAATATAAACTCTCCGTTAATGTTAGTCTTAATCCCTTTAAATAGTACATTTCGATAATCGCATCACCCTTGATGTGAATCACACCAATGTCACTTATCGTAATTTCATATTTGGTATCCTGATTAAGCTTAAATGTTTGTTTCACATAAGTATGTGTCTCATTGTATGGTTTAAATAAACTACCTTTGTGCTTATCGAATAATTCGTAGGCATTCTCATACTTCGTACGATGAAGCGAGACCGATTTATTAAAATGAAAGCTGATGCCTTTAAATCCACCTTTTAGGAAAGAAAAAATCGCTTGTGCACCGATGATGACGCTTTGACTTTCATTTAATTGAAAAATGGTTGGTTTAATCTTTTGTTCAACAATTAAATCCTTGTATATTTCAAATGGGTAATATTCAGCAATCGAGCCCTCTAAGTATATACCTGGCGTGTCAAATAACTTTTTTGTTCCAAACGGAATATCGAATAAATCTTGTGTCAGTCCTGGTTTTTTACCTGCAAGTACGGACACATCAATGTTATTTGTTTGAGCAATCTTTTGAAATAAGGTTGATTTACCTGAGTTTTGATAGCCCACTAAATAGATGTTGCGATTTCTTTGGAAATACGCTAAAGTCTCAATTAACTCGTTTACGTATTTGCCTGTTTTTGCCGATACTGGTACGATATCTAGCCACTTCATCTGTAATCGGTTCGTTTCTTCTCTTAGTTTATGAATCATACGGTTTAAATTCACGCTTTGTTCTAGTGTGTCAATGTGATTGATGACAAGAATGAACTCACTGCCATAAAAATGCCGATCTAAACGATATTTTAATCGTTCAGAAATGTGATTAACTGATAAAACATAAACAACTAATGCGTTTTCTTCAATTATAGGCATGCTTGCTGTATCGATGCCATCTTTGACTTTATGATAATGTTTTAGATTAAAACAATCTTTACAAAGATCATGATTCATGTCTAGCACGTAACCTAATTTTGTAATATCACTAGTTTGAAGTTTGACACCACAACCTTGACATTTCTTATCTATTGACATAATCACTCATTCTTTCTTTATAGGTTTTCGGGTATTTTTTTTGGATTTTTTTGATAAAAAAACGCTCGATTTTTCGGTTAATTCTTGTTGATAAAACATCGGTTTTTGATTCAATCGGATTAACTAAAATCGGTTTAATCCCAAATCGATTCCCACCTAAAACGTCTGTCATGATTTGATCACCAATATTGATGATTTCATTTTTATGATATCTACTTTTCGCAAGTTTCATTGCTTTCTTGAATCCCATTTTGAGTGGTTTTCTTGCACTAAATACATACGGGTATTTCGTTTCTTTTGAGAATCCTTCAACTCTCTTTTTTTGATTGTTTGAAATCAGTATCAGTTCAAATCCTAGCGATTCAATGTAGGAAAACCATTCAAATACTTGCTCGTTTGGTACGTGTTCTTTATAAGACACAAGCGTATTATCAATGTCACAGAGTATCAAACGATATCCATTTTGATATAAGTTCAAAAAATCGATGTCAAACACCGATTTTGAGTATTGATACGGGATAAATTTTCGGTATTTTTTTAAGATTTCTACCATTATCTTACTTCTAAGATGGTCACGTTAAATGTCTTACCTGTTTCAAGACGTACAGAAACAGTATCCCCAACGTTTTGACCGATGACTGCAGCACCAACCGGTGATTCAATCGAGATCTTATTTTGAAGTGGGTTCGCTTCAATTGTACCAACTAATTGATATTCCACTTCTTTGTTCTTTTCAACAAATAATAACTTAACTGTCTTACCAGCGTTAATGCGGTTATCGTTTGTTGTTTTAATTAATTTTGAGTTTTCTAAAATGTTTTCAATTTCTTTGATGCGCGCTTCAGTTCTTGCTTGCTCTTCTCTTGCCGAATCATAATCCGCATTTTCAGACAAGTCACCTTGTGCACGAGCTTCTTGAAGTGCCGCAACAACTTCAGGTCTTTTTTCGTCTTTTAAATATCTTAGTTCAGCTTTTAACTGATCCACACCTTCTTGGGTTAATTCAAAGACTTGTTTGTTCTTTGCCATAAAATCACTCCTTATTTATACATTAGATAATTATACTACAATTTGATTTAATTTGATAGTTAAATGTGATGTTTCTTTAATGCTTTTTGAATTTCTTTATGTCTTGGCATCCATTGATCAAGTACATCATAAAATGCTTTTTGATGATTAAAGACCAGTACATGGGCGTATTCGTGATACATAACATACTCTAAATAAATTGGGTTAAGCTTAGCTAAATATAAGTTAAGCGTGATTTCATCCTTATATCGATGATAACTTCCAAATTTGGATTTGAGCATTTTTATACGATAAGGTCTTGGTTTGACACCTAATTTTTGAAGGTTAAACCGTATCTTTGATTCGATATGGTTAACTTCTTTTAGAAGCATCTCTTCTAAAATCATTTCTTTGGCCTTAGCAAGACTTATTCCTTCATTAATGCATAGATTAATTTGATTCTCTTCAATGTGATATGAGAATTCGGTGGTTAGATTGGTATTCAATTGATACGTTTTACCAAACAACATGAATTCATTGGCTAAATCGTCTTTAATCATACGATCTTTAACCGCTGATATTTTATTATAAATACGGTCAAAATTATCAAAGATGTACGCCTTGATTACTTCTTCTTTGATGAATTTGCTTTTTGTTACAACCAATCGGTCTTGTTTTATTTTAAAATAGGTGTTTTTATTTGGTTTGGTTTTAAGCTCTACGATGATCTCTTTATTGTCTTTTTTTACTTTAAACATCGAGCACTTTCCTTAGCATATCGTAAGGTTTTACTTCATGTGGCACCGGAATATAGATTTGTTGTCTTGGATGTCTTGCGGCATCAAGAAGGTTACCTTCGGTGTCTTTGATTTCTTTTATTTCAAAGAAGAAACTCTTACCTGATGGGCCAAATAATTCTACCGATTCGTATGGCGTAAAATGGTTTCTTTGTTCGATAAGGGCACACTTTTTGATTGGGTCATAAGCTAGTACGATACCAATGAATTCTTTTGTTGGCTCTTCGTTTCTTAAATTATAGAGTTGTTGTTCTGCCTTTGGTTTCCCATCTAAGAAACCATAAGAAGTCAATCGATTTTCCGCTTTTTTTATTTCTTTGATATAGAACTCAAGATCTTTAATCTGCTTAGTTGCGGTATATTCATCAATTAACATACGGTAGGTTCTAACCACCGTAGCGATGTAGTGGATTGATTTCATTCGACCTTCGATTTTCAAGGAAGATACCTTCGAATCAATTAACGATGGAATAAATGCCAATGTTTGTAGGTCTTTGGATGACATTGAGAAAAAGACACTTTCGTCGTTAATGGTCGTTTTATCACTAAGAAGTTCGTAGTTCCAACGACAGCTGTGTGCGCATCCGCCGCGGTTTGCATCTCGATCGGTCATGTTGTTTGATAACGTACAACGACCACTATATGAAGCACACATGCCACCATGGATAAACACTTCAATTTCAACCGGCGATTTTTCACAGATGTCTTTGATTTCATACTGATCAAGTTCACGTCCTAATACGACACGTTCGGCACCTAAATCTGCCCAAAACTGAACCGCATTCGAATTAACTACCGATTGTTGTGTTGACACGTGTACAGGAATTGTCGTATGTTCTAGTGCCGTCGTTGCGATGTATGGACTTGCAGCAATAATTGCATCAACACCACACACTTCAAGACCTTTTAAATACTCAATTAGCTCACTCATATTTTCATTATGAGGAATGATATTGGTCGTTACATAGAGCTTTTTACCATAACTATGGACAAATTCACACGCTTCTTTAATGTCAGCTAACGTAAAGTTTGACGCTCTTGCGCGTAATGAAAATTCTGTGCCACCGATGAATACGGCATCAGCGCCATATATAATCGCTATTTTTAATTTTTCTAAGTCACCTGCAGGTGCTAATAATTCAATCATCTTGTCACCTTCTTTGGCTTATATACTGTCTTTTTATATAAAAAACCATCATCCCAAGTTTCCCCATATTTTTGTTCGATGTCAGATGTTAGTGGTTCTTTGCCTTCTAACACTTCAGCGTATCTTTTAAGTACGTCATACGTATATGAGTCATCGTGTAAGACCATATCAAATACCGCGTAATCGATGTGTTCTTTTAAGCGATTTATGTGATTCAGTGTTGAGAATACTTTATCTCTAAATACATGTGTCCCGCCATTATCTTCTAAAATTGGGTAGACTAAATCGGGGCGTTTTTCTTCTTTAATCTTAAGGTTACGCTTGTCGTGGTATGGGTTATTCTGATCTAAATTCTCAAAATAGCTTGAAATTAACTGTCTTTTTGAATAAAACATATTTAAATAGCCATGTACATACATAAACGCATGTAGCTTTTTTTGTTTTGTGATCGCCAAAATATCCTCTAATGTAATCTCTTTTGCAAGAAATGCACCATGAACGCCTAGTGTCTGATTGAAATTAAAATCAAAGACGTTCGTTAATAAGGTTTCTGGATTATATACACCTTTGGCCTCGATTTTTAATTCTCTTAGAAGGTAGACGACACCAATATCACCAACAATGTAGCCAGTTGGATTAGCCGTCTCTAACGTTTGAATGAATTCTTTAAATGACGCGATTTGATCGTTGTGCATCATTTGATTGATACTGATGTATATTTTTTTATTTAAACGATGTGCTTCTTTGATGAGATCAAGTAATTCTAAGACACTAAATGAACGTTCAACGCGTGTGGCAAATTGATCATTTGCACCAATAAATCCATCGGCAAACTCACTTAGTTTTTCCATGTGACGTAGGTCATAAATTGTTACTAGTTTAATCATTTCGTTACCCTCCTACTAATACTCATTCCATCACCTATATCTGAAAACACCGTTTCATAATCTGAGTGGTTTTGTAAAAACAATTTGAATGCGTTTAAACGCTTAATTAACCCCTTGGTTCCCCTTGAAACACGATTAATGTCTAAGTGATGGAAGTTTAAGTTATCTGTCACAATTATTCCTGTGGGTTTTAAGTAGGGTGCGTACTTATTAAAAAATTTTTCATATTGTGCTTTAGCCGCATCGATGAATATCAAATCAAAGCGTTCTTCAAAGTTAATTTCATCTGATAAAGCGTCATTAAAGATGAGTGTGATTTTTTCTTCTAAGCCGAGTTCTTTAATGTTTAATTTTGCTTTTTCAACCATTTGAGGGTCACGTTCGATGGTCGTTACGTGGTTGGCTATTTGAGCCATTTCAATGGCTGAATACCCTACCGCACTACCAATCTCTAAAATGTCCTTAACTTGATAGTCTTTAATTGCTTTTTTCAAAAATAAAAGCCCATCAGCAGAGATGATAGGTACCTTTTCTTCGAGGGCTTTAATTTTAATATTAGATATCGTCGTCTTCATCCTGTGCATCGTCATCCTCGGCCTCTAAATCACCTAGAAAAGCTTCAAGCAATTCATCTAGTAATTCCCATTCCTCGTCAGTTTGCACATCCTCAAAGTAGCCTTCGCCACCATCGGTCTCAACGAATACAGCTGCGCTTATTTCATCGCGATCAGTAAATTGAAAAACCACATAGTTTTTCTCAAATTCTTCAGAATAGTGAGTAAATAAAATGTCACAAATGACTTCTTCACCATCTAATACAAGTGTTAATCTAGTATCATCCATTAGTTGTCTCCTTTAAAATCTAAATAGTTTTGTAAAATGACTTGTGCGGCAAGTTCATCTTTTTTATTTTGTTGTTTCTTACGAGATAAGCCCGCACTTATCATATGCATTTTAGCGGTTTTTGTCGACAATCGTTCGTCCCATAAAACGGCTTCAACTTGAAGTTCTTTTTCAAGTTTTTCTTTAAAATCAATTGAAATTTGAGCTCGAATTCCAATATCGTTGTTCATGTGCTTTGGATACCCAATTACGACCACATCAACGTCGTTTTCAATTACGTATTTTTTAACGTACTCAAATGCATCGTCGTAGTGATTTGTATAAAAACGGTATGTAGTCACACTATGTGCAATAATACCGGAATCACTTCTTGCAATTCCAACGGTTTTCTCACCTAAATCAAGTCCAATATAGATCAATTCATCATCCCCTTGATGTGTGTCATTAATTCAGTAACGTCAAAATTACCTGAGCCACCTTGAGCAAATTGGTCTCTTCCGCCACCAGAACCGCCTGTGAGTTTTGCGGCTGCCTTAATTAATTGGTTGGCACTGATTGTTTTTGATTTACACATAAATGTGAGTTTATCATTGGCTTCGTTAATTAAGAATAAAACGTCTAAGTTCATTTTATCATAAATTGCGTCTACTAGTTGTTTTAAAACTTGCATTTCAACATCTTTTGTATGAACCACCTGATTTTTGTCATTTGTAGTAACGTATTGTTCAAGATTCGATAGTGCGTCTTTTTGCTTACTTTGTTGTAAGATCTTTTCTAATTGTTTGTTATCTTCCTTAATCTTTTCATTGTAATTTCTTAGTTCGATGACGTCTTGATAAGATCCAATGAACGGCGCTTTTTGACTTAATTCAATGACTGTTTTTGGACTGATGTCTTTGAGTTCATCGACGAGACGTTCACGCTTTTCTTCAAGTGTCACATTATCTTTGATGAGTGATTGTAAGTTAGCTTCTACTTTTTCAATTAATTGATTACCTGTAACGGCTTCAATTCTAAAAATGCCAGAGCCGATCGATTCAAAACTTGTGATTGAAAAATCGATGATTTCTTTTGTATTTTTAACGTGTGTACCACCACAAAGTTCTACCGAATAGGAAGCAATGTCAACCACACGGACGACGTCGCCGTATTTTTCACCAAAAAGTGCCATAGCGCCTAATTTTTTTGCTTCTGCGATTGGCATTTCTGTTGTTACGACATCAAGTGCTTCATTAATCTTATTTTTTACAATGGTTTCAATTTCAATGATCTCCTCTTTTTTGAGTGTTTCATAGTTGTTGAAATCGAAACGAAGGGTTGCTGGTGTCACTTGTGAACCTTGCTGATTCACATGGTCACCTAAAACCACTTTGAGGGCTTTATGAAGCAAATGCGTTGCACTATGATTTTGCATAATCTTCACACGATTTGCAAGATCAATTTTTGCAATAACCATTTCACCTTCATCAAATGAATTGTCTACCACATGCAAATACTGACCATTTGGTAATTTAATAACATCGGTTACTTCATAGCCGTTGATTGTCCCTTTATCTGCAACTTGTCCACCCATCGTTGCGTAAAAAGGTGTCTCTTTTAGCACGATACCTGAATCAAACACTTTAATAACCGGTGTTGAAACCTCATAATTCTCATAACCAATAAAAATCGATGGTTCTCTAAATTCGATGAATGCTTTTTCTTGTTGTTTCATTGAACCTTCTTTCGTTCTGCTTGCTCTTGATTGTTCTTTTTGAAGTTGCAACAAAGCCTTAAACCCTTCGATATCGACTTGATAACCTTTTTCTTCTGACAATTCTACAGTGAGTTCTATTGGAAAGCCAAATGTATCATAAAGTTTAAACGCGTCTTCTTTACTTAAGACATCGGTTGTTTTTTCTAACGCTTCATCTAGGTGTTTTTCACCGCTTGAAAGTGTTTCAAGAAATTTCATTTCTTCGATGTGGATTACTTTCTCAACGATCGCTTGATTTTTAAGGACAGAGTCATAAAACGGTCCCATAATTTTTACAACCTCAGGTACTAAACGATACAAGAAAGCTTCATTAAGATTAATTTTCTTCCCATATTTTAAGGCTCTTCTTAATAGGCGTCTTAAAACATAACCTCTTCCTTCGTTGGATAAAATCGCACCATCAGCAATCGCCATAGACAATGTTTTCACATGGTCAGCGATGACTTTAAATGCCATTTGTCCATCGTACTTAATACCACTCAGTTCTTCGGTTTTTTCAATGATTGGCAAAAATAAATCCGTCTCAAAGTTTGTTTTAGTTCCTTGAATGACACAGGCGAAGCGCTCAAGTCCAGCACCCGTATCAATATTTTTATTTGGTAATTCTTTATATTCACTTCTTGGAATGCCTGGTTTTGCGTTGTATTGTGAAAATACGATGTTCCATATTTCTATGTAACGTTCGTTTTCAATGTCGTTTTGAATCAGTTCTGGTCCTCTTTTGTCATACGATTCGCCGCGATCAAAATATATTTCAGTATCCGGTCCACTTGGACCCTCACCAATTTCCCAAAAGTTACTTTCTAATGGAATTAAATGGTCTTCCTTAACCCCTAAACTTAACCAACGATTTTTAGCCACAACATCATCTGGGTAATAAGTCATATACAATTTATCGATTGGAAACCCAAAATAATTTGGACTCGTTAAAAGTTCAAAGCCAAAATCAATTGCTTCTTCTTTAAAATAATCACCAATCGAAAAATTCCCCATCATTTCAAAAAATGTGTGGTGTCTTGCCGTTTTACCAACGTTATCTATATCGTTCGTGCGAATACACTTTTGAACATTGGTTAACCTTGGTCTTGGTGGGACTTCAGAGCCGTCAAAGTATTTTTTCAACGGTGCTACGCCTGCATTGATCCATAAAAGCGTCTTATCACCCATAGGGATTAAGGAGCTTGAAGGCTCAATTGAATGGCCTTTATCTCTAAAAAAGTGTAGCCATGTGTCTCTAATTTCTTTTGATGTCATAAATTTCATGTGAATTATCCTCCTAAAAAATAAAAAAAGCCCTTAGAAATCAATCTAAGGACGAATCATTCCGCGGTACCACCTTAGTTCTAGTTTTCACTAGCCCTTTATTTGTGTTGTTAAGGCCAACAAACCACCGCTCCCAAGTAGCTTCACAGAGTGTTTGTTATGCTTTCACCAACCGCATAATCTCTACATTCAAATCCTTCTGTTACTCATCTTGTTCATTGCGTTCAATTTATTTTATCATAACTTGATTTTTTTTCAAGCTTTATTTTGCTAGATACATTTTTGATAGGTACATTACACCTAAACTAGCCCATATTGCAATTAAGAAATATCGAATGCCATCTAAAATATAAGCATCTGATATAAGTTCAAACAGGGGTTTTAATCCTTCTTTTATTAGAAGCGCGCCTAATAAACCAATCAAGACTTTTATGATTTGGTGTTTCATTGGCCCATGGATGTCGTAGTTGACGTATCTTTTTTCGACAAAATAACCAAGTGCAAGGCCCATATACGCAAATGAAGCAATGTAGAGATCACGGTTGTAAACGAAAAGTAAAAGTATGACCAACACCGGAATTAAGTATAAAGCCCTAATTTCTTCGACATTGTCATTCTTTACCGTTAGTAGCCACATAAATAGAATTCCAAAAAACACCCCGAGTGATAAGCCTACAATAACATCGTGAAGGTAATGTTGACCCAAATAAACCCTAGAGATTGGAACTAAAATCATTAAAGCATAAAATACGTACTTCACCCATGTAACATGCTTAAACCGGTCAGTCATTACGATACCTATTAAACCGATTGACTGTGCATGACCACTTGGCATGGACGAGCCATGTGTTTTTAAACCTAAGATTGGTTTAGCCCCATTTTCATAAGGTCTTCTTGCGTTTGTAATTTCTTTAAGACCACCATTAATAAATGCCGAAGCTAAAAACGAAATCATAAATTTAAAAGCGAATTTTTTGTCGATTGTCCAGTACAAAATTGCACCTAATAAAATAAAGAAATATTGGTCTCCGAACTCAGTGATTATTCTAAAAAACCAATCAAGTATTGGGGTTGAAAACTGCTGAAAAAAATCTACGAATCTCATTGGTTATCCTCTTTCATTTTCTTATTTAATTTCTTTTGGTATTTTTGACGTTTCTTTTGTTCTTTTCTTTTAATTACACGTTCTTCTTTAAGTTTCTGGACTTTCTCATACGTTTCAAGAGGTACATCAAAGTAAATGTATCTCGTAGGTTTAACAAAATTTTCATTGTAATTTAATATTAATCCTTTTTTCAACAAATTTAGGTCCCTTAGTTTTGTTATTACATCTTTAGCAACAAAGTAGCCATAGTTAGCTTTTTCATTGATGTGTGTTTGATCAAAACGGATGATGTCGTAAGCATCTAAAATAGACACTTTTTGAAATACGCTTAAGTCGGTTAAATTAATAATCATTACATTCTTGTGTCTGTAGATTGAAGGATCAAACCCATGATCTAATGGAACTGTAAGGATTACCTCACAACCGGCATCAATTAACACATCAATCGGGTTATTATCAACAACCCCGCCATCCACATGAAACTCTAATCCAATTTGCGTAGGTCCAAAATAGAGCGGAATAGAGGCACTAGCAATGACTTTATCCATAGCATCAGGTGCGTCATTGATTCGAAACACACACTTCTCATAATTACTTGTTCGAATTTGTGAGGCAATTAATTTCGGATTAATCAGTTTTGATGTGACGACATATAAATCAATTGGACTGTTTTCAAGTTTTTTTATGTCTATCGTCTTTCTAAAGACATCTCTTAAAACATCTAGACTAAACAAGCCTCTTTTGTCTTCTTTGAATCTTGTAAAGCCTTTGACCTCTTTTTGTTTTTCTTGAGCATAAACCCAAGTTTCATATATTTTATCGGCATCCTTAAGTGTAGCAATCAATAAGCCATTAATAGCGCCAATTGATGTACCTGCGATGCAGTCAATGTTGTCTAAAAGTTTTTCTTCCTGTAACGCTTTTATAACGCCAAGTTGATACCCACCCTTAGCGCCACCACCACCAAGCATTAAACCGACTTTAGGTTTCATTTACCGATTCGTCTCTTTCAAGACCTTTTTAATACGCATTTGCTGGTCTTTTTCCTTTAGTGCTTCTCGTTTATCGTATGTCTTTTTACCCTTGGCAATGGCAATTTCTAATTTCGCAAGACCTTTTTCAATGTAAAGTTTTAAAGGGATTAAGGCGTACCCATCCTCTTTTATTTTTGCTTCAAGTTTTAAAATCTCTTTTTTATGCATCAGTAATTTTCTTGTGCGCGATTCATCATGATTGAACTGATTGCCGTATTCATAATGTGAAATGTGCATATTGATCACAAACAGTTCGCCATTTTTAATTTGAATAAACGCATCGTTAATATTGGCCTTTGACTGGCGAATGGATTTAATTTCTGTACCTAAAAGCTGAATACCGGCTTCATATTTGTGCTCGATAAAATAATCATGCGTTGCTTTTCGGTTTGTGGCGACGATTTTCATAATTGCGCTCACCCTTTCCTTCATTTAATTTAAACGTTAACTGCCTTAGTTTGACATCAACTTCGATGAGTTTCACCTCAATCAATTGCCCAATTTTAAATATTTTTTTACTTCGTTTACCCGTCAAGGTTAACTCTTTTGGGTTTAATGTGTAATAATCATCTAATAATCGAAGTGGCAAGAGCCCCTCGATTCCATTTGAAAGCCTTACAAACATACCAGCATTTGTAATACTTGAAACAACGACTTCAAACACTTCATTCTTCTGATTTGCCATAAATTCCGTTGTCTTTAACTTGTCTACTTCACGCTCAAGTTCGTCTGCTTTTTTTTCCATATCTGAACAATGTTTTGCTAAGGTTGGCAAAAGCATTTCAAAATGTCTAAAATCTTCACTTACGTTGGATGGTTCAATTAAGAATCTTCGGATCAATCGGTGCAACAACAAATCCGGATACCGTCTTATCGGTGAAGTGAAATGTGAATAATAAGTCGATGCTAAGCCATAATGTCCAATATTGTTCTCACTATAAACGGCTTTTTTCATTGAACGAAGTAATAATGTGTGAATCACTTGTTCAAGCGGATGATTCTCTATTTTTTCAATAATCATTTGTAAGGCTTTGGGTGTCACATGATTAATTCTAGGGATTTTAATACCGAGGCCTTTAATCAGTTCAAGTACATTAAGTAACTTTTCTTGATCAGGTTTATCATGAACACGGTAAATACAAGGTAAGCCTAACGTAGATAAATGCATCGAAATCGTCTCATTAGCCAACACCATGAACGATTCAATAATTCCTTCTGATTGACCTGTGACTGCTAAGTGTATGTCTAAAATATTACCAAATTCGTCAGTATCGTACTTAAATTCATCGCTTTTAAAATTGAGCGACCCTCTTATGTATCTTTTTTGTTCTAAAAGATTCGATAAGTCATACATATGATCCATCATTTGTTCGATCTCTTTCGTGTACAAAGGTGATTTTTGATCGAGGTAACGATTCACTTCTTGATAATTCAATCGTTGATTAACTTCAATAATGGTTTGTTTTATCTCATGTGAAACAACATCACCTTGTCTATTAATCTTCATAAATAATGATAATGCATACTTATCTTCAGCGGCATTTAAACTGCATAAATCGTTCGATAAACGCTTAGGTAGCATGGGAATGACACGGTCGGCTAAGTACACCGATGTGGCCCGTTCTGTGGCAGCTTGATCCAATATTGAATTTTCTGTGACATACGCAGTCACATCAGCAATATGAACAGACAGGTGATAATAATCATCCACTATTTTCAAACTCACTGCGTCATCTAAATCCTTCGCATCTGCACCATCAATTGTAACAATCAGTTCATCTTTTACACGATATCTTCCATCTTCCTTAATCCGACGATCGAGCGATTCCGTGTAAGACAAGACCTCATCACTAAATGTGTGTGGCCAATCAAACTGATAAACAAGCTCTAATATATCAATTCCTGGGTCTTTTGTATTTCCAATTTGCTCAACAATCCTACAAATTGCTTTTTTATTTTCAAATATTTCGACTTCTAAAAGTAAAACTTCCCCACCAAATAGTGGCATTGAACCTTCTATTAACTCAATGGTCAATCGAAACGGTTTAATTGGAATAAAGACGTTTTTTTGTCCTAGTTTAGAGACGTGAACAACCAAACGTTGAACATTTCTTTCAAGGACCTCAAGGACTTTATTTGTTTTACCAATATGAACCAAAACAATGTCATTATCAAGCGCATCTTTTATGTCTTTATCTTGCATAAAAAGATCGTCGCCTACTTGGATTAAAAAAGAAAAATTATCTTTAACATCAATCCGTCCTACGGCTAAATTTTTATATAGTACATAGTTATTGTCTTTGGTCTTAGTTAATCGTCTGTTTGCAATCAATTCATCGAGATGTGCAAGTAACTGTTCATCTGATAGCTTTGATAACTCAAGTAATTCTTCAAACGCAAGACTACTATGGTCTTTATAGTATTTTAATATATTCATAATATCACCAACTTTATTTAATTATATCATAGATAACGGCTTAAAAGCGTAGTCTTTTCGAATTCCGTTTAAAATTTAGTTATTTCTGAATGAAATTAAAAAAAAGATAACTCAAGTGTGAGTTATCTTCTTGTTTAATCATAATAATCTAATTATTTTTTTAAATTATAGAAAGATTTTAAACCTAAGAACTTACCAGTTTCACCTAGTTCATCTTCGATTCTGATTAATTGGTTGTACTTAGCAATACGGTCTGTACGTGATGCTGAACCAGTCTTAATTTGACCAGCGTTTGTTGCAACAACGATGTCCGCGATTGTTGTATCTTCTGTTTCACCACTTCTGTGTGAAACAACCGCAGTATAACCAGCTCTCTTAGCCATTTCAATAGCTTCAAAAGTTTCAGTTAATGTACCAATTTGGTTTACTTTGATTAAGATTGAGTTTGCAATACCTTGTTCAATACCTGTGCTTAAACGTTCAGTGTTTGTAACAAATAGGTCATCACCTACTAATTGAATTCTCTTACCTAATTTTTCTGTTAAGATCTTCCAACCAGCCCAGTCATTTTCATCAAGACCATCTTCGATTGTGATGATTGGGTATTTGTCTACTAAGCCAACATAGAAATCAACTAATTCAGCCGATGTAAATTCTTTATTGCCTTCGCCTTCTAATACGTAAGTCTTAGTTTCTTTATTGAAGAATTCAGAAGCAGCAACGTCCATACCGATAAAGATTTCTTTACCAGCTTCGTAACCTGCATTTTTGATTGCTTCTAAAATCACTTGAATAGCTTCTTCGTTTGATTTTAATGATGGTGCAAATCCACCTTCATCACCAACGGATGTGTTGTAACCTTTTTTCTTTAATACTGTTCTTAGGTTGTGGAACACTTCAGCACCCCAACGAATTGCTTCTTTAAATGAAGGTGCCCCGACAGGTAAAATCATGAATTCTTGGAAATCAACTGTGTTATCCGCATGTGAACCACCGTTAATAATGTTCATCATTGGTACAGGTAGTTGTTTTGCGTTGAAACCACCTAGGTAGTTATATAAAGACACACCTAGGAAGTCAGCTGCTGCTCTTGCAACTGCCATAGAAACACCTAAAATAGCGTTAGCACCTAATTTAGATTTATTAGGTGTGCCGTCAAGTTCGATCATTAATTGGTCGATAGCAACTTGATCTGTAACCGCATAACCGATTACTTCTGGTGCGATAATGTCGTTTACGTTTTCAACGGCTTTTAAAACACCTTTTCCTAAATAGCGTTTTTTGTCGCCGTCTCTTAATTCAACTGCTTCATGTTCGCCAGTTGATGCACCTGATGGTACTAAAGCACGACCAAATGCGCCGCTTTCTGTGTAAACCTCAACTTCAACCGTTGGATTCCCACGTGAGTCAAGAACTTCTCTTGCATACACTTCTGTAATAAATGGCATAATATTCACTCCTTATAGTATTTATTTTATAGCTTATTACCACTTGTTATTATACCCTATGCTTAGTTAAAAATAAAGCGACAACAAAGATAAAAGCGTTTACTTTTTAAAAGATATTGGTAAAAAACTTTTTTTAATCGACTCTTGCTTCTTTAATGATTAATTTAAACACATAAGGTGCTCCAAGCGTCAACCAGATAGTTAACAAGAAATAACGTATCGCATCAAGGATTAGTGTAAAAATACTTTCTTCAAGTGGGTAAGGCAGTATCCGCTTGAAGCCTTCTTGAATCGCAACAGCAAAGACTAATCCAATCAGATATTTAACTATTTGCTTGATCATCGGTGCTTTTTCCACATATTTCACATGTTTTTCTTCTATTATATGTCCGATAGTCAAACCTAATATTGAGCCAAATGCAATATAAAGATTTC
>Ga0265295_1003430_pt1 | contig 23124 bp, 19 predicted proteins | sample Munlansysbiofilm_FD_192503 | JGI IMG/M metagenome (GOLD analysis project Ga0265295, IMG submission 192503) | Leachate microbial communities from a municipal landfill in Southern Ontario, Canada - Methane capture system biofilm | ecosystem: Engineered > Solid waste > Landfill > Unclassified ...
TGGTTTTGGTTGATAATAAAGAGTTCCTTTTGAAACTTGCAGCAATTCACATTGCTTGTTTATACTAAGATGCTGGTCGTTTACATCTATAAGGAGCCTTCTATCAGCAACTGATTGCCTCAACCTTTTTTTAACCAGTCATTCTCTATTTCGAGTTGACCGATCTTCATGTATAGTTTTTCTATTAAATTTTGTTGATCGTTTTTATTCTTCTTTGTTTTTGAAAGAAGTTCAGGCAACCCTTCTATTGCATCTTTCTTATATTTGGTAAGCATTGACCGATGAACTTCATATTTGGCTGATAGTTCAGCTACGGTTTCTTGTTCTCGGATCATATCAATTGCCATTTTTGCTTTAAGCTTTTCGCTATAACTTTTTCTCATGGACCTCCTGTTTCGGTGTTAATTTGAACCTGGGATTTAGCACTTGTTATGTCTCTTAGCAACTGGTTCAAATTATGGGGTCCATTATAGTTTTAAGGGGATCTTTTTATAACGTTTTTTTAACTGATTCTTTTGAATTCCTTTGACTGTATCCCAGCTGACATTGAGATGATTGGCAACATCCTTAATTGTCATCATTGCAGAAAGATCCAGAACATAGCGTTGAAATGAACGGGTATAGCCCTTGCCTTGATCTGCAAAAAAAAGCTTTGTTTGACGAACGACCTGGCAGAAAGGACACCAGACCCGTTGAATCAGAGTTCGAAGCCAAACAGGCTTAGATCCTATAGGTATTGTTCGGATGTTTCGAATTACTTTACCCCGTTTAATTACATTCCTGGTGTTACATTGAGGACACCGAAGTGCCTTTGATTTAGGGGTTATTTCAAAGATAACAGACCCGTCATTATAAACTGTACTTTTATAATTCTGGTCACGAAGACCCAAAGCGTGATAGATAAAACTCGTGGACATGCTTTCATACTCCCTTCTTGTATGGCCAATACAAAAAATTAGGAAGATGAACATGTCCACACCTTTATTTCAAGAAAAATCCCATTAAAAAATACCAACTCTTTAAACTTATCTCTAACACTCATTGATGGCTAAAGTACGCGATATCCGAATGAACCCCAATTCTTATGGACAATCGATTAGATAAAGTTCAAATTCTTGCTCGTTATTTCCCTGCCTCTGATGACGATCGTTTCCATAAATAAAGATATAGCAGATATTTGTCGGAGACGTCAGCCCTAAATAAAAAAAATAAAAACTACTGCAATTTTTTCATTTTGAAGTAAAGTTTTTAGATCGGCGATATGACAAATACTGGGTTGAAATGAAATTTGGTGGGTTGGAAAGGCTTGTGATTATTCGGTTCTTGAAGTATTAAATAACCTCAGTGTTACAAATCACTTGGTTTTAGCAAAGCAAACTTCGTGCCACTGATTCAGGTAACTTTCATGGTAGCGTAGCGGAGATTATGGCTTTTTCACTTTGGACAATTCGTCACACGAAGACCATTCGTACTATTGCGGTCTTTGCCAGTGGTAACATGCTGGCAATGTTGCTGGGGCTTATTGGGTCCCTGGTGCAGGCCCGATATGTCGGGCCTTCAGATCTGGGAGTATTTCGTACCTTCAGTATCGTGGCTGGTTACCTATCTTTCCTTGAAATAGGAGTCTTTAGCGGTTTACAACGGGAGATCCCCCTCCAAATAGGCCGGGGCAATCATGCAAAAGCAGAACAGGCAGCGTCAGCATGTCTGGTGTGGATCATATTTGCTTCTCTCATCAGTGGATCTATTTTTCTGGGATTGGCAATACGAGCAGCTCTCTACGGAGAGTGGATGCAATTTTGGGGTTGGTTGGCCTTCGCACCAGGTATCGTGGCATCTCTGTATGGCGGATATCTGAGTACGACTTTCAGAACCGGGCAGCAATTCATCGTACTTTCAAAAACCAAGGTCCTTCAGACGGTCGCCGGGACGCTAATTTTGCCACTGTTTCCCATCATGGGGTACTATGGGGCCTGTCTACGCACGGCAGTTACTGCAACAACTAATATTATTTTCCTCCATCGTTGGCGGCCCTTGAGGGTTCCTCCACGACGAGATTGGCTCGGTTTCTGGAAAGTTATCCGCATCGGGTTGCCGCTTAGTGGCATCGGATACTTTTATACGTCGTTGTGGATCTCTGTAGAAGGCACCTTGGTACTATCTTGGTTTGGAACCAAGTCGCTAGGCCTCTACTCTATTGCGGTTCTCGTCCGCTCGATTGCTGGCCAACTCGTTCAGAGTGTAAGCCAAGTGGTGAACGTCAAGATTTGCGGGCTATACGGAAGTTCGAACAGCGCCAAAGGTGCCTTGCACCGAATCGTCGCACCTGTTGTGCTCATGGCTCTAATTTCGTTACCGCTGATCGCTGTCGGATGGTTTATAATACCTTGGGCTGTAAGGGTTTTGATTCCGCGTTATGTCGAATCAACCTTCCTCATGCAAATTTTCTTGGTCATGATGCCAGTCGCCATACTTAAAATTCCGACGTCCGTTCTCTGGGTTGCAGTGAAGCTTACGGATTGCTTTGCCAGCGTCGTCATGGGTTTTGCAGCCTTTGTGGTCATGGCTTATTGCTCTTATCGAACAGGGTTCGGTTTGCCGGGCGTTGCGGTTTCGTTCGTCGTGGGTCAAATTATCTATCTTCTCGCTGCATGGATTTTTACACTACGGTTGATTTCTTGTGAAAAGGAAAATTTACCGCAAATAGACAAACAAGGATGATACGCTCAATGGACAAGCCACCACTAAAACTCACCGTGATCGTGCCTGTTTACAAAACGGAACCCTACCTACGCAGGTGCATCGACAGCATTTTGGCACAAACGTTGACGAATTTTGAATTGATATTGGTTGATGACGGTTCGCCTGACAATTGTCCCGCGATTTGCGATGAATATGCCAAGAGAGATAACCGTATTAAAGTTCTGCACAAAGAAAATGGCGGATTAGGCTTGGTGAGAAAGGTGGGAGTAGATATAGCCAACGGAGAGTACATCGCCTTTGTCGACAGCGATGATTGGATTGAGCCTGAGATGTATGAAATCCTATACCGTACCGCAGTGGATAATACCTGCGATATGGTGATTTGCGATTGGAAGTGCCATTATTTGGAAACACACACGACTGTTGCGCACACTCAGTCGCAGACTTTGAAAGAAAACTATTTATACGATAGCGGAGATATTCAAAAACATCTTTTATCGAAAGTGCTTCTGGAGGAAATACATGGCTACTCGTGGAACAAGCTATACCGAAGCAACATACTGAAGCAATGCAATTTAGGTAGGGGCGTGAACCTCCAAAACATGCAGGACTGGGTATTGAATTGTGAGTATTTCAATAGGACTCGTCGTATGATGTACGTCAAAGAGTGTATGTATAATTATGCGATTCATTCCGGCAATGCACTGCAAGGAAGTCACAAAGACTATTTGTCGATAATTCTGAAGATTCATGAACTTCGGATGACTTTTCTTAAAGAATTCAATATGGATGGAAGGCATGATGTAAGACTTGGTTGCATCAACAGATTTATGAAGATGGCATTCTCGGCGGCGTTTCGATACGAGTTCTTGTTTGAACATATCAAGTTTAAAGAGAAACTCAAAAGAATTTCCGCTGTCGTGAATAACGCCGAGGTGAGAATCAACTTGCCTGAATATCACAAATCTATCTCCAGACAAGGTATGCTCAGTAGAGTTCAATGGATCCTATTTAGCTTGAGATTTCCCCTCTTGATTTATGGTTTTGCAAAGAGTGTTGAAATGGCCAGCAAAATAAAATCAGGCCTTCAGAGAAGTTTTAACAGGACAAGGTGAAAATGAGGTACGTTTTTTGGCCTTGATCATCGTTTCGGCCACTTTACGAGTTGGTACAGAATTACATCTGACAACTATCTTATTATATTCATCTTTATCATCATTTGAATCCACATGTAAATTTTTTGGACCAAACGATGATCAAGGCCCGTTTTTTACTCCGAGTATCGCCGTTTCGTCCATGAGCATTTGCCATAACTCATTGATGCATGGAGGGTAGGACTTCGTGTTAAATTGACCAGAACTTCTAATTCTTTGGGGATTACAGTTTGATTCTTCAGAGAAATAAAGTTACTGCTCATATCGACGGGTTTCGTTTTTTTGTTGTCTTGGTGCAAACAGTATTCAAAGATAGCGAAGCTCGTCAATACTGACTGTTATATCAATATTTTACAATAAAAATTTTTCAAACTATCATTCCAAAAAGTTGAGTTAAATACTGAAAGAAGAAAAGTTTATGAAATCAAATAATGGAAAATTTGTTGTCGCCAATGCAGTGTCGTATCTGGATAAGACGCAGGGATCCTGTCAGCTCAGTAATGAAGGCCAGAATGACCGCATGGATTTATATTTGAAATTAAGCATCGTTTCATTGCGGTCCGCCATGTTGCACAATCCTGGAATTGATGCGGCTCTGGTTGTCAATTTTGAAATTCCAAAAGACCGGTGCGCTGAAATTGAAGGGTACGGAATTTCCGTACACAGGATCATTTTTTCAAAATTTCGCATGCCAGACTGCTTTCCTTGGGGTGCTGCCTTCTTCAAGCTTGAAGTGCTGGCGTATCTTACGGAAAAGTATGAGCATATTGCGCTCATTGACTGTGACACATTTACGGTTGGAAACTTTGATGACATGAAAAAGGAAAGCGAAAACACCATTCTTTTATACGATGTGCAGCATAAGCTTTCTCACCCTGATCGCCAGCGTAATATTCAGAACCATCATGTCCTGTTTTCAGAAAATCTTCCTCTTATTCACTATGGAGGGGAAATTATTGTTGGTTCTCAAAATAACCTCAGACAATTCCTCGAATACTGCGAGGACATAATCAAGTCAGTTCGAGAAAAGAGCTCGATGATTGACAACGATATGGGTGACGAACAAATAATTTCTTCTGCCGCTTCGCGTATGACAGACGTTATTCAAAGTGCAAATTGTTATCTTTACCGATATTGGACCAGCAATAGATTCCGCTTACTTTCGACTAATTACGAGTATAATGCTGTCGATATTTGGCATCTGCCATCCGAGAAAGAGAATGGATTCATGTTTCTTTATGAAAGCTTGGCGAGGAATGGAGAGTTCCCGAGTCGGAAAAAATGTGTGCGTATTTTTGGATTGAATCGTCAAAAGGCAGGTCGGATATCAGAAAAAATACGTCGCTTTCGCAACCGGACCGGATTTTTTAGGTGGTTCGCAAGTCTGTGAAATGTGGGGGGCGACATGAATAGGAGTTAGAAAGTGATGAACAAATCGAGATTTAGCCTGGCCTATTGCACCAACATATGGAGCCACCATCAGGGGCCTATCTGTTCTGAACTTGCAGAGATACTGGGCGAGTACCATTTTAAGGCCTGCCTATTTGAACCAGTGCATGATGAACGTCGTCAAATGGGCTGGGCCAGCGACATCCCAAATCACAAATGGATCGTCGGCCCTCCGAGTTCGAACGGCGAAATGACGCAGTTAATCAAGATTGTTTGTGACGCGGATGTAGCCATTTTGGGTTCCTGTCCGCAAGAGGTTCAGGCGGCCCGAGTCACAACTGGAAAGCTAACGTTCATGATGAGCGAGCGCATAATGCGCAAAGGTCTTTTTGGTTTACGGTTGCTCAACCCTCGCTTTTCCCGAGGGATCAAGAAATTTAAGAATATGGTCAATCGTAAGAATGTTCACTATTTAGCGATGGGTGCTTATGCTGCCGAGGATGTTCGGCGGATTGGTGCCTATGGTGACCGTCTGTGGGTTTGGGCCTACTTCTCTGGGTTGGCGGCCCAGTCGCCGCAACCGCGAACTCGCGATCAGATGTGCATCCTGTGGGGCGGACGAATGTTGAGCTGGAAGCGTGTGGACTTGCTGTTGAAGGCCGTTGGTCAACTTTGCCATGAACCAGCCTTCGCGAGGTTGGATATTGTGGGTATTGGTCCTGAAAAATCCCGACTGCTAAAATTATCGCGTAAATTAAACTTGGGAGACAAATGCGTCTTCCATACACCCGTGTCCGCCGACCATATGTTAAAAACAATACAAAAATCAGATATTTATGTCCTTTCAAGCAATCGCAATGAAGGATGGGGCGTTGTGGCCAATGAGTCTATGTCTGAAGGTGCTGTTTTGGTGGCTAATGAGCAGGCAGGTGCTGCACGAGTGCTCATTGATCACGGACGGACGGGCTTCCTGTTCAAGGATGGAGATGTAGATAACCTTACCACCATTTTGTACACTCTTTTTACTAATGCCTCACTTCGGGAAACGGTTCGTCAAACGGCTTGGCGGGAAATGCATCGGTTGTGGCACCCGCGTGTCGGAGCAGAACGGTTGGTCGAATTGAGTAAAGGGCTTCTTGGGCTTGCACCCATGCCTGCATACAAAGAGGGGCCATGCAGTCGGGTGGAGGAGGTATAGACTTGAAAGTAGTGTCCCCACAGTTTTCTTTTCGCATGATAAGTATTGCACACTTGATTGCCGTGCTAATCTTGATTAGTCGTATTTATGTGCCGATCAGTATGACGGTATTGGGAAGTTGGCCTGTCAGATTTTTGCTGTTCTTTCTTTGGTACCACCTCATAGTACGCGCAGGAGGGGGTAAGCTGAGACAATTTTACCGCATTTTAAGGGGACGACGGGCGGAAATGCGCTGGTATACGATCTGGCTTCTTCTACTGTTGCTCTTCGTAGTGGTCCAGAGTGGCGAACATTCTTTTACCAACGGCTTGCTAACCGCCTATATAGGCACAATCCCATTCTACTTATTGGGTTCCTATTATTGGATAAACGGAGGCAATAAACAGAACATAACCATGGCATTAATGGTAGTGGTAGTGGTGGGTATATCCAGCCTGCAGGCCATTCCAGTCATTTGGAAAAATCCACATATTGTCAGGGTGGGCCTTATCACGGCGAATGCCGAAATCAGATCCCTTGGTATTGGTAGTTATGGCGATTTCACGGGGTTCGCCATCGTGCTTCCGTTTTTAATTACCACCTCTCTCTCTCTGCAAAACAAACCTTTTTTTCGCATATTAGGTGCCGCAAGTTGTTTTTTAATTCTGGTATTAATGATGATATCGACTTTGTCTGGCGTATTGCTTTTGACGGCCATGGCGTTGACCAGCTGCACCCTATACTACATGATTCTTGGGGGGGTAAGGTTTAACCGAATCTTGTCAGTCTTGGTTGGTATCCTTGGTATTTACTTGGTAGCAGTACAGGTGTTTCCCAGTATTTACGAGCGAAAAGAATTCGGCTTTTTTTATGACAAATTAAGAAATACGATACTTTTCGCACCGGAGATTGTCGCTGGACAAGAGAAAGACCCGACGTACCGGTATGGTCTGATGATCAGGTCGTTGAATTTGTTTTTAGAAAATCCGGTGCTCGGAGTTGGGATTTTGCCCAACGAAGGAGGAATGCCCCGTACTGGCGGTCATTCATCGTGGATGGACGTGTTTGCGAATTACGGACTATTCGGCGGCATACCTTATCTGCTGTTCCATTTGCTAATATTACGTCGCCTCTGGAAAGCATGGCGAAGCAAACGTCAAAACGCTCTTTCTTGGGGATGTCTCACCAGTTGTGTTTTTTATATTTTTTACGGTTTTTTCAACGTGACGACGCAATCAACAACTATTGCGTTGTTTTTGTATGTCACTTCTGCTTGTTGGCAAAAACCGAAAGCACTCGCAAACGATCAGCCTTTTTTGATTTGTCGTAGGGCAAACAGCTGGTATAAACAGAAGAAGGACACGATATCATGACGGCATTAAACATCAAGCAGTATGTTCCGAAGTCTGTCAAAAATTGCATTAGATTGATCAAATCCCTTATTTTACAAATGCCGACTAATGGTCGCGTCAGGAGACTTATCCGGGCCAACTCAATAATTTGGCTCGACATTGGTTCCGGAAGCAGACGAGGAGATGGTGGTTGGATATGCCTCGACCTGAACCCTGCGTGTGATCTGTGCTGGGACCTGAGGCGTGGACTGCCTTTCCCTGACAATTCCATTGAGCGTATATATTCATCACATACATTGGAACATTTTTCGCCGAATGAAGCTCAGACATTGTTGCTCGAATGTAATAGAGTCTTGATTACCGGCGGTGTTCTGCGAGTTTCAGTTCCGGATGCGAGAATCTTGATTGGCGCGTACATAAGCAAAGTTCCCTTTGATTCTCGAAAATACATGAACGGATACCAAATTCCCTGCCCCTACGGACGGCTCGATCTGTTGAATTTCATTGCGTACATGAACGGCACTCACAAGTATCTCTTTGATGACGAGAATCTGTTGAACGTGCTGCGAGCCGCCGACTTTCGTAATGTGCAACTGTCGTCATTTGATCCAAAGATTGACGACCCTGTGAGGCAACATGAATCTCTTTATGCTCACTGCTACAAATAGACCAATGATCCCGAACAAAATTAAAGTTATTTGGCTTTGTAACTGTCAATTGAGCGATTTGGAGACTGGTGGCACCGGTTCTTGGCTTGGGGCGATGGCTCGCGGCTTGTTAAATTCTGGCTCAATTGAGTTGGGAATCGTTGCTAGTGGTCCGGTAAGGCAAGTCACCCGGTGTGATTATCGTCAAGTCAAGCAATGGCTTATACCTGAACGAACACAATTAGGTCGCAACGGTTTGCCGCCGACCTTGCTGGTGCAAAACATCGTGACAGCCGTCAAAGAATTTTCTCCAGACTTGGTTCACGTTTGGGGAACCGAATCCTTTTGGGGATTGCTGATAACACGTGGCTTACTATCCTATCCGGCACTTCTGGAGATGCAGGGGTTGAAGGGGCAAATAGCCAAAGTTTTTTATGGGGGGTTGACACTTCAGGAACAATTCCGCTGCATCGGGATTAAGGAATTGCTCAAATGCCGGACCATGCGCTCTGATGTTCAAGATTACGCATGTTGGGGTTTACGCGAAGAGGAAATCATCCGGGGCCTCCGGTTTGTGGATGTCCAGAGTTCATGGGTGGCCTCGCACGTCAAAACCATCAATCCCTATGCCCGTTTATTTTCGGTTGACCTGGCCTTACGGGGGCCTTTTTATAATGTTAACCGTTGGCAATTACCTGCCCGAGCTACTGTTTTTTGTATGGCAGCCTATAGCTCTCCTTTCAAGGGACTGCATCTTGCAATCCGGGCTATAAGTCTGCTGAAAAGAAGAATTCCAGATATCCGTCTGCGAATCGCTGGGGCCCATAATCAAGTGGGAATTCGTCAAAGTGGTTATATGCGGTGGATCCATCGGATGATTTTGAAATTAGGTTTGACTGAATCTATTGATTGGCTTGGTCCGCTCAACGTGGATCAAATCGTCGTAGAGTTGAAGAACGCCGGTGCAATGGTCATCCCAACTTTTATAGAAAACTGCTGTACAACGATGCAGGAAGCTATGGCCATTGGCACGCCGGTGGTTGTGTCGTATGTCGGCGGCATTCCATCTCTCGGTATGGATGAGGTTTCTTGTCTTTTTTTTCCGCCGGGAGACGAGACGATATGTGCCTGCCAACTCGAACGGGTATTGATTGATCAGACTTTAGCTCTACGGCTTTCAAAAGAGTCTCGGAAAATAGCCCTTTTGCGCAACGATCGCCAACGAATCATCCAGCGCCAATTAGACATATATCACCAGATTTTAGGCGAGGAGAATGTTGCTAATATCTAAAGACTCGCAATCATATAGAACTAAAAGTCACACACTTTTATGAAACTTTGTTGTGGGCAATCCTGTGCTGGCAGAGCTCCAGGCCAGAGGTGAAAACTTAGGAAAAATAATTTATGACACCGTTTGTTTTACTTAAGTACTTTATATCCGTTCATAAGTATCCGAGATATTTCGTGGACAAGTTCTTCGTGCCGCTTATTCTGGCCTTCATATGGCGCCGGCAAGGTGTGATCATGGGGCGTGGAATTGTCTGGAGTGGTGTGCCGATTGTGGCGTTAACGCCACAATCCAAAATCCAGATCGGCAAGCGATGCGTGTTCTGCTCGAGATCAAGGAGAACAGCCTTAGGCATAAACCATTCGATGGTACTACGAACACTTCGGTCTGAAGCAGAGTTGAAAATTGGTGATGGATGTCGGATGAGCGGTACTACATTGTGCGCAGCTAAACGTGTTGTTGTCGGAAAACGGTGCGTTATCGGTGCAAATGTAACCATTGTTGATACCGACTTCCATTCCCTTGACCCCTGGACGAGGTCCTCGCCACAAGACGCTCTTGATGCAAAAGTTGCGCCTGTTTTAATCGGTAATGATGTGTTCATCGGCGGGGGCAGCTTCATCCTTAAGGGTGTTAATATCGGTGACGGTACCGTGATTGGGGCTGGCAGCGTTGTCACCAAAAGCTTCCCCCCTCGCTCCATTATTGCTGGAAATCCAGCGTGTCAAGTGGCAACACTTGACAACATCAAGCCGTGATCCATTAACAGAAATTTAGGAACTGACAATGATTTCACTATTAACGAGTCTCAAACCTTTTAAAGGTAATGCAATTCAGCTACAAGAAAATGCTCTCAGCAATTGGCGCCGCCTGGATCCTTTTCTTGAAATCATCATCTATGGTGGAGGAGAGGGCATTTCGGAACGGGCTCGCCGTTTCGACGCAAGACATATTCCAGATATTCGATGTAGCGCAAAAGGCATCCCCGATTTCTCGGCTATTGTTGAACATGCCGCCCTAAATGCCCGACACGACATCCAAGTCTACTTGAATGGAGACATTCTGCTGCCACCTGACTTTATTCTCCAAGTAAAGCATGTTGCTTTCGATCAGTATCTGATTGTTGGCCAACGGATCGACCTCATGCGGGAGGCGGTATTCAATCATCTGGCGTATGAATGGAATAACGAAATTCGGCGTAACTCTTTAGCCGGAAAAGCCCGTCTACATGCACCCACCGGCGAGGATTACTTTGTTTTTCCCCGTGGGTTGTGGCGAGGTTTAAAGCCGTTGTTTGTAGGGAGAGGTGGTTATGACAACGCCTTGATTGCCCACTGCCTACGCAGGAGAATTCCCATTGTGGATGCCACTTGGAGCATACACGTCGTTCATCAATGGCACGACTACCAGCATGCAAAAGGAGCAAACGCCACATTTAGCGGTGAGGATGCTCTTTCCAATCGTCGCCTGCATGATATTGAGCACAGTTGTCGGAATGTTGAGGATGCGAACTGGCGGTTGATTGATGACAAGATTATCCCCAGCAAAGGATCTTCCAACCCTATTCGCAGACTTGAAATTTTTATCCGTTATCGCTGGGGGTTGAAACATTTCAGTTATCTTTGTCGTGCAGTAACACGTTTGGCTATGCTGGGCGGTTGGCTTAAATCTCGTGAATTACAGATCAACTCAATTATTCGTAAGTGAGATGGAGGCCTTTAAATGCTAATTATCACCCAACATTGTTTCAGCAACTACCGACGCGCAATTTTCGCACGTCTGCTGACGGGAGCAGCAGGGCCGAAGGGGCGCCTGCTTTTCGGGTTGAATCCGCCATCCAGCAGCGTTGAGACTTATAAGAGCATCGAGGCAATTCCGCCTGCCGATGCGGTTGATCCGGGACAATACGTCATGCTCCAGAACCAATGGTTATCTGGGAATACGATTTTGTGGCAAAGTGGCCTGCTATGCGAGATCATCAAGCCGGATGTGAAGTGCATTGTTTTTGAGGGTTGTTCATGGCACTTGTCCACGTGGGTCGGTATGTTCATAGCTCGTATGATGGGGAAGCGGGTGGGGCTATGGACGCATGGAGCCAAACGACCTTTACGTGGTCTGAAGCGGTTGATTAAAACGGTTTTCTATCGTATTCCCCATTTTTTGCTATGCTATGGTAGTCACGGTCGCAGTTCCCTGATGAATATGGGTATCCCCTCGCAGCGAATACACCCCATCCACAATTGTCTGGATTTCGATGCGCAGATGGCACTGGCCTCAAAGGTAACGACGACAGAACTGACCGCCTGCCGAGAATCCTTGTTCAAAGAGCCGGAACTTCCCATTTTTCTATGGATTGGGCAATTGACTAAATGGCGCCGCCTCGACCTGCTGCTTGACGCCTTGGCGAAACTCCGTGACGAGGGGTTCATGGCAAACGCCTTGTTTGTTGGTCGTGGCGAAGATAAGGCTGAACTTCAAGCGCGGGCAAAGTCTCTTGGCATAGAGGATCGGGTCGTGTTTTATGGTGCATGTTATGAGGAATTCCGGATTGCCCGTTTGATCATGCTGTCAAAAGTCTTGGTCTCGCCAGGGCCAGTCGGTCTCTCCTGCATACATGCGATGACTTACGGCTTGCCAGTGCTCACCTCAGAGCAAGAGTCCCAAGGGCCAGAGATCGACGCCATTATTCCCGGAGTGACTGGTGATTTCTTCCGCACTGGGGATGTCCAGGAAATGGCCGCCAAAATGAGAATATGGGCGGAGGCTGAACACCAAGTCATCCGCAAAAACACTCAGGCGATCGTTAGAGATTTTTTCTCCATAGACTATCAATGCGCTATTTACCGTAAAGTACTTTCGGGTGAAGACTCTTCAGGATGGGATTGGGCGGAACGCTTCAAATTGGGACACCGTTGCCCGTTTGAGGAATCCAGTCTATGAGAATCGTTCTCCTCGCCCATAATTTACGTTCGGCTGGCGGTTTATCGGTGGGGAAAAATATTGTTGCAACCCTGCCGAAAATTGCTCCAATGCATAAATATCTTATGGTCGTGCCTGAAGGATGTGGGTATCCAGGGTTCGACGGGGCTGAGAATGTCGAGGTAATGGAATGCCCCCCTATGAGTTTATTACGTCGGCAGTTATGGGAGCGCCGAACATTGCGTAGAGCAATGTCTCATTTTAAACCTGGGTGGGTTTGGGCACTGGGTAATGAAGCTATATCGCGGCCACCATGCACTCAGTCCCTTCTATTCCACAATCCTCATCGTATTTATCGTGAGGAAAGTCGATGTGGTGTAGATTGGAAAGGCCGCTTATTTAAGTGGCTTTCAGACTGTTCCTTTGAGCATGGGTTGCGGTTTTGCCATCGTGTATATTGTCAGACTGAACTCGTCCGGAAGAGGCTCAACTCAGTATATGGGTATCCGTTGATATCTATAGGGCTGTGTCCGAATGCATTCAGTTATGCTATAAAACCTTCGGCAAATTATCCTCATGAACTGGAAGAATATAAGGGGTCATTTATTCTTTTTGTGTTGACCAAATATTATCCCCACAAAAACTTAGAGCGAATTGTTGAAATGTTCAGCCGTTATGGCCATACGCTGCTGCATGACATTGTCTGTGTAATGCCGGTAGAAGCCAACCAAGGGAAAGCTGCAGTACAATTACTTGACAAAATTTATGCAGAAGACTTGCAGCAACAGATTCTTTGTGTTGAGGCAATTTCACAGGAGCGGTTAGGTGATTTTTTTCATGCTGCTGATGTGATGTTCTTGCCTACTTTGTTGGAATCTTTTAGCGGGACTTACCTTGAGGCAATGAATTTAAAGTCGCCCATACTGACTAGTGATTTGGATTTTGCGCGTTGCATTTGCGATGATGCAGCTTTATATATAGATCCATATTCACTGGAAAGCATGCGAGACGGGATTTTAAAATTAAAAAACAATAGAGCGCTTCGCAAAGATTTAATTGAAAAAGGTAATCAACGTATAAAAAAATTTTTAAACAACTGGTCAGAAATCCTTCGAGATGTGCTTGATCAGGAAGGTATTGAGCATGACTAATCCTAAAACAAGAGCCTATTTAATGCAGCGGCAAAGATCGCCCAGTCACAGCGCGACTCACGAAGTCCAGAACATATTAATTTGGGGTGAATAATTTTGGCACCCTGGCTGGAAGAAGGTTAATGGCTGGCGGGCTGATTGGCCTCTAGCAATGTAGTCGTACAAAGCTCTCAAAGAGCATATTTCTGAACTCTGCCAGCAGATCTGCAGATTTAAACCCAATTCTCTGATCTTGTTTGACCAGGCAGAAAGCTCCCTTGGTGCTGCTGGCCTTTTTTATTACAATCTTGTATGGATGATGAGATTCAAATAGTGTAACGTTTTTTTGAGATACTATTTTCATGGCAGTGGTTGTATGTACTATAAAATCAGCTGTTTGTAGAAAAACCCAAAAAAAGAGAATTTACAAAATACTGTAACACTTGAACAGAATTTCAAATTTGCTCCTAATGGTTCAAATTCGAACATATGGAGGCAATCCTTTTTTTCTATAAAATCAGTTAGTTATGAAAAAACAGTGGTGAGGCAAAAAGAAATGCCCCCAATTGGGGACAAAGTGCAGATCCTGTGAAATTATAATTAAGACTGATATCATATTCTTTTTACCCTTGCAAGCCTAATTATTTAAACAGGTCAATACGGCTGGATAACGGCGGGGTAAGCTGGGTATAATTATTGATTTAATTGGCGGGGTATGGCGGCGGGGTACCTACCTGCAAAACGTTACACTGATATGGTTGACACTTGTCAATAGGAAATAACATACCCTGGCCTCTTTTTTTTAATATCAAATTCAAGAAGATCTTATTCCTTTTAAAATTTTATTGTCGGGGGCGGTGTCATCAATTAACGACGGTTGATCAGTCTGATATACGCGGATTGGTTACCGCATGAATTGGCTTCGTCGTGGAGCTGCCCGTATCTATTTTCGGGAGTTTCAGTGATAGTCACCTATTCCCATAGTGTAAACTGGGTTTCTCCAACCGTGACAGCGCCCCCGCAATAGAATCTAAAAATTATGTGGTTGTTTTTCCGTGAATATCCTTGGTTTCCATACCCTTTAATGTTACGAATAAAGTATCCGATTAAACGGAGACAGGCTCTGCTGGGGAGCAACCTGCCAAGGGATAGTCGGATGCAGGTAGCATTAAATAATGGTTATGGAAGAGCCGGCAGATTGCTGGCTCTTCTGGCTATTATTTAAGCTTTCCTGCCCATGCCTTTTAAAACCTACTACGGAAGAGCGAAGCGATTCCTTTATTTTATGTCGTTTTAGGGACTGCTTGAGCAATAGCCCACATAAAGCCTGCCAACTCCCTTGCAATGACTGTTTTGACCAGATTTGAATTTTTATTTCTCAATACCAGGCGTTTATATCGGCCGCATAGTCTTACCTGGGCTTGCCAGGCAATTTTACAAATTTCTTGGGGTAAGCCTTCATTCCGTTTTGCAATGGCACGACTTTTCCGGGCAGGTAGCCTATATGCTTGAGCAGCCTCAATAAGCGCACGACGTACGTGCCCATTTCCAGTTTTAGTTATTTTCCCCGGTCTTTTTTTATCTCCACTATTGTGTTGAGTGGGTACGAGACCCAGGTATGCCATAAATTTTGAAGGAGAGTCAAAACAGGTGAGATCTCCTATTTCTGAGACAACAACAGCGGAAACGATCTGCGACACCCCACGCAATGATTGCAGTGATATGTTAAGCGTATTTAATCGGCTTTGCCCTGATAACTGAATGATTTGTAAGGAAATACGCTCAACACGTTTCTTGCCATCCTGGACCATATCAATGTATTCTTGCAACGTTATTTGTTGCGCTGGATGTGGCATTGATATATCAGCAAGCCAATTGAAATGTGTCTTACTCCATTTCGACTTGCCTGAGTAACAAATATGATGCCTCAACAAAAAAGCACCCAGTTGTTGTTTGGCTCTTTTGAGTGTGTTGACAGAATCTTCACGGCCACGGACGAGATCCCGGAGTGCTTCATCCTCAATGGCGGGCACATAAACTGCTGTTAACTCTTCAGCTCTATGCAGTCTTGCCAGCGTTTCCGCATCTCTTCGGTCTGTTTTAATTCTATCACCACTTTTTTTGGGTATTAAAGACAGGGCGATTACAACGCAATCTATGTTCTTATCTCTCAGACTACGGTAAATGTTATATCCGCAGGGACCCGCTTCATATACGCACTTTGGCTCAACCCCCTGTGAAATTTGTTTTCGTAAAAATTTGTGTAACTGATCCATATCGTTGTTGATTACACCGTAAAAGTTAACGTCTCTTTTTTGTCCCTTTTCTGCAATTGCAATAGAGATAGAATTTTTATGGACGTCCAATCCAATATGTTTTACTATTTTTTTCAAGACCTGCCTCCCTTTTGTTTATGGCTCTGAATTATATTTTGACTTATACAATTTAACCCATGACTACAAAAAGGCAGGTCTTTTTAAGTGTCAACCATAATATCTATTTGAATGTTAACATATGGATGTCTTGGTGTGATCCCCCAGAGTTTTGTACCTGGCAGGTATGGGGGGTCTTACTGGTGTTTATTTAAACACTGCGGGTGCTGTCGTCGGTATAGCCCTGTTTAAGTTATGGGAAAGGATAGATTTATGAATGTTTTGGTAACTGGGGCTGCAGGATTTATTGGTTTCTTCTTAAGCAAAAAACTACTGGAGGAAGGTAATACAGTCGTTGGTGTCGACAATCTCAACGATTACTATGATGTTGCCTTGAAAAAGGGGCGGCTTGAAATTCTAAAGGGGTTTGAGGGGTTTTCCTTCGAACTTTTGGATATTTCAGATAGAAAAAGGGTTGAACAATTATTCTTGGCTAACGGCTTCGATATGGTTGTTAACCTTGCAGCCCAGGCAGGTGTTCGTTACAGTATTGACAATCCTAATGCCTATGTGGATTCAAATCTTGTGGGTTTTGCCAACATTCTTGAGGGGTGTCGCCATGGAAGCGTTGCTCACCTAGTTTATGCCTCTTCAAGTTCAGTCTATGGCCAAAACAAAAAAATGCCCTTTTCAGTCACAGATTCAGTTGATCATCCTGTTTCTTTGTATGCCGCAACAAAAAAATCCAACGAACTCATGGCCCATGCCTATGCCCATCTTTACGCAATTCCAACGACTGGGTTGCGTTTTTTTACGGTGTACGGTCCCTGGGGGCGTCCGGATATGGCCTACTTTAAATTTACCCGGGCCATCCTTGCTGGAGAACCCATAGATGTGTACAACCATGGCAACATGCGCCGGGATTTTACCTATATCGATGATATTGTCAAGGGGATTGTCAAGGTTATGGAAAAGCCTCCTGTCCCAAAGGATAGCTTGGATGAGCAAGGGACCTCAGCCCCTTACAGACTCTATAACATTGGAAATAACCAACCCGTTGAATTAAATCGTTTTATTGAAGTTCTGGAGAATAAGCTTGGGAAAAAGGCCGTTAAAAACATGCTCCCAATGCAGCCGGGTGACGTGCCGGAAACCTTTGCCGATATTGACACCCTTGTGCGTGATGTAGGCTTTACCCCTTCAACATCCATTGACGATGGCCTTGAACATTTTGTTCGTTGGTATAAAGGATTTTATAACTAAATAGTTTTTATTTTTGGATTCGTTACAAACATGAATTATAAAGGTTTTTGAATGAACATTACAATTATTGGGACCGGGTATGTTGGGCTTGTCACTGGAGCATGTTTTTCTGAGATGGGAAGCCGTGTGATTTGTGTTGATGTGGATGAAAAAAAAATTGAGAATCTCAAAAAAGGGGTCCTGCCCATTTATGAACCTGGCCTTGAGGCCATGGTGGTCCAGAATTACGAGGAAGGACTTTTGGATTTTTCAACCTCCCTTGTTCAGGCCATGGAGAACTCGAACATTTATTTTATAGCAGTTGGCACTCCTCCTGGCGGGGATGGGGCTGCAGATTTGAGTTATGTGATTAAGGTTGCCTCGGAAATAGGAAAAATTCTGGATAAATACGCCGTGATTGTTGATAAATCAACTGTTCCAGTGGGAACGGCCGACAAGGTGAGATCTACGATTCAAAAGGAGCTTGATCTGCGAGGGGTCAACATCGAGTTTGATGTGGTGAGTAACCCTGAGTTTTTAAAGGAAGGAGCCGCCATAAATGATTTTATGAAGCCTGACAGGATTATTTTAGGGGCAGATACGGCAAGGGCCCGCAAGGTAATGGAGAGGATTTACGCACCCTTCTCAAGGAACCGGGACAAGACAATCTTCATGGGTGTTAGGGATGCCGAAATGACGAAATACGCTGCTAACTCCATGCTTGCCACCAAGATCTCATTTATGAACGAGATTGCCAACATCTGCGAACATCTTGGCGTAGATGTGGAAAATGTAAGAAAGGGCATCGGATCTGACTCAAGAATAGGTTACTCGTTTATCTATCCTGGTTGCGGTTATGGGGGGTCCTGCTTCCCAAAGGATGTAAAGGCGCTTATCCAGACAAGTTCTGAAAACGGGTTTATACCGGAACTTTTGACTGCAGTTGAACTGCGCAATGAGCTTCAGAAAAAGCGCTTGCCTGAGAAAATAAAAAAGAGGTTTGGAGAGGATCTGTCCGGCCGGTCGTTTGCCGTGTGGGGTCTTTCTTTTAAACCGGGAACCGACGACATGAGGGAGGCATCCTCCATTGTGCTGATCAACAGTCTTGTAAAGGCAGGAGCTGTGGTGCGGGCCTATGATCCCGTAGCCATGGTCGAGGCGAGAAAAATGTTCCCAGAAGAATGGTTTGAACAAGGGTGGATTGTTTTGGTTGATCAGCCCTATGACGCACTTGACGGGGTTGATGCCATGGTTCTTGTGACAGAATGGAAACCTTTTCGTCAACCCAACTTCAAGGGGATGAAAGAACGCATGTCAAGTCTCGTCATCTTTGATGGCCGAAACCAGTATGACCCGGAACAGGTACGTGATTTCGGGTTTGAATATTTTGGTATTGGTCGGTAGAAAGCGGGTGGCATATATGTATATGCGGGGTCTGACCCCAACAAGCTATTGTTATTACAGGAAAACACCCACAAAAAAGAGCTCGAGACGATCTTAGAATGCACTTTTAGGGGCCTAAAAGGGCATTCTAAGGATTTCATTGATTGGCTGAGGCTGAGGCACAGGCTCAGGCAGTGTGTCCCAACATGTGCAATCCAAAGATTGTTGCCAATCCAATTTTAAGCATAAAACTCTGGCAATTCCTTAAACACCACTTTTTGGCATCAAAAAGTGGCTGGAAACGAGGGCGAGAAATCCAGCCAAAAACATCGTTTAAAAACCAGCCACAAGGTCTGACAGACGCAGATCTGCGTATTTGACTTAATTTAAAAATCAATATTTCCCTATTCCTCTGATCTAAACAAAGGACCTTGGGGTCGGACCGAAAGCGCCGATTAAAACCGGTAAAGGATAGAGAATGAAAGAGTCTTATGGTGAAGGTTTAGTAGACCACACCAGCCTCGAGTCATGCGGCAATTGCAGTAATGCAGTGGCTGAAGCGTTGACAGAGGGAAACACAGGCGGGCTATTGAGCTCCGAAATCACCAACTCTCGGGTGCCGACCACGTGGTCCGGTTGGGAAGGCAACATGAGCTGTAGCGCTATGCGAGCTATAGTTCGACCCGGCGGAGTCTTAGAACTTGGCATGTGTGGACATTCTTTACGCGGGAATCGGGATATCCGTGAATTTTCCTAAGACACCTTGAAAAAGGAGGAACGGTCAGTGAAGGAGAAATTCTGTAATACTGACGTGAACGGTTCACGGAAGTCGGACAACAACATAGTACCTGAGAAACCGGCGAACAAAGAGGGTAAAATCTCTGCGGAGCAGGTGGAGGGAAGGGCGTTGACCGAGGGAAACATCGTGTCGCCTGCCGCAGTCCGCACTCAGGGGCGGGGAGCTGTGTCGATCGGGCTTCAGGGTGTACGTAGAAAAGCTCAACAGGACAAGGATGTCAGGTTCAATAATTTATTTTATCATATTACATCAGATTTGCTGACAGAGAGCTTTTACAGCTTGAAAAAGAATTCAGCGGCCGGTGTAGATAAAGTGAGCTGGCAACAGTACGCAAAAGGCTTGGCTGAAAGAATAGAAGATTTGCATGAACGTGTGCATGCGGGAAGCTACAGAGCAAAACCTGTCAGAAGAACCTATATAAACAAGGCTGACGGTCGAAAAAGACCATTAGGGGTTACAGCTCTGGAGGATAAAATAGTCCAGCAGGCAGTGGCAACAATCTTAAATCAAATCTACGAGGTTGATTTCGTGGGGTTCAGCTATGGTTTCAGAGAAAAACGCAGTCAACATGATGCTCTTGATGCTTTACATGAAGGTATCTCAAGACGTAGAATAAATTACATCCTAGATGCCGACATATCAGCCTTTTTCGATCAAATTGATCATGAATGGCTGATGAAATTTTTAAGTCATCGAATAGCAGACGTTAGAATGTTGCGGCTGATTAGAAAATGGCTCAAAGTAGGTTTTGTGGAAGATGGAAAGCGAAAACCGCAAGAGGTCGGCACTCCGCAAGGGTCTGTTATCTCACCGCTTTTGGCAAACATCTACCTTCATTACGCACAAGATTTATGGGCGCATCAGTGGAGGGGAAGACATACAGGCGGAGACGTGATCGTAATACGTTACGCTGATGACAGTGTTGTTGGTTTTCAATACAAAAATGATGCAGAGAGATTCCTCAAGGATTTTGTCGAAAGGATGGACAAGTTTTGTCTCAAGCTACATCCTGACAAAACCCGGCTAATAGAGTTTGGACGTTTTGCAGAGGCCAATCGCCGGAAAAGAGGTGAAGGCAAACCTGAAACGTTTGATTTTCTGGGTTTTACACATTCCTGCTCAAAGACAAGAAATGGAAAATTTTTCATTCGCCGTAAAACTATTAAGAAACGGTTTGTCAAGAAGTGCAAGGAAGTAAAACAGGAACTCAAAGAACGTATGCATGATGATGTAGTAGAAACAGGTAAGTGGCTAAATTCAGTAATCAGAGGGTTTCAGAATTATTATGCTGTACCCGGCAACATGAATATAGTAAAAAGTTTCTATGATCAAACAACAAGGGCATGGCTCCATACACTGAGACGTAGAAGTCAAAAAGGGCGTGGTTTCATATGGAAACGCTTTGAAAAACTAATCAGATGGCTGATACCAAGAGTCAGAATGGTACACCCTTTTCCAAGTCAGAGGTTTCAACGTTATTACCCGAGGTAGGAGCCGTATGAGGTAGTACCTCACGTACGGATCTGGTGTGCCACGAGAGCAAGAAGGATTTGCTCATAACTGTAGGAAAGATGGAGGATGGCCCTCCGGCAACGATTTCCAGGAGTAGTTGCCAAACCACCGTGAGTTGCGTTGATTAAGAGTCAAGGTGGTGAGCGTCACGGAAAAGGCGGGACAAGATCCTGTCAGGTGTGAGATCTGGAGATGAGCGTAAGCGAACCGCTGATGACGTGTCGAAAGCGTGTATGGTGACATCAAAAATGGGGTTGCAGATCTGCTTCATGATGAGTCCAAGGGAAATCTGGTTACTGCTTGGATGGTGTCCGGCATAAAGGTGGCATGAACTTATCTTAGGCTTTCTTATGGAACGTGGGAACCTGTCGTTCCGATGTTAAGGGAGGAATCCAAGTGGAAGCCCCACAAGGATTAGAGTACCGATGCGGATCACAGGGGCGGAGCAACTCGTAGTAGCGTGGAGAATCCTGTAATGGGGTTAGAGCAAAGGGGTTGCGTCGTTCAACTTTTAACAAAAGAACAACCCAAAAAGGGAAGGATTCTGTTGGAAAAAGTAAAGTCGTTTAATATCTCAAAACGTCAAGTTTGGGAAGCGTACAAAGGTGTAAAAGCAAACCGTGGTGGTGCTGGAATTGATAACCAGTCCATAGCTGATTTTGAAAAGGATATTACCAAAAACCTTTACAAATTATGGAATCGGATGTCATCCGGCAGTTATTTCCCTCCACCAGTCAAGCGTGTGGAGATACCAAAAGGGGATGGTAGAATGAGGCCTCTTGGCATTCCAACTGTGGCAGATCGTGTTGCACAGATGGTTGTTAAGATGTCTCTTGAGCCTCTTTTGGAACCGCATTTTCATACAGACTCATATGGTTATAGGCCAAATAAGTCGGCATTGGATGCGGTGGAGACAGCACGTAAAAGATGCTGGAGATACAACTGGGTGCTGGATCTCGATGTCAAAGGATTTTTTGACAATATTAGTCATGATCTTTTGATGAGAGCGGTAGTAAAGCACACGGATTGTCGCTGGGTACTTTTATATGTTGAACGTTGGCTTAAAGCTCCAATTGCAATGCTGGACGGATCATTAAGTTACCCCGAGAAAGGAACTCCTCAAGGGGGAGTGGTCAGTCCTTTGCTGGCAAATTTGTTTTTGCATTATGTCTTTGATTATTGGATGCAGCAAAATTACCCGCACATTCCTTTTGAGCGTTATGCAGATGATGCGGTTTGTCATTGCCAAACTGAATCCATAGCTACGATGTTAAAAGCCGATTTGGAATTAAGGTTTGGCGAATGTGAATTGGAATTACATCCTGAGAAAACAAAAATAGTTTATTGCAAACAAGAAGGTCGCAAAGGAGAGTATCCTGTTATGAAATTTGATTTTCTGGGGTATACATTTCGGCCCAGATTAACAAGAACTCGTTGGGGGAAATTTTTTGTAGGATTCACACCGGCAATAAGCAACAAGGCGGCAACTGCAATCAGGCAGAAAATACGCAGCTGGAAATGGCAGTTACGGCCAGGTGATACGCTTGAGGATTTGGCCATAGAATATAATCCTATGATTCGAGGCTGGATTAATTATTACGGGCGATTCAATCCTTCTGCAATGCTTGGGATTCTTGATCATATAAACTGGCGTCTGATACGTTGGGCAACCTGTAAATATAAGAAACTCAGGGACCGGCAACGGAAGGCAACCAGATGGTTAAGACAAATAGCGGAACGGCAACCAAATATGTTTGTTCATTGGGGTGTTTTGTATAAAAAGAAAACGGCTGAACGATAGGAGCCGTATGAGTCGAGAGATTCACGTACGGTTCTGAGAGAGCCTGGAGGGGAAGTTCCTTTGGGCTACTCACCTGCGGGGGGTGTTGGGAAACCGGCATTCCTACCGTGACAAGTTAAAACCTTGAAATAAAAAGGAATACGCGTATAATTTGGCTCGTTTTGGATGCAATATTGTATTTTTTGAGGTCAAAAAGAGCATTATAGCCATGGCGAGAGCAAAGCGGCATTATGTACCCGGACAAATAAGGCATATA
>Ga0265295_1003431_pt1 | contig 23122 bp, 13 predicted proteins | sample Munlansysbiofilm_FD_192503 | JGI IMG/M metagenome (GOLD analysis project Ga0265295, IMG submission 192503) | Leachate microbial communities from a municipal landfill in Southern Ontario, Canada - Methane capture system biofilm | ecosystem: Engineered > Solid waste > Landfill > Unclassified ...
AAGCGTATGATGCCTATGGTCAATCCGTTTTTTACTAAACCCTTTCTGAAATTCAATGGGAACGGTTGTTTGAAAAACTCTTTTGCCGTCCTTATTATCCCACTCACCAAACTGATTGCTTTTAGTTAACTCATTTAATCGTTCAAAACGATGATAAACAATATTATTCCAAACATCGTTTAGCCCCCAGTCCCTTTTTAACCTATCGGTAACTCCCCCTGTGCAAGTAATTACATTTTTCGAAATAGCTTCTTGCTCATACTCTCCATCAACTTTTTCTCTAACTATATTTGATAGTAAGCCCTTAATAACCTTGCTTATATATCGAGTGTCGTTGAGTTGTCTTTGTATAAAATCATCGGGAATATCATCCATCAATAATTTGCGCTTCTTTGCAGGGTTCTTTGAATAGTTCTCTTTAACAAACTGCTCATACTCCTGTGCAGTAAAAATTCTTACAGTTTTTGTTGGCGTTGAAAGTTCGGATACAATCCTGTTCTCGTTATTTTTTATAAACTCGTAACCCAACTCCCTGTCTTTGTATGGATTGGCATTAACAACAGCTTCGCAAATAACTTTATTGCTAAACGAATTATCAAAATAACGAGATTGTGGAATAATATGCTCAATCTCGTACGCTGCTGTAAACAGTTTTGATAGCGGAATCATTTCCCCTGTATAGGGCGAACGATATTTTTGCTCAAGCCATAGTTTGTATCTTAAGATTTCACTGCGTGTGGGTTGCTTTTTTGCTTCGGACTCTTTAAACTTTTTGATTATAGCGTCAACATCGCTTGGTATTTCAGATACGCTATTAAAAACTCCATCCTCATATATTCGTAGTATTTCCTGTTGGCTAGGTGAATATGGCCGTACATTTTCAATTTCAAATTCAGGATTAATAAACTCCATTAAAAGTCTTTTTATCCTCAGGTTTGAATTTTCATTCTCTGACATTTGCTGGGTCATCCGCTTTCGCTTTTCTGCAGGATTTTTCATCTCACGCCCAAGCTCAATATGTATTTCATCAATCGTTTCAAATTTCACCCAAATATCCCGAACAACTCGAAGTGTTTCAGTTATAACTTGCTCTACTATTGGGTTACGTAGTGAGTGTTGTTTAAATAGCTTTAAGTAATTATCTATATCTTCCGGTTTTTCCCATTTGGCAATATCCTTTACCTCAGAATGTCGATTATAAACTATATAGCACGATAACCAAACGGGTAAACCTCTAAAACTATTTATATCTGTTAAGCTAATGGCATTATCTCGAACTCTATTGCTTATTTTTTCATCAAACTCTCCATCAATTATTCTATTTATCCTAATCTTAGTCTTCTCGTCTATCGCTTGCTCATCCCAGTATTTACCCTTCCGCATTAGGGGTAAAAGTTTTTTTATTGCTTTTGCCGAGTATGCACCATATTCTTTTTTAAAGTTTGGGAATCGTTTAAAAAGGGCAACAAAACCTTCATCTAATCCATTTTTTTTAGAAAACGTTCGTAATGCCTTTTCAGTCTCATGCTTATCTTCCACAGAGTAAAGAATATGCCAAAGCATTAACTCTATTTCTTTTGTTAAAAAACCTAATGCTATGCTAAGTTTCTCTAATCTACTTATAATTAAATACCTTGTCTCATTACAGGGATAAGGCTTATCCTCAACATAGTTCCACCGATACTTTACAGCATCTTTTTTTAAACCAAATACAGGATATTTTAAAAGCGCATCCTGTTTAATCTCTTTTTTATCGTTTAACCAATCGAACAGAGCAACATAGTCGTCTTCATCTTTTAAAAACTCAACGGTTACATCAACGTCATTTTTAAGGATGCCATTGATGTTTTTTTCCTTCTCGTAAATTCTCAAATTCCCAATAAACTGCCAAAGCCGAAACTCCTGAAATAGGGGGTGTGATTTTGCTATACACTTTAGCGTTGATTTTTGCGTGTTACCCTCTTTATCAAGGTAAACTCTCTCCTCGTATGGACAATTACTTATTAATGATTTTTTGCTTTTCAGAGGTCGCTGATAAAAAATAATATCATCAACAAATAAGTAGGTAAAATTGCGAGAAGTTATTGTATTCAAATACGCCTTGTTGCTAGGATATAGTTCATTTAAACAATCACTGTAAAGTTTTGAATTTTTTAGTTCGGGATGAAACTCCTTTTGCTTTTCAAGAATAGCCTTTAACTCATCCTTATAAAACTTACGCTCTATTGTCCTAATCAGTTTACCTCGTATTTTTTGACTGGGGTTAGCCAATAAACTATCATAAATATAACATCCTACTGTTTTGCCGCTATTACTAATTGTTGCCTCAGTTTTGGCTTTAATTTTTTTGTAAATTTTATCCTTATCGGCTTGGGACATTAAGTCAATTTCATCAAAGGTTGGCAGTATACTCAATTTACGTTTTGGCGTACCGTCCTTAGTTTTTGCCACCTCATTGTTTTCATCAATCTCTTCGGTTACAAGAAACTCTTTGGTTAAACCAACCCAATCAGGTTCCATAAAAAAGGTTGAAGAGTAAGTCCACCCATTTTCTAGTTTTATATCGCACCATTTTCTTTTAGGATTTTTCTTGTCAACCTCTCTTTCAATCACCTCATTAACTAACAGTTGAACAACAGACTCTTTCTTATTCCCATTTTCCTCGTCCTCACCACGTAACTGATAATATCCTCTTTTTTGGTTGAAGTTTAGAATAATCCATGCTAACTCTTCTTTTGTAATCTTATCTGACAATGCTTTCTTACGTAAAAAGTATATAGCCCAATCGTATGGTACTTTTTTGTTGTTTGTTATAATGGCGGGGTGGTGTAATGAAAACTCATTAAGCATTTCGTTAAATGAGGATTGAAAAAGAAATTCATACTCTCCACTACCATTTTTTTTCCAAGGAATTTTTGGCTCAGTGTTATCTATGAATTTCCCAAAGGTTTTATAATTATCCTTATCCCAACCAATGGATTTTTTGTAGTGTTCGGGTAGAAAATCAAGAATATTAAGCACCCTGTGTAGCCGTTCTCTTCTCAGTAAGTTTCTTTCTCTAAGCCTACGCATTCCGCGATACCCTGTTCTTTCAGCAGTTTGTGAAATGGATGTTCCGCTATCAAATTTCCCTAACACATCCTGGCTCATTGGAATAATTCTACTTCCAATACCTTCAATTTTTTTGGGTTGGTTCTCTTCATTTGTACTAACTAATGACCATCCAATGCTGTTAGTTCCCAAATCCAATCCTAATATTTTTTTCATAGTCTATTGCTTTTTAGGTTTTAAGGTTATATATTTGTTCTACAATCTGAAGCAATTCACAATAAGGATTATTCCGTTGTGAAAACATTTAAGCCGCCCTCGTCTTACAATACGGGGGTATTTTTTTGCCTGTTTTGACGTTTTCAACTAGCCCCGTTGGCGAAAAACTACTATTTAGCCCAAAAATCTTTCCATTAAAGATAACGTAAAAAAGTTAAACAAAAAGCTCTAAAAGGATAAGAGTCCAAGTTTTCAATCAGCAATCACCCCATTTTTGCATTACCCCCAATAATTTTTAGCTTTGCACAGCAAAAGATTAGCAATATTATGAGTAATTACAGTAACCTTAGGGGGCATAAAGAGGTTTACCAAACGCTCGATATGCTCGGTATTAAATACAGCTACCACGAGCACCCGCCCGCGCCTACCGTGGAGGAGGCGTCAAAATATTGGGCTGGAATTGAGTCGGCACACTGCAAAAACCTATTTTTCCGAAACCATAAGGGCAACAAGCACTACCTTGTGATTTTCGATTACAGAGAAACCCTTAATATTCGCGATTTGGAGCAAAGGCTTAACCAGGGAAAGCTATCCTTCGCCTCGCCAAAGCGGATGATGAAGTATTTGGGTCTGGAACCTGGCTCGGTGTCGCCCTTTGGACTACTTCACGATGTGCAAAATCACGTGCACCTTTTTATCGATAAAAATTTGGCAGAGGCTGCGCATATTAGCTTTCACCCTAACCTCAATACCGCATCGCTGGTAATTTCGCAAAGCGATTTTAGAAAATACCTTGAGCATATTGGCAATAGCTACGAGTTTATTGAACTATATGGCTAGCTACTTTGTTTGGATATTTACATTTAATGAAGATTAAACTTTAAACTAAGGAGCAAAAGCCAAACAAATTTCAACACAACGCCTCTTGCTTTTAATAAGTAGCATTCAAGTAAATGTATAGGGTGCGTTTTTAATTTTTTAAACGAAAGGCTTCCTCTGTTGAAAATAGTTTGTAACTTTGTATTTCAAATTAAGTGGAAAGATTTGATTGATTGCAACCACAATAAAAAATGCTAAAACGGTGTTTTTGTCCTGCATTCTACCAAACCTTCCCAACATTTTATTAATCATAAAATTAAAATGAAATGGGATATCTATTTACATCCGAAAGCGTGTCAGAAGGGCACCCCGATAAGGTAGCCGACCAAATTTCTGATGCAATTCTCGACGAATTTTTGCGCCAAGACCCCGATTCGAAGGTGGCTTGCGAAACGCTTGTAACCACGGGTTTGGTTGTGGTTAGCGGCGAAGTTAAATCTCAGGCGTATGTTGATGTTCAGCAAGTAGTTCGCGGGGTAGTTCGTGAAATTGGCTACACCAAATCGGAGTATATGTTCGATGCGGATAGCTGCGGCGTAATTTCGTCCATTCACGAGCAATCGGCCGATATAAACCGTGGCGTTGTACGCCAGTCCGAAGACGACCAGGGTGCTGGTGACCAAGGTATGATGTTTGGTTACGCCTGCCTCGAAACCGACGACTATATGCCTTTGGCAATTGACCTATCGCACATTCTACTTATGGAACTTGCCAAAATCCGTCGTGAGGGCAAGCAAATGACCTACCTGCGCCCCGATGCAAAAAGCCAGGTTACCATTGAGTACGATGACAATGGGGCTCCAAAGCGGGTGCATACCGTTGTAGTTTCAACCCAGCACGATGAGTTTGATACCGACGATAAGATGCAGCAAGCGATTAAGCACGATGTATCGACTATTTTAATACCCCGAGTAATTGCTCGCTTACCCGAAAGAACTAAGCCTCTTTTTGGAAACGATTTTATACTGCACGTAAACCCAACAGGTAAGTTTGTAATTGGTGGCCCTCACGGTGATACTGGACTTACTGGACGAAAAATAATTGTAGACACATACGGCGGCAAGGGTGCTCACGGTGGTGGCGCCTTTTCGGGCAAGGACTCGTCAAAAGTTGACCGCTCGGCAGCTTATGCCGCAAGGTATATTGCAAAAAACTTAGTAGCAGCTGGTGTTGCAGGCGAGGTGCTTGTTCAACTAGCATACGCCATTGGTGTAGCCCAGCCTGTGAGTGTTTACGTTAATACGTATGGCACTGCACAAGTAAACCTAAACGATGCTGAAATTGCGGTTCGCATTAATGAACTTTTCGACCTTAGGCCAAATGCTATTATTAAGCGATTTGGGCTAACCAACCCTATTTTCAGGGAAACGGCAGCCTACGGCCATTTCGGTCGCGATTACTTTAAGAAAACCATTAAACTAGGCGGAGGCAATGGCACACCTGAACATAACAAAGAGGTTGAGTTTTTTGCCTGGGAAAAGTTAGATTCTGTTGATAAGGTAAAATCGGCTTTTAAGCTGTAACCATATTTTTAATTGAAACGGCTGGGCACAAACTCAGCCGTTTTTTTATGTTTTAAAATAAGGTAAGTCATCATTCGGCTCCGCTCAGGGTGACAAAGAATTAGGGTGAAGAGAACAGACTATTCAAGGCGACCCCAAAGTCAGACTGAGGTTAACCAAAGGATGAGGAGCTATTCTTTCTCCTTACCCAAAAGTGCCAGCAGGTTCCTAACACTCTCAACCGAATCGATATAGTAATTCGCCTTCGTACTTTTTGTGCCAACTTTTATGGTAAATGCATCGTTCGGCATAACGCCAAATGTAAACTCATCGGTCCAATCGTCGCCCAGTGCCATAACAAAATCAAAATCTTTTAAAACTAGCTGCTTGGCAGCTGCCCGCCCCTTGTTTACCCCCGAGTTTTTAATCTCTATCACCTTATCACCATCCATTATCTCTAGGTTAAGGTTTGACACTAAATCTCTTAGCTCATCCTTAAGTTCCCAAGCCCTAATAATTCCAAGGTCGGGGTCGGCATTACGATAGTGCCAAACCAACGAGTAGTTTTTTTCTTCCAGCAGTGTTCGGGGCGTACGGTCAACGTAAAAACTAATCAGCGGTCTAATAATATCCATCCATTGCTTATCTATTTTTTCGAGCATACCCCATTCACCATTAGGAGGTTTAACCCATACGCCGTGCTCAGCAACAAAGGTTATCTGGTTAAAGTTTTCAAACCACTTGCCTAACGTTTCTTTGTCGCGTCCGCTAATAATTACAATCTTATTTTTGGTGTCGCTAACCAAAGATTCAAGTATTGTATAAAGGTCCTTATTGGGTACAGCTTTCTGCGGATCCTTATGAAAACCAGTGAGAGTTCCATCGTAATCAAGAAAAATTATCCTGCTCTTACTCGCCTTGTACTTACTTTTGATATCAGCAATAATTTTAGGCGAAATTTTTCGGGTTAAGTTCTTTTCCTGAAGTGCTTTAATGCCCTTTAGTGCGTTAAGAATATCGGTGGCCCACTTTTCTTCGTTATATACCTGTAAGCGTTTGCGCATTATCCTATTACGCACAACCTGCTCTTCCTTAGGCATTTCCATTGCATCTTTAATGGCATTGGCAACCTCACTAATATTGCTGGGGTTAATCTGTATTGCCTCACTCATTTCCTTCGATACGCCTGTCATTTCGCTAAGCACCAGCACGCCTGTTTCATCGGTACGCGAGGCCATATACTCTTTAGCAATAAGGTTCATTCCATCTCGCAGCGGAGCAACCAGCGCAATGTTCGACACCGAGTACATCTCTATTTTTTCTTGTACGCTAAGGGGTCGGTAAAAATACCAAACTGGCACCCAGCCAGCGGTTCCGAATTGTCCGTTAATCCTACCCACCATCTCGTCAACCATTTTTTTCAGCGATTGGTACTCGGTTAGCACTTCACGCGAAGGAATTACAAACAGCGCAAGGCAAACCCTACCCAAGTATTTTGGGTTTCGGGTTAAAAAGAGTTCGTACGCTTCGAGCCGTTGGGGTATTCCCTTTGCGTAGTCAAGCCTATCAATCGACAGGATTAGGGTTACGTTGTTTTCAAAAACAAGCTTGCTAAATTCTTCTCTAAGGCTATTGTTATTGGCAGGTTTACTATTCTCCAACTTTTTTGTCGAGTTGTTAAAGAAATCGTAATTAATACCCAGCGGAAAGTTATCGAACTTTACCACACGCTCATCTAGCTTCACAGTATTTAGTATATTGTCGTATCCCAAAAGCCTACGAACCGAACTCATAAAGTGACGCTCGTAGTCGAAGGTGTGAAAAGCAACCAAATCAGCCCCCAGCATACCCTCAACAATCTCTCGTCGCCAAGGTAAGGTTCTTAGTATTTCGTATGAGGGGAATGGTATGTGTAAAAAGAAGCCGATGGTAAGGTCGGGCTGCATATCTCTCAAAAGTTTAGGCAGTAGCAACAGCTGGTAGTCTTGTATCCAAATGGTGTCGGTGGGTTTAGCCAATGCTATAATTCTTTTGGCAAACTTTTGGTTTACCTGCTTGTAGCCCTCCCAATACTCGGTATTAAACTCGCTGTACTGGGTAAAGTAATGAAAGAGTGGCCAAATAGTTCCGTTGCAAAAGCCATAGTGGTGGTTAGCCACCTCGTCTGGGGTTAGTTCAATTGGATGATAGCGTTCTTGCTCATATCGTTTGTGAAATTGTGCTTGTTCGTGCTTCGATATTTTTTCACCCTCATTACCGTCCCAACCTACCCATATGCAATCATCTAGGCTGAAATAGGTGTTTACTTTATTAGGAATTCGTACAGATTTTTCAACCAATTCAACACCTGTTTCCCCTTGCTTTATCTCAAGCGGGAGTTTATTCGACACAATGATTAGCTTGCTCATTTTGGTTTACTTTTAGTTGAGTAATCAACATTCCACATCAAAAAACTTTACTATATTAGCAAAATAATAGCATTTTTTCAAATAAAATTTATTTTGAGATAAATAGCCGTTATCCCTGTAAACATTAGCAGTTTACAATTCTCTGCTTATTCTATTTTAACAAATAATAACACCTAACACTATGAGTAACTATAGTTTCGATGCAGTAATATTTGACCTGGATGGTGTAATTACCAAAACGGCGCTGGTACACGCAGTTGCCTGGAAGGAGATGTTCGATGAATTTCTGAAGGGTTGGGCCAAAAAAAATGGCAAGCCTTTTTTAGAATTTACGCATACAAACGATTATTTGCCCTACGTTGACGGAAAACCGAGGTATAAAGGTGTTGAGTCGTTTTTAAACTCAAGAAATATTAGCATACCCTTCGGTTCGCCCACCGATAGCCCCAACAAAGAAACCGTTTGTGGCCTAGGAAACAGAAAAAACAAGTCTTTTAATCAAATTCTGGAGCGTGATGGGGTTGAGGTTTACCAATCGACAGTTGAACTTATTAACCAGCTTAAAAGCAAGGGTATTAAAATTGGCGTAGCATCATCGAGCAAAAACTGTAAGCAGGTGCTTGAAAGGGCTAACCTTCTTCATCTTTTTGAAACACGTGTTGATGGCGAAGTTTCAATAGAACTCGGCTTACAGGGCAAACCCGAACCCGATATATTTACCGTTGCGTGTGATAACCTTAAGGTTGATTACTACAGAGCCGTTATAGTTGAAGATGCCGTTTCGGGCGTACAGGCTGGAAAAAAGGGAAATTTTGGATTCGTTATTGGCGTTGCACGCGAAGATAATGCCTACGAACTTAAAGTGAACGGGGCCGATGTGGTTGTTACAGATTTAGCCGAAATAAATGGACTAAAAGGGATAGAAAAATGGTTTAATGAGGGGCTAAACAACGAGCTATGGTCCTTAGGTTACGCTGGTTACGACACGCAAAAAGAGCGCTCGTGCGAAGCCCTACTAACCGTAGGGAATGGGTATTTTGGTACCCGTGGTGCTTTGGAAGAGAGTGAAATTAACCCTCTTAACTATCCAGGAACCTATATGGCAGGGCTTTACAACAGGCTACAATCGCCAGTGGGCAAAAAGACGGTTGAGAACGAAGACTTTGTGAACGGTCCCAACTGGCTGCATATCACGTTTAAAGTTGCCGAGGGCGAGTGGTTCGACCCCAATGTTGATGAGGTTGTAGAACTTGAACGTAATCTGAATTTTAGAAACGGATTGCTTAGCAAGCGTATGGTTGCTAGGGATAAGGATGGAAGAGAAACGCTTATTGAGGCTCGCCGTTTTGCCAGTATGGCAAATCAGCATCACGCTGCAATCGACTACTGTCTTACCCCGCTCAATTACAACGGGTATATTCGTATTAAATCGGCTTTGCGCATCCCCATAAAAAACGATGGAGTTGAACGCTATCAGGAGCTTAACCAAGTTCACTTGCAGCCTACTAAGCAGGGTGCCAAAGATAATTTATCGTATGCTCTTGCCAAAACAACGCAATCGGGTATTGAGGTGGCAGTTGCCTCCAAGGTCGATGTTTTTTACAAGGACAGACCTTTAGCTACAAATTTTAGAGTAAAAAACGACGAGGGCTGGGTAAACACCTACGTAAAAGCGATGGTAAAAGAGGGTGAGAGCATTCGCATTGAAAAACTGGTGTCGATTTGCAACTCAATATCACCCAAAACCCCAAGTCCACTTGATTTTGTTGTTGAAGATGTAAAAAAACTCAAGTCGTTTGGAGTTATGCATGCCGCAAGCTTAAGTGCATGGGAAAAATTATGGGATAAGGTCGATATTAGCATTACAGGCGATAGGCTAGCACAAAAGTTGCTCCGCCTCCATATATATCACACTCTTGTAACCACCTCACCGCATAATACCGAAATAGATTTTGGAATACCCGCTCGGGGGCTGCATGGCGAGGCCTATCGTGGCCATATATTTTGGGACGAACTGTACATTTTACCATTCTTCTCGTTGCATCTGCCCGAGGTGGCTAAATCAGTGCTAATGTATCGCTACCAACGACTACCTAAAGCACGCAAATACGCAAAGGAATATGGTTACGAAGGGGCTATGTTTCCGTGGCAAAGCGGAAGCGATGGCCGTGAGGAAACACAGGTGCTGCACCTCAACCCAATTTCGGATAAATGGGACGACGACCACAGCTCGCTGCAGCGTCATATCTCCATTGCAGTTGCCTATAATGTTTGGAACTACTATAACATTACCCACGATACCGACTTTATTAAGAATTATGGTGCTGAGCTATTTCTTGATATCTGCAAGTTTTGGGCAAGCAAAATAAAGTATAACGACAGTACTGGCAGGTACGATATTGATGCTGTTATGGGTCCTGATGAGTTTCACGAAAAAATGCCAGGTCAGAATAAAGGGGGGCTTAAAAACAATGCCTACACCAACATTATGGTGGTTTGGCTCTTTAACCAAATTCCCCAATTATTAGAAACAATGAACGCATCCGAAAAGGATACTGTTTTCAAAAAAATATCCATCACGGAAAGAGACGTTTTGAAGTGGCAAGGAGAAGTTAAAAAGATGGAAATACCCATTTCAAAGGATGGTATTATTGAGCAGTTTGACGGATATTTCAACCTAAAAGAGCTGGATTGGGATAAGTACAAAGCCGAGTACGGCAACATTCAGAGAATGGACAGGATACTCAAAGCCGAAGGCAAATCGCCCGATGAGTTTAAGGTTTCGAAGCAGGCTGATACGCTTATGACTTTCTATAACATTGAACTTAGTGAAGTACAGGGAATCATGCACGATTTAGGCTATAAACTGCCCCACAATTTCCTCGAAAAGAACTTCGACTACTACCACGCCCGATGTTCGCATGGGTCAACCCTTAGCAAGGTGGTACACTCACATCTCGCATCGGTAATTGGCAGGCAGGAGCTGGCTTGGGAACTGTTTTTAGATGCTTTAAAAAGCGACTATTCTGATATTCAGGGAGGATCTACAGCCGAGGGAATACATATGGGAGTAATGTCGGGTACCGTTATGCTCACTCTTACGATGTTTTTAGGGTTTAACTTCCATACCGATATCCTAAGTATTAATCCTGCTTTACCTAAGCATTTTTCTGAAATGAAGTGCAAATGCACTTTTAGGGGAATCGAGTACCAGTTCTCTATAAACAAGAGCAATATTACCGTTACCGCTGGTAAAAACAATGCTCCCATAATTGTTAAGGGTAAAAAATACACCCTTAATGCCAATGAGGAGGTTACAATAAATATTGGAAGATAGCCTACGGATTACGTGCAGGTCAACCACTTGACTTGCACGCAGGTTTTAGTACTTATGATAAATAATTAGGTGTTCAAATATTTTATTGTAGAATGCAATGTGTAGCTTTCAAACTAAGTGCAGTTGAAGAGTGATCGATTTAGCAAAGCGGCCTTTTATAAGTTTACTGAGGCATAGCCGAAGCTTTTTTGATTTGCTTACTTAACACAGTTTGAGTTTTCTGATAAAAAATCTAGCTTTACAGTAATAAAAACAGAGTACTATGATCGGCGATATCTTGCTAATTAATGATTTGCACAAAGCTGCAGCGGAGCAAATTTTGACTCATATAGTGCGCCTTAGGGGCGAAAAACTCGAAGTGGATCCAGATTACAAATTTGTTATTGCAATATCGGGTGAATCGGGAGCAGGAAAGTCTGAGCTTTCGCATTCCCTAGGGCTTTTGTTAAAAACACAAAACCTGAGAGTTAAGGTAATTCATGCCGATAACTACTACGAAATACCTCCTCTTTTGCGCAAAGAATGGCGACTAAGTAAAGGGTTAAACGTTATTGGACCCAACGAGTACGATTGGGATCTGCTTAACAAGAATATATGGGAATTTAAGGAGGATATGATTGCACGTCTCCCTTGCATTGATATTATTCCAGAGCAGGTTGATGAGCTTATTACCGATTTTCAGAAAATTAATGTTCTTATAGTTGACGGGCTTTACGCTGTTATGGCAAAACATATTGATTTAAAGATATTTATTGACCTTACCTATAAGGAAACAAAAATGATGCAGCTTATGCGCGGGAAAGAAGAAGTTGATGAGTTTAGAACCAAGATTCTTGAGCGTGAGCATATGGGCGTTTTATCTCTCAGACCATTAGCCGACCTTATTGTTGATAAAAATTACGAAGTTAGATTGGCATAGATTAAGGCAGAGGTTGAGGTTGAGGTTAAGGCTGAGGTTGAGGTTGAGGTTGAGGCAGTTGAAAGTACTTAAAGTGACAAGTGAGCGATAAGTTGTGAGTTACGGGTTGCGAGTTACGGGTTGCGAGTTACGGGTTGTGAGTTACGGGTTGTGAGTGTACGCACCCGAATGGGCATCGCAAAACAGCAATTTGTGTTAATTTACCTTCGGTGAACTCACAAAGGGCGCTCGGTTGTGTAATCTGTAGACAAAAAAAACAGTGCAAATTAGTGTCATTAGTATTCCAAAAAAATACAGAGTTACGGGTTACGGGTTAGCGACCCGATAGTGCAACGCAAAAACTCGAAACCCAATTTCATCTTTTACTCCACCACTCTAATTTCAGTAGTAACGGGAATAGCTTTTTTGTAAAGATAGCTAACTCCACAGTACTGATCCTCCGAAAGAGCTACTGCTTTCTCTAGCTTATCCATAGGTAAATCCTTGCCTTTAAACTCATAAATAACCTTCATTGATGAATAATGCTTTGGATATGTCTCGGTTTGCTCTGCCTCAACCCATACTCGAAAACCCTCGAGTTTAACTCTCATCTTTTTTAGTATCGATACTACATCAATACCCGTACAGCCAGCTAGCGCAACCAGCATTAAGGGTTTAGGCGTTGGACCCAAATCGTTACCTCCGGCAGCATGAGGTGCATCAATAATTAGTTTATGACCATTTAGATCAGCTTCAAAGGCCATATCGCTCTTCCAATCCATATGAATTTTAACAGTGCTCATTTTTATGTGTATTTATTTATTCTTTAAACAAAGAACAACTTAAAGAGACAATAGTTTAATTAAGTGGTGCGGGTTGGCGAAATAAGAGATGGTCAACTCAAATGTGCAACGCCGAGCCCAAAAACCCAAAATAAAAATGGGGTTCGACATAAAGCCAAACCCCATTCAATTATTTAACTAGAATAAAACTAGCCCTTTCCAACAATCTTTTCAACCTCATCAATGGTTACCGGAATACGTTTTGATCCGAGTAGGCGACCACCATTTTCGGTAATAAGCACGTCATCCTCGAGCCTTATACCGCCGAAGCCTATCATTTCTAGTGCCTTATCGTAGTTAATAAAAGAGCTGTTAATTTTCTCCTCCTTCCATTTCTGAATTAGCGCAGGAATAAAGTATATACCAGGCTCAACGGTTAGCACAAACCCTTTTTCGAGCTTGCGTCCTAATCGCAATGAGCCAGTTCCAAATTGGTCAATACGTGATATTTCATCGTCGTAGCCAACATAATTTTCGCCCAAATCTTCCATATCGTGAACATCTAGTCCCATCATATGCCCTAACCCATGGGGAAAGAACATGGCGTGAGCACCATTGGCTACAGCTTCGTCCACATTGCCTTTCATAATTCCTAAATTAATAAGACCTTGTGCAACCACTTTTGCTGCTTCGAGGTGAATGCTTTGGTTTGTTACGCCTGGCTTACACAGCTCAATGCCACGGTTTAGTGCGTTTAGAACAATGGTGTATATATCTTTTTGAATAGGACTAAATGAGCCGCTAACTGGGAATGCACGGGTATTATCGGAGGCATAATGTGAGCCAATTTCGGCACCTGCATCCACAAGTAGCATACGGCCAGCAGTGAGTATCTGAGAGTGATCGTGGTTATGAAGTGTTTCACCATTTTGCGAAAGAATAATGGGAAACGAGGTCATATACCCCTTGCCAATAGCTACCCCCTCAACGGCTCCCACAAGTTCTTGTTCAGTCATTCCTGGTTTAGCCAGTTTCATTGCGGTGGTATGCATAAGGTAACCCACATCAGCAGCTTTATCTAGCTCGGCAATCTCTACGTCCTCTTTAATTGATCTAAGTGAAACCACAGCCTTAATAAGTTCAACCGAGGCATACTGTGATATTAGCGCAGGGCTAATGCCCATAAGTTTGTCAATCATTATTATATTATCGGCACGGTACTGAGGCAGAAAGTGTATGCGACGGCCGTTACGAATGGCACGTTGAAGCGTTGAACCAAGCTCCTTCATAGGATGGGTGCATTGGATACCTACCTTTTGCCCAAGCTCGTTTACTTTTGGCTGGGGACCCATCCAAATCATATCGTCAAGGGTAAAATCGTTGCCATAAATGCTATCTTTCCCTTCTTCAATATCAATTACGCCAACAAACCCTGGTAAATCTAATCCAAAGAAATAGAGAAAGTTACTATCTTGCCTAAAACGGTAGGTATTGCCGGAGTAATTCATAGGCGATTCGGAGTTGCCCATTATGAGAATTAACCCTGAACGTATTTTTTTTCTGAGGTTTAACCTTCTGTTTACATACACTTGCTTTTCAAACATAACTATCTATTTATTGATTACTACTTACAAACATTTTTAACGGTTATAAAGTTAAAACCTTTTTTGGTAAAGGCAAAACTCCGTTGATAAGTACGACCTTAATAGCTGTTAAAAAGGGTTAATTTGGATGTAGTGGTGAGTTCTATAGCCCTTTGTAGAGTTTATAATTACAAATGTAAACTGTAAAGCAAGTTTTTGCGGTTAACCTAAATATTTTAGCAAAAAAAAAGACCCCTTACGAATTAAGGAGTCTAGCATTGGTAGAGGTCTCGAGCGGATTCGAACCGCTGTACGTGGTTTTGCAGACCACTGCCTAGCCACTCGGCCACGAGACCATAATTTTGTTAATTGGTGTGCAAAGATACAAAAAAAACCTAATAAGCAAATGTCTTTCTAGGCATTTCGGTTAGCCTCTACCTATTTTTTCACAAACTTCGCATCCTTTTCTGCAAATTCTTTAAGGCAGCTGGGGCAAAGGCAGCCTTGGAATGTAGAATTAAGTTTCTCAAGGGTCTGGGTTGAAAGACTATAGGCTGCACACCAACATTCCCTGTCCGACTCGCAGTAACAATCGAACAGCGAATTGCAACGTGCACAGTTTTTTATTCTTATAACGCCCATTATTTTGTCCGACTATGGGTAACACTAACCCTATCCATCTTCCCTCCCATGGGTGGGTTTAGTTTTGAAACCTTAACCGTGGCTTTCTCAAGCAGATTGAGTTCGGCAAACAGTGAATCGAGAATGCGCGATGCAACGTGCTCGAGCAAACTGGATTGTATAGCCATTTCCTTTTTTATTATACTGTATGCCAGCTGATAGTTTAGCGCATCATCAATCCTGTCACTACCAGCTGCTTTCATCGATGAGGTTTCGAGCTTTAGATAAACCATAAATCGATTGCCCACCACACGTTCCTCGTGGTAGCATCCATGGTATCCGAAAAACTCCATATTTTCAAGTTCAATGATATTCATTTTAAAATATTTTTGTAATGAGTCTACAAAAAAAATGAATTTATTTGAGAGTTCGCAGTTTTTGATGGTTTATTTCGTAAGTGAGGAATTGGAAAGTTGAAAGTGTTTAAAGTGAAAAGTTTGAAAGTACTTAAAGTGAAAAGTTGAAAGTTAAAAGTTAAGAGTTAGGAGTGTATGAACCGAGTGGTCATCTCAAAAGGGGAAACACACATTAGGACACAAAGAACACTAAGATACAGTTAAGCTACTTATCTCTGTACTCCCCTGTGGCTTCTTCGTGTCTTTTGTGAAACCAAAAGAGGTAGAAAGTGGAATGTACTTAAAGCAATAAGTGAGCAGTAAGCACTAAATTTCGAGTTTGCGTACTCGAATAGTCATCGGAAAATGCTAAAACAACCTGTGCAAATCAGTAAAATCAGGGTCATCTTGTTCCAAAAAACATCAACAGCCAAGAATCAAAAACATTTTTTCTTTTAAAACCAATTAATTAGCGGCAATTTTCTAATTTTGCAATCCTCAACTAATGGTACTGCAAAATGGAAAATAAGAATATGAACACGAGCGAGACGAGCGAAAAAACACGCAACTTTTTAGAAGAGATTATTGAAAAAGATATTAAGTCGGGTAAACATGAGGGCAGGGTGCTAACCCGTTTCCCTCCAGAACCCAACGGGTACTTGCATATTGGTCACGCAAAGTCTATTTGCCTTAACTTTGGACTTGCCCAAAAATATGGTGGCAAAACCAACCTACGGTTCGACGATACCAACCCTACAAAGGAAGATGTTGAGTATGTTGACTCAATTAAGGAGGATATTAAATGGTTGGGTTTTAATTGGGCTCAGGAATTTTACGCTTCCGATTATTTTGAACAGCTTTACAAATGGGCACAAGAGTTAATACAAAAAGGGTTGGCTTATGTTGATGACCAGCCACAAGAGGAAATTAGATTAAACAGGGGAACAGTAACACAACCCGGCAAGAATAGCCCATTCAGAAACCGTTCGGTTGATGAGAACTTGGATTTGTTTAGCCGTATGCGCGCTGGCGAATTTCCTGACGGTAGCAGGGTGCTAAGGGCAATAATTGATATGGCGCATCCCAATATGCTTATGCGCGACCCCATTCTATACCGCATTATACATGCCCATCACCACCGTACAGGTGATAACTGGTGCATTTACCCAATGTACGATTTTGCACACGGACAAAGCGATTCCATTGAGAAGATAACGCACTCAATTTGTACCCTTGAGTTTGATGTACACCGTGTACTTTACGATTGGTTTATTGAAAAACTCGAGATTTTCCCATCGCATCAGTACGAGTTTGCACGCCTAAACCTTACCTATACGGTTATGAGCAAGCGCAAGCTACTACAACTGGTTGAAGAGAATTCTGTTAGCGGTTGGGATGACCCTCGTATGCCCACCATTTGCGGACTTCGTCGAAGAGGATATACACCCGAATCAATCCGAACTTTTGCCGAGCGGGTAGGCGTGGCCAAGCGCGATAACATTATAGACCTTTCGTTACTTGAGTTTTACCTTCGCGAAGATTTAAACAAACGGGCCGAGCGTCGGATGGCGGTGCTAGACCCCATTAAGGTAGTTATAACCAACTATCCAGAAGATAAGGTTGAGAAAATTCACTCTGTAAATAATCCCGAGGATGAGGCTGCTGGTAAAAGGGCAATTCCTTTTGGACGTGAAGTATATATCGAGCGCGATGACTTTATGGAGGAACCTCCCAAAAAGTTCTTCCGCCTGGCACCAGGTGGCGAGGTTCGCCTACGTTATGCCTACCTAATTAAGTGCAACGAGGTAATAAAAGATGAAAACGGTGAGGTTATTGAGCTGCATTGCACATACGACCCTGAATCGGCTGGAGGTACATCATCTGACGGGCGAAAAGTAAAAGGAGTTATACATTGGGTTTCGGTTGGCCACGCCATAAAGGCTGAGGTTAGGCTATTCGATCGCTTATTCCAAAACGAGGACCCGAATGATGTGCCCGAGGGCATCGATTGGAAAACTGGCCTAAACCCCGACTCACTAAAGGTTATAGAAGGTTTTGTTGAACCATCATTGGCCAACGCAGAACCACTCCAAAGTTTTCAGTTTGAAAGACTTGGCTACTTTAATGTGGATTACGACAGCAAACCTAACAAGCTGGTTTTTAACCGTACAGTTACATTAAGAGATAGCTGGGCTAAGATTTCGAAAAAATAGTAACCCAATAAACAAATTTCAGTAGAGACGCACGGCCGTGCGTCTCTACTGAAATTGTTACCACCCCGCCGCCTGCCCATCTTTACGCGATTCCGAGGCTCCATAGTAAACGCCATTTTTCGCATCCCACATAATAGCTTGGTAGCCTCCAAAACCGCCCAAATCCCACTGTATTTTATGCCCTTTCTCCATAAGCGTGCGAATATTTTTCCAAGTAATACCCGATTCGAGAAAAACAGTTCCGCCATCGGTCATCTTTTCGCCTGTTGGCTGTGATGAGCCAACGTGTTGCACGCGGGGCGCATCACCAGCTTCCTGTAGGTTCATTCCAAAGTCAATCATGTTTACCACAATCTGTACATGACCCTGAGGCTGCATTCCGCCACCCATAACGCCAAAACTTATGTACGGCTTGCCATCCTTAGTTATAAAACCGGGGATAATGGTATGGAACGGTCGCTTACCCGGCGCGTAGGTATTTAGATATCCTTCTTCTAAATTAAACCCCTCTCCCCTATCTTGCAACACAAAACCTAGCCCCCAGGGTGTCATTCCTGAGCCCATTCCGCGATAATTACTCTGTATTAGCGAAACCATATTGCCGTCCTTATCGGCAACCGTAAGGTAAATGGTGCTAGGCGTATCCATATTTCCGGGTTGGTAGCTACGGGCAGCCCTATCGGGATTAAGCAACTTGCGGCGCTCTGCCGCATAATTCTTTGATATCAATCTCTCGAGGGGAACTTTGGAATGCTGCATATCGGCATAGTGATGCGCCCTATCCTCGTAGGCTATTTTTTTAGCCTCAATAAAATGGTGCAAGTACTCTGCGCTACCAAAGCCCATTGAAGCAATATCGTACTCCTCAAGGATATTAAGTATTTGTAATGCGGCAATCCCCTGTCCGTTGGGGGGCAACTCCCAAACATCGTAACCTCGGTAATTTGTTGATACTGGGTCAACCCATTCCGATTGATGCGAAGCTAAATCTTCATAGGAAAGAAAACCGCCCTGCTCCTGAATATACTTGGCTATGGTGCGAGCAATATCGCCCTTGTAAAAGGCATCACGACCGCCCTTGGCAATTTTTTGATAGGTACTAGCCAAATCGGGGTTTTTAAATATCTCGCCCTTTGCGGGCATCTTGCCATTAGGCATATAGGTTTGGCTAAAATTAGGATATTTGCCTAAACGAAACGCCGAACGCTCAAGGTAGTAAGCAATAACTTCGGTAACAGGGAAACCGTTTTGAGCATAGCCTATGGCAGGTGCTAAAATTTGGTGCATTGACTTACGGCCAAATTTTTTATGCAGCTCAAACCACCCATCAACAGCACCGGGCACGGTTACGGGTAGTGGTCCAAACGATGGAATTTGTTTATAGCCATTTTCTTTGAAATACTCAAGGGTTTGGGCTTTTGGTGAACGTCCACTTGCATTTAAACCATAAAGTTTCTGTGTTTTTGCATCCCAAACAATGGCAAACAGGTCGCCACCAATTCCGCTACCGGTGGGCTCCATAAGTCCCAACACTGCATTGGCCGCAATAGCTGCATCAACAGCCGAACCTCCATCTTTTAAAATATCGAGCGCAACCTGTGTTGCCAATGGATGACTTGTTGCAGCCATTCCGTTTTGCGCAATAACCTCGGAGCGAGTAGCAAAGGCATAACCAGAAATTCTATCCTGAGCAAGCACACTAATAAATATAGCGGATGCTAAAATAGTAAGAGTTAGTTTTTTCATAGGGTATTGTTTTTTATTAAAAAGATGAATGTTTGTATATCTATCTCATCTTATAAAAAGTTTTACGTTAGTTTGATACATCTCATAGTTAATGGTTTATTCTGATAATGAGACCCTATCAAAACATCGAAAAAAGTTATAATAATTTCAATAATAATCCGCATAAGGTAACCAGCTAAAGAACAACTTGCGGCAATAAAAAGTTTGCATATAATCCCTATCTTTGCGCACTGCAACTAAAAAGAGTAACTATGTCACAATCAAACGTAAGGGTACGATTTGCCCCTAGCCCCACCGGGCCACTACATATTGGCGGTGTTCGAACCGCGCTATTTAACTATTTCTTTGCTCGCCAACATAAGGGTACCTTTATTCTCCGTATTGAAGATACCGATTCGCAACGCTTTGTGCCCGGAGCCGAGGAGTATATTAACGAGTCGCTAAAATGGTGCGGCATTACTATTGATGAGGGTGTTGTAGAGGGGGGCGAATACGGCCCTTACCGACAAAGTGAGCGAAAAAATATTTATAAGAAGTACGCCGACCAGCTGGTTGAATCGGGTAACGCTTACTACGCCTTTGATACAGCGGACGAGCTCGATACCCTTCGCAAAGAGGCTGAGGCAAAAGGCGAAGCATTTACCTATGGGCATAAAATTAGGAACAATATGCAAACCTCATTAACCATTGATAAAGAGGGAGTTAATGAGCGCATTGCCAAAGGCGAACAGTGGGTTATACGTTTTAAAATGCCCGAGGATGAAGAGGTTGTAATGAACGACATTATTAGAGGTGAAGTACGAGTTAACACATCGACTCTAGACGACAAAGTGCTTTTTAAAAGTGCCGATATGCTGCCAACATACCATTTGGCAAATATTACCGACGATTATTTGATGAAGATATCGCACGTAATTCGCGGTGAGGAGTGGCTTCCATCGTTACCGTTGCACGTTCTGCTTTACAGAGCATTTGGCTGGACCGAAAGTATGCCCCAATTTGCTCACCTGCCACTTCTGCTTAAACCCGGCGGCAATGGTAAGCTAAGTAAGCGCGATGGCGATAAGTTAGGGTTTCCTGTTTTTCCGCTTAAATGGCAATCGCCAACAGGCGAAGTTTCTAGAGGTTACCGCGAGGATGGGTACTTTCCCGAGGCATTTGTTAACCTACTTGCCTTGCTGGGCTGGAACCCTGGAACCGACCAGGAGTTACTCTGTATGGATGAGTTGGTTGAAATATTCTCGCTGGAGAGGGTAAATAAAAGCGGTGCGCATTTCGACCCCGAAAAAGCGAAGTGGTTCAATCATCAATATCTTATAAAAACGAGTGATGCTGAGCTTGCCAAAGAATTTGATAAAATACTTAAAAATAAGGGCATTGCTTTTGATATGCCAAGGGTTGAACAAATTGTTGGCCTTGTGAAAGAACGAACCAGTTTCGTTAGCGAAATATGGGAACAAGCTTCGTTCTTTTTCGAAACCCCAGAGAAGTACGATGATAAGACCGTAAAAAAAGTTTGGAAAGAGGACACATCAAAATTAATGAATGGGGTTTTACAAGAAATTTCGACTATTGAAAACTTCTCATCTGAAAAAATTGAGACTACAATAAAAGACTATATAAATACCAACGAATTGGGTATGGGCAAGGTAATGAACGCCCTAAGACTTTGCTTAGTTGGCGAATCAAAGGGCCCTGGCATTGCTGATATTTGTCAGATTTTGGGTAAAAACGAAACTTTAACGCGAATTAAATTGGCAATAGAAAAATTAGGGTAATATTCTTCCTCTTACGTAGGCTTATAACGCTAAGCCTTCAATCTAAACCCTTTTGAAATTAACATTTATCGTATCTGCTTGTTTAATAAAGTTATAGATATGTCAAAAAAAATTTACATTTTTGAAGCCTAATTTTACACATTTTTAACCATGATGCGTTTTACCAAAATACTAGCCCAGCTAACTGCTATACTTATTGTAAGCGGGCTAATACTGCATGAGGTAATTCCGCATCATCACCACGCATCAACAGGTGAGGCACATGCTTGCTGTGAGAACCATAATCATAATAGCCCAGAACATAGCAGCGAGCAAGCCTGCATATTTCTTTCTAACATACATTTTGAGAACTACAAACCTGCCCTTGAGGTTTACTCGCAGTTTGCAAAACAAGGCCATTTCAATGGTAAAAACTTGCACACAAACGAGAACATTAAGTTTCAAACAACGCTTGCCACGGCTAGCACACCGCCGTATGTTCCCTTATCAGAGTTTTCTGAATCGGAATACCTCAGGTCGTTCAAACTTCGAGGTCCCCCTTCTGCATAAAACAAAACCCTAACAGCGTTAGCGTACCAAAATTGCATGTACAACCTATATGCACTTTATTTTGGGTTTAACCTTTCGGGTTACAATTCGCCATCATATCAAGTGATGCAAGCAATGCTTTGCTGTTCAGGCACTTATTAACCAAACACACAAATATTATCGCCATGTATAAAAAACTTGCCATTATAGCTTTTACTATTCTATTTGCTTCATGCCACAACAAGCACGAACACCAGTCGTTGCATAGCCACGACCACGATAAAGCCCACAACCACGCTGTTTCAACAGAACATTCGCATACTCACACTTCTAGCTGCGACCACCCTGATGAACACGAACACGAACATATGGATAATCACGAGCATGAGCATGAACTTTACGGTGTTATTAAGATAGTCCACGCTCATTTTGGTGATGTAATTAGAGCCGGTGGCGAACTCTTGTCAACTCCCAAAAACGACCAGCTAGTTGTGGCGAGCCGCGATGGGCTAGCGTTTTTTTCGCAATCGAAAATGCAGGAGGGAACAACCATTAAAGCAAACCAGCAGCTATTTACCCTAACCTCGGGTAACCTAGTTAACAATAACTTAGAAGTTGAATATTTACAAGCCAAAGCTGAGTACGAAAAGGCTAAAACCGATTTTGAACGTGCACAAAAACTTGTTGCCGACACCATAATATCCGATAACGATTTCCTTCATCTTAAGCTAACTTACGAGAATAGCGAGCTTACATACAATAACGTTCGAAGAAATTACTCGGTGGGCAAGCAGCAAATAGTTGCCCCTACTAACGGATTTGTGAAGAGGATTTACGTTTCCGAAGGCCAATTTGTTCAAGCTGGCGAACCTCTTTTAGTTATATCAGAAAATAAGCGGCTTACCCTAAAAGCCGAAATCCCACAAAACGCACTTCATAAAATACACTCAATACGGTCAGCAAACTTTTATACACCTTACAACAAAAAAATTTACTCAACAGCAAGCCTAAATGGCGAGTTGGTATCGTGGGGAAAATCGGCAGCAGAAAACAGTTTTTATATCCCTCTATTTTTTGAAATTGATAATATAGACGATTTGGTTCCCGGTACTTTCGTAGATATCTACCTAAAAACAAAAACCGATGCCAACTCAATAGCCGTTCCAAAAACTGCAATAATGGAGG
>Ga0265295_1003432_pt1 | contig 23111 bp, 18 predicted proteins | sample Munlansysbiofilm_FD_192503 | JGI IMG/M metagenome (GOLD analysis project Ga0265295, IMG submission 192503) | Leachate microbial communities from a municipal landfill in Southern Ontario, Canada - Methane capture system biofilm | ecosystem: Engineered > Solid waste > Landfill > Unclassified ...
GGGCATGTGCGGCCGCTGCAACATCGGTAAAGAGCTGGTGTGCAAGGATGGTCCCGTCTTCACCCTGGATCAGCTCAATCAGATGCCCAAGGAATACTGATATTTAAAAGATGGGGCAAAGGGGGCCGCTTTGTCGCGGTTCCTCGCCCCTTCTGGTATTTTTAAAAAAGGCCGATGTTCCCGGATCTGAGGGCGTCGGCCTTTGGGTTTTTATGGGAGCAGACTCTCTGGCGGAGAGAGAAGGCGGGTTAAAGGGGCTTGGGCGATGGGAAAAAACCCGTCTTATATTTCCGGAATCCTTGTGATATACCTTCAGGTCAGATGGCGTTGGGGTTGGGGCGAATGAGGACGGATAGGGCACGCATGGCATGGGGTCCGCTATGTCCTTTTACCATCAACCGAGGTGTTGTGGTCAACACAAGCACAGGAGGTCAGGATGAAACGTATTGTGAACGCAGACCCTTACGGAAAAGTCGCGCTTCAGGGGTATGATCCGGTAACCTTCCACACCCTGGGAAAGGCGGTGAAGGGGGATCCCTACATATCCGCCAAGCATGGGGAACATATCTATTTTTTTGCCTCTGAGGCCAACAAGGAGGTTTTCACCGCCCATGCGGAAAAATATCTGCCCGCTTACGGAGGTTACTGCGCCTATGGGGTGACCCTGGGCGTATTGGCACCCGTGGAAATGGAAACCTGGGAGCTTGTGAACGGCCGTCTTGTACTCCAGTACAGCCTGGAGATCAGGAAAAAATTCAATGAAAACAAAGAAGCCAACCTTGCAAAGGCAGATGAAGGGTGGGCGAAAATAACAGAACGGCTGGCAGGTCAGTAATCAGGATTTCCGAGGGTTCTGATGGTGAAAATTTTAAAAAAAAGTAAAGGGTAGGGCTAAAAAAGGAGAAATCCAGGCCGTTTTTCCGGGGGTATGCGGAAAAACGGCCTTTTGCTGCGGGAAAAAGCAGACAGGGTTCAGCCATTCATGAGGTTCTGCCAGAATCCCATCCAGCGGTATCCATGGAGTACGGCGGGAATCATGGGAGAGGGAATCCCCTTGAACACGCTTTGACGCAGGAGGGTATTGAGAATGGCTCGGCCTGAAGGAAAATAGCCCTTGCGGACCTGACCCTGTATGCTGCTTTCCAGCAGATAAGGGCCTTTGGGATAGGTCGGAAAGGTTTCAAAGGTCTGGGCGGCTTTTTTGGCATTTTCGCGGATACGGCGGTGGATATTGGCCATTTCCTTTGAGCCGATGGCGCGTTTGGGGATTTCAACGGCCTGAGTCCAGGGCATATTGGCGGAGATGCGTTTGCAGGCCGTGTGGTCTGCTGTGACCATGGCCACGGGGATGCCCGCTTCTGTGAGAACGGCGGACATGATTTCCACCTCCGTCACCGCACGGGTGTCCAGGCGAACCCAATCGATGTCCCTGTGAAAGATATGGGGGCTGAAGGCTTCGGGCTGGTCCGGAGCCCCATGCCAACCCACCATCAGGGCAAGGTCTGCTTCCGGGATTTCACCCAGAAGGGGGACGGGATACCAATGATGACCCTGATGAAGAACCAGGCCTTCTGAGGGAAGAAGGTTAGGCAGGAGATTGAAGCCTGTACCATGCATGTCCCGGATATGGATGGTTTCCACGCCCGCATCCTTGAGACCCGCCACCGCTGCGCTGACATCTGCGGTGATGAGGTGGCGGGCTTCCCGCCATTCTGGGGTCAGGGGTTTGCACTGGGCTTTTTCAAAAACACCGGCAATGCCTTCAATATCTGCGAGAATCAGGGCGGTCCTGGGGGATGGGATCATGGGACATCTCCTTTCCGGTTGAGGGGATGGTGGGGAGGGGTAATGGGGTCCGGCGGTTCGATGTGAATGACCACATCTTCCATATGGCTGTTGTAACGCATGAGGAGCTTACGAACATCTTCTGCAATTTTGTGGGCTTCCCGTACCGTAAGATCGCCGTCCACCACCAGGTGGATATCGGCAAAAATCCGGGTGCCAAGAAAGCGGGTTCGGATATGATGGGCATCCAGTACAGCCGGATGGGCGCAGGCCTGGTCTGCGATGCGGCGGCAGATTTCCGGAGAAGCGCCGGTGGCCATGAGTTCCCGGAGATTGGGCCAGAGGATGCGGGTGGCGGCCTGGGCAATGAAAACCGCCACCACAAGGGCTCCGATGCTGTCCAGAAAAAGGAGCTTTGGAAATAAAATGGCCGCAGAAACAGCAAGGAAGGCCGGTATGGAGCTTAAGGCGTCAATGCGGTGATGCCAGGCGTTGGCAATGACCGCAGGACTGCCCAGGCTATGGCCGACCTGATGGGTCCATCGGTAGAGCCCTTCTTTGATAAAAATGGAAAAGGCTGCGGCATAGGCGGCCAGGGGAAGGGGTTGGCAGCGATGCCCTGAAAGGAGATTCTGGGTGGCTTCCACGCCAATGCCTATGCCCGCAAGGAAGAGAAGGCCGCCGATGAAAAGGGTGACCAGGGTTTCCATGCGGTGGTGCCCATAGGGATGGTCCGCATCCGGAGGCCGGGTCCAGATGGCGGCTCCGGCAATGACGGCAAGGTCGGTGATGGCGTCCGTTGCCGAATGCACGGCATCGGCCATGAGGGCCTCGCTGTTTCCCCACCAGCCTGCGCTGTATTTGACAGCCACAAGAATGAGGTTGACCAGAAGTCCGATGAGGGTAACAGAACGGATGCGTCTGAAAGAATCCTGGCTCATGCTTTTTTGTCAGCCTCCGGCCTTTTTTACTCTGTATCCTTTTTCAGTGAGGCAGGAAAGGATGCTTTCCCTGTGGTCCCCCTGGATTTCGATGGTCCCATCTTTCACCGTACCGCCGCTTCCGCAACGCTGTTTCAGTTCTTTGGCCAGGGTGGTGATGGCCGCATGGGGAAGGCCGGTTACCAGGGTCACGCCCTTGCCCTTGCGTCCTTTGGTTTCCCGGCTGACCCGGACGATCCCGTCTCCGGGCGGAGAGGGTTTGGATTTTTTACAGATGCAGTTTTTCTCCGGACTCTGGCAGGCTGGACAAACGCGGCCGAATTCTGAAGAATATACAAGGGGATGGTCAGGGTCTTTTTTTGTCATGATTCTGTCTTCTGGTCCGGGTGGTTTGTCAGGATTTGCAAGGGCAAAAGGTTCGGAAGGCGCAACGGTTGCGGGTTTTAAGGGTGGCATGGAGGGCAAACGACAATTCCTGCACCCAAAACCCTGAACAATGATAGCCCATCCATGGGGGAATTTCCATGGAGGAGGTGAAGAGAAATGGCAAGTCTTGTTTGGCTCCGGAACGGGGAGGGCGTATGGACGCCCTCGGGTGCTTGCGAAAACCTTTCAGAAGACAGGGAATTCTGGCGGATTTATCACCAATCTTTTCCTGCGGAGGAAAAGGAGCCGGACGAGGTGATCCTTGCCACGGCGGCGGACCCCCTGGGGCTTGTTCTGGTGTTCCGGCGGATTCCCTTCCCTGGCAGCGGGGCCCAGACGGTGGGGCTTTGCACATTGCAGTATCTGCCAGGCATTGACGCGGCTTTTCTCGTATATCTTGCCGTGAATCCGGAGATCCGGGGAAAGGGCCTGGGCTCCGGTGTGCTGGCTGTGGCCATGGATGACAGGGCCTTTGAAATTTCAGGTCTTTTGAGTCCGAAACACCGATTGCTTGAGGTGGAGAATCCGGACCTTGCATCAACGGAGCAGGATCGCCGCATCCGGGAAAAGCGGCTGGCTTTTTTTGCCAGGGCGAATCTTAGCCCCCTGTATTCGGGGTATGTGCAACCTCCTTTGCAGGCAGACACGCCTCCTCTTTCCATGCTTCTCCTTTCCCAGAAGGAGAGTCCACCGGACGTGGCCCTGGCCGTTGCGGCCATTTACAGGGAAAAGTACCAGCGGGTGAACGGCCTGGATGCCAAGGGTCTTGACCTGTTGTACCGCCGGTCCTTTGACGGGAAAATGCCATGAAGACAAAAAGAGAAAAAGAAAAAAGCCCTCAGGCAGGGGATCTCTGGATGGATGCCCATGCTGTGATGAATGGACTCAAAGGCCTTGGGGATGCCACCTTGGCCCAGGGCCTTCTTCGGTTTTTCAAAACCGGTCCCGGCGAATACGGCGAAGGGGATCGGTTTCTCGGAATACGGGTTCCGGTTCTGCGCAGGCATCTTGTTCTTTGCAAGGTTTTGCCTGATGCGGATATTCCCTTGCTCCTCGCCTCTCCTTGGCACGAAGTGCGGATGTTCGCCTTGCTTTTGTGGGTGGAACGTTACAAGCACGGAGATGCCAGGCTCAGGGAAGCTATTTTTAACGCCTACCTTGCCCACACAAAACGGGTTAACAACTGGGACCTCGTGGATCTTTCCGCGCCCGTGCTGGTGGGCTGGCATCTTGAACACGGAAACCGGGAGATCCTTTACCGCCTGGCGTCCTCCACGCTTCTCTGGGATCGCCGCATTGCCCTTGTGTCCACCCTGACGCGGATTCGTAAGGGGGATTTTGAAGACGCCCTTAACCTTGCAGCTTTGGCAGCTGAGGACAGGGAGCCCCTGATGCACAAGGCCGCAGGGTGGATGCTTAGGGAAGTGGGCAAAAAGGATCGCAGGGTTTTGGAAGCTTTTCTTGGGCCTGCGTGCAGAACTCTTCCCAGGGTTCTGCTTCGATACAGCATCGAGCATTTTTCCCCAGAAGAGCGCAAGGCGTATCTTTCCGGAAATCCACCTTGCAGGATTTAATAAAAGGCCTTTTCCACGGGGGTGTAGTCAAGGCCGAAGGCTTCGGCAACCCCCTTGCAGGTAATGTGGCCCCGGACGATATTGAGTCCTTTCTGCATGCCCGGAGTTTCCCGAGCCGCCTCCAGAAGCCCGCCGTTGGCAATGGCCAAAGCATAGGGGAGGGTGGCGTTGGTGAGGGCCATGGTGGAGGTGATGGGCACAGCGCCGGGCATGTTGGACACGCAGTAATGGAGTACGCCTTCCACCTCATAGACAGGATCATCATGGGTGGTGGGTTTGGAGGTTTCAAAGCATCCGCCTTGGTCAATGGCCACATCCACCACCACAGCGCCGGTTTTCATGGTCCGGATCATTTCCCGTGAAACAAGCTTGGGCGCTTTGGCCCCAGGAAGCAGGACCGCGCCGATCACAGCGTCCGCAGTGGAGATTTTCTCGCGGATAAGGGCGGGGGAGGCCATGAGGGGGATGCAGTTTTTGGGCATGATGGCGGAAAGGTAACGGAGTCTTTCAAGATTATTTTCAAGAAGATAAACCTGAGCGCCGAGGCCCGTGGCCATCAGGGCGGCCTGGGTTCCCACAGTTCCTCCCCCCAGAATGAGCACGGTGGCCGGGGCCACACCGGTGACACCGCCAAGGAGAATACCCCGTCCTCCCTGGGTGCGCTCCAGATATTTGGCGGCTTCCTGCACAGCCATACGGCCCGCCACCTCGCTCATGGGAGTGAGCAGGGGGAGTCTTCCTGCGCTGTCTTCGATGGTTTCATAGGCAAGGGCGATGCCCCGGCTCTGGGCAAAGGCCTGGACAAGTCCTTCATAGGCGGCGAAGTGAAAATAGGTGAATACGATCTGATCTTCCCGGATAAGCCCATATTCCGAAGGCTGGGGCTCTTTCACGTGCATGACCATTTCCGCATCCGCGTAGATGGCTTCGGGGCTGGCCAGCACCTGAGCGCCCGCACGGGTATAGGTCTCGTCATCAAAACCTGAAGCCCGACCCGCAGACTGTTCCACGCAAACGGTATGACCGTTTGCGACCATCACCTCCACCCCGGCAGGCGTCATGGCAACGCGGTTTTCCTGTTCCTTGATTTCCTTGAGAATGCCAATGATCATAACGTATCAACCTTCCTGACAGCCTGGTCTTCTGCCCTGAAAACGTGGGAAAAATGCGGATGCGGATTTTTTATGTACCACCGGGTGCGGCGGGGACGCAACGTGCAAATCAAAAAAATGGAAAAAGGCCCTCTTGAGCAGAAGGCCTTCGCGTTTTTTACAGGTTTTCAAGGGTTAATTGCCGAAGTACTTGCTGAAAATCTCCTTGTACTGGGGGGTGGCCTTGAATTTTTTCAGTTCTGCGGAAAAACGGTCCACAAGATCCTTTTCCACGGTATTTTTGCTGAACACGGCGTAAAGGGATGTCACTTCAAGGGGCTTGGGTAAGGGGACGATCTTGCCGGAAAGCCCCATCTGCTGAAGGAGGTAAAGGCCATTGCCGTAATCCATCACCGTGCAGTCAATCCTGCCAGCCATGAGTTTCTGGATATTGAAATCATCGTTTGTGACTTCCTCAAAGTTTTTTTCTGCCCGCATGAAATCCCAGAGTTCCGGGGTGTAGGTATAACCCCGCACCACACCGATTTTTTTGCCCTTGAGGTCCTTTAAGTCATTGAAGCGGATTTTTCCCTCATCCTCCTTGCGGATGAAAAAGGACCAGGAGGAGTCCATGAGGGATTCTGTGGCGTAATGGGTCACCTCCGCCCTTTTTGCGCTGTAGGTGGCGGTGTAGAGCAAATCCGCAGCCCCATCAATGACCATGCGCTCGGACCTGGCCCAGGGGTGCTGGGTAATGCGGCCGTCAATGCCCACGTTCATGTTTGTAAGAACCGCAGTAATCACTTCCGTTGCAAAGCCTGAAACATACTCGTTTCCTGGGGTTCCTGCCTTGAATTCATAGGGAGGCCACTCATCCGTGACGATTTTGAGGTTCTTGGCCGTGGCCGCAGTCAGGCCGGAAATGCAGAAAAGGAGAAAAAGAAAGACAAACATGCGTTTCATGGAAAACCTCCGATGCATAGGGTGGAAAGAAGGGCGTCCATGGGAAGGGAGGCCCGGATGGGCAGGGGGATATTCTGAAGGTCGGACAGGAGCGAAGGCGAGTGCCTGATGGAAGGATTTTTCTATGAACGCTGTTTTTTGTCAAATAAAAAAAAGGCCTGGCCCTGCACGGGGTCCAGGCGGTCTTTCCAAGGCCTGTGCAGGGCGGGTCCAGAGCCGCCCCAGGCCAGGGGGAATCAGTTTTTCTTCTTTTTCTTTTTTTTCGCGTCAAAGGCTTCCTGGCTGGCAATGAGCTCTTCCAGGGATTTTTCCTGGGAAAAGAGCAGGGTCTGGGCATAAACGCCCTTATCCATTGAAAGCCTGGAAACGGGTTTGCCGATCAGGCTTTCAATGGCCTTAAGCATGTCTTGTTCTTCTGTGCTGCAAAAGGAGATGGCAAGCCCTTTGTTAAGGCCTCTGCCCGTGCGGCCCACCCGGTGCACGTAGTTTTCCGCCACATCGGGAAGGTCATAGTTGATGACCACCTGAACGTCTGGGATATCAATTCCCCGGGCGGACACGTCCGTTGCGATGAGCATGCGGCATCGGCCTGTCTTAAAGGCCTGCATGGTGGCCAGGCGTTCTTCCTGGTCTTTATCCCCGTGGATGAAGAGGGTGGGAATGTCCACCCTGTCCATGGCTTTGGCCACCCGCTCGGCCCGGACTTTTGTGCGGACAAAAACCATGATTTTGTCTTTGGGGTGTTCTTTCACATAGCGCTCCAGGAAAAAGCGTTTGTCGTCCATCTCCACAAAGATCACATGGTGGGAAACATTTTTTGAGACCGGGTCTTCCGGTGAAAGCTGGATGCGGATGGCCGAGCTTTTAACCTGGGAAAAGGCCAGTTTCTTGATTTCAGGATTGATGGTGGCGGAAAAAAAGAGGGTCTGGTGTTTCTGGGGAAGTTTTTTCTTGATGGCCTCAATGTCCTCGATAAAGCCCAGGTCCAGCATGCGGTCCGCCTCATCCAGTACCAGGATGCGGATGCGCTCTAAGCGGAGAAAACCCTGTTTGATCAGATCAAACATGCGGCCGGGCGTGGCCACGAGAATATCCAGACCCTCCTGGAGTTTTTTGACCTGGGCATCCTGTTCCACGCCGCCGTACAGGGCAAAGGTTTTTACCTTGGTATGACGGGATAGTTTTGCAAAGACTTCGCCGATCTGGGCGGCCAGCTCCCGGGTGGGGACCAGCACAAGGCAGCGGATGCCATAGCTGCGTTTGCTGCTTTTTTCCCTGTGTATGCGGTCAATGATGGGAATGGCGAAGGCTGCGGTTTTGCCCGTTCCTGTCTGGGCGATGGCCAGCACGTCTTCTCCCTTCTGAATGGAAGGGATGGCCTTGAACTGGATGTCTGTGGGTCTTTTGAAACCCAGGGATTCCAGGTTGGCTTTGATGGCGTCGGATATGAAGTATTGCTCAAATTTCATGGTCTGTCCTTGGGGTGCATGGCAAAGGCGTGGTGGCAAAGGAGCGTTTGGCTCCTGGAAAGAGGGGATGCCATTTTAAGACTCCGATGACAAGGTTTTTATCCTTAAGATTTTTTTGCCGGCGCTTTCAGGCGCTGCCAGGCTTCAGGCATCCGGCGAAGGTGCGACAAGGGGCAGGCGAATGCAGAAACAGCTTCCCCTGCCAGGGCCGCTGGACAATGAAACCTCCCCTCCCAGGAGTCCGTGAACCAGGTTAAAGACAATGTGCAGCCCCAGCCCAGAGCCTCCCTGACCGAGTTTGGTGGTGAAAAAGGGATCAAAAACCCGCTTCTGATGTACTTCTGGAATTCCGCAGCCATTGTCTTCAACACAGAGCCGAACCCATTGCGGATTCTCTGCTGCGGCATGGATATGAAGCAGGCCCGGTTTTTTCCCATCAAAGGCATGGACCAGGGCGTTGGTGATGAGGTTCATTAATACCTGTCCCAGGGGGCCGGGGTAGGAATCCATGACAAGGCCTTCGGAGATTGCCTCATGCAGGAGATGGGGGGTTTTCCGGAGGGAGGGGCCCATGGTGAGGAGGATTTCCGCCACCAGGGCTTTAAGCTCAAAGCTGCGGCGCTGGTAACTGGACTGATCTACGGCGACCTGCTTGAAGCTTAAAACCAGGTCCGCAGCCCTATCGAGGTTGCGGGTAAGAAGATCCGCCGCATCGTTCACGGTTTCTGTAAATCGCCTGAGATCCGACCGGGTAAGCCCTGTATCCATTTTTTCGGCAAACTGGCGGCGGGTTTCACTGAGGGTGCTGGCCACGGTAATGGCATTGCCGATGGGCGTGTTAAGCTCATGGGCAATGCCTGCCACAAGGGCCCCAAGGGCGGAAAGCTTTTCCGCCTGCAAAAGTTTTTCCTGGGTTTTTTTCAGGTTTTCCAGGGCCGCATGAAGATCCTGGGTGCGCTCCTGTACCCGGTTTTCCAGGGTGAGGTTCAGCTCCGCAAGGCGGCTGCGCTCCTGGGCAAGGGCCAACTCCGCCTTTTTCCTCTGGCTGATATCAACCCCGGAAACGAGTATCTGAAGAAGGCCTTCAATCCGTATGGGCGTGGTGGTGACCAAAACGGTGAGACTTTCCCCGCTGGCCGTGGTCTGGATGGCCTCAAAGGCGTCTTCCACCCCAGAGGCGGCGCGTTCCAGGGCAAGGGCCAGCCTTTCCCGGTCCTGTGACTGATTCCACCAGGGAGTCTGGGCGATGGGCATGCCTTTTACGGTTTCCGCTTCCATGTCCATGGCGTCCAGGGCGCGTTGGTTGGCCAACTCCACAAAGCCTTCGGGAGAGACAAGGCCTGCCTGAAAGTAGCCATGGTCAAAAATCAGGCGAAAGCGGGCTTCGCTTTTTCGGATTTCACGGACCAGGGCATTAAAGGAGGCGACCAGGCTGTCAAGCTCATCATAGCTCTGGCCTTTGGGAATCCCGAGCAATCCTTCCTGGCCCTTGGCAAGCTGGTCCGCCTGACGGGAGAGGGCGTTGAGGGGGGCGGCCACCTGGCGCAGAAGGAGGTAGAGAAGCAGAAGAAGGGCGAGAACTGTGCTGCCGCCAAAGCTGATCAGAATGGGGGATGCGATGTCGGCGCCCTCTTCGCGGGAAGCAATGGCGAGAATGGCGCAGAGATGGATGGGCTCACCGTAAAGGGAGCGCCGTGCATAGTAGTAAGGCCCTTCTTTTTTTTCCTTGAAAGGTGTTGGGGCCAGGGAGGGCCAGGGGATATCACCTTCCATGACCGCAGACAGGATGTGCTGATCCTGTATCAGGGCGAGCCCCTGAAGCCGGGCCTGCCTGCGCCAGCCTTCGAGAAGTACGGGGTTTTCTGAAAGGCGGATGCCGCCCGTGAGCAGGGCCATGACCCTGCCTGTCACAGGATCAAGCAGGCCCGTTGTGTGGATGAGGTGGTGCTGGGTTTTATCTTCGGAAAAAAGAAGGCTCCAGCCTGCCTCGGTGTTGGCCTGTTTTTCATCGGAAAGGATGCTGTCTGTGGCGTGGTCTGAAAAATCAAGGCTGACGTCGGCCCAGCGGGGCATGGGGGACCTTGAGATGAAAAGGCGTTCCAGGAGCCCGGTTTTATCCTGACGTCGGGTGGCAAGGAGCAGGGCTGTGGCTTCCTCCTGCCTGCCATCGCGTACGGCCTGGAGCAGGCCGGGGTGATGGGCAAGGTCGCGCAGCCGTTCTTCCACCAACTCCTTTTGCAGGCCAAGGAGATGGTGGACGATCTGAACGCTCTGGTCAAAGGTGCGTTCCCGTTCCAGTGCTTTACCTTTTTCCCCAGTGCGTACGGCGAGATAAATGTTGAGAGAACCTGTAATGACCAGGATGAGGCCCACAAGGATCACAAGTTTGTAGGAGATACCGGAAAGACGGGTAAAGGGAGCGGGGATTTTCATGGGCGGTCTCCAGGAAGGCCGGAATAGCGGAAGGCGCGACGGGCCATGGCTGCGATGGTTTCTTCGGACATGGCGGCGTTCACAAGAACCATGTCGCCGGAATAGATGCGGGGAACCTGAGAGCCAAGGCCCCTGGCGTCCAGGGCGATGGCTTCGGCCATGGCCACGGCGCTGTCATCGTTCATGCGCATGACCGTGAGGCTGAGGAGTCCCTGCCGGAGGGCCTGGAGTTCACTTTCGCCTCCGCCCCAGCCGTTGAGAAGAATTTGGTTTTGCAAGCCTTTTTCAAGCAGGGCGTCGGCTGCACCCAGGGCGATATCCGTTGTGGCGGCGTAGATGCGGATGAGATCCGGATGCCGGGCCAGGGCGTCGAGGGTGGCGAGCCTTGCCCGTCTTCGATCAATGCCCGTGTGGAAAACATCCCGAAGCTCGGGTCCATGGCCGGAAACGAGACGGATGAAAACATCTCCCCGGACTTCGCTGAGATAGCCCGGATGGGGATTGAGAACCACATAGGGTCCTGGGGTGCTGCGGGCCTCTTCGGCAAGGAGGCGGGTTCCCTCCATGTGGTCAAACCCGACATAGAGGAAGGGATGGTAGCCGTCCCACCGGCGCAGAGGGGTCGTGATGTTCTGCAAAAGGATCTTGGGTCTGGGCAGGGCGAGGAGGCGTTCGACAATCTTGTAATGTTCCGGCGTGGTGAGCGTATAAACCAGATAATCCGGATCCCGGTGCAGGATCTCCCGGATCTGATCCATATCTTCCCTGGAGATTTCGGGCTGACTGCCCTGGCGGAAGAGGATGTGGAGGGTATGGGGAATCCGCAGTTCCTCCAGGCGCATCTGAAAGGCTCTGACGCTTCTCTGCCAGTAATCGGAGACCTCAAAACCCGGATACACGATGGCGATGCGAAGGGGGGATGCGGGGCCGTCTTTGTCCGGTATGGGAATGGCCGCTTCCTGCACGCGTCGGGAAAAGGCTGTCATTTTCTCCTTTTGCTCCGGATGCGCTTCCATGAAAGCTTCCAGGGTCCAGTAGGCGGAGAGACCCTGGGCCCATACCTGGGGAGAGGGAGGGGAAAAAAACATGGCAGCAAGGGAAAAAAGGACATAAGCCACCCGCTTTTTTCCTGAAGCTGATGGCAGGCGTCCTGGGTTCCTGAAGGGAGAGGGCATGGCGTCCTCCTTATGGTCTTCCCTGCGAAGGGGGCGAGGGGCTTTTCCGGGGATCAGAGCCAGTCTGTGAGGAGAATGCCCATGCCGATGCGGTTGACGGAGGTATTGTAATCCAGAAGACTTTCTCCGTATCCATTAAAATACTGGACATAAAGCTTGAGATGCCCATGGAGGGGGAAGGTCCAGTCCGCCTGAAGGGCACCCTTGTTGCCATTGCCCCTGAGATTGTTGCGGAGCATGAGGGAGAGGGTCTGGTCATCCCGCAGTTTGTAGACAAAGCGGAGATCGCCATAGCCCATGAACTGATGAATGTCCGGATTGTCATCCCCATCCGGATCTTCAGGATATTTTTTCCGGCTTTCGGGGATGCGGTACCAGGGGCGGAGGGAAAAGACAAGGCGATCTCCGCAGCTCCAGATGCTGTTGATGAGGATGCGGTTCCAGCTTCTGGACTTGAAACCGCTTTGTCCGTTGGACTGGTGGTTGAGGGCCAGCACAAGCTGGGAAAGGCGGAAAGGGCCGAAGTGTTTGTCCAGATTATAAGACAAAAGCAGCTCCGGTTCATGGTTGGTTTCGCGGAAGGGGCTGGAGGCGTTTTTGTTGTAGGCCTGCCACCAGGATCGGTTGGTATAGGCAAAGGCAAGGTTGCCCCGGTTGTCCCAGAATTCCCGGAGTATGTTGGCCTTGAGGCTGAGCTGAAAATGTACTTCGGTTTTTTCCACATCCGTGCCGGGCTCGGCAAAGGCCTCGTTGGGCGAACTGTTCCAGGTGACGGGGAGCAGGTAGTTGGTTTTGTGAGGCATCATGGCAAAGGGATTGGAGGCTGTGCGGGTTTCCAGCCAGCGCCGTTGATCAAGCACATTGGCAGGTTCCGGGCCGTCTTCGGTAAGGCCGGGATTTTCCGTATCCTGGGGGGAATCGTCAGACCAGGCGGGGCAGATAAAACAGAGAGAGAAAAGGAAAAGCAGGATACCTTGGGTGAAAGCACGCATGAAAACCTCGATTTCAGGGTGATGGGGAAGAAAGGGCCTTCTGGGCTGAGGCGGTCTCCTGGGGGATCAGGGGAAAGCAGATGCGGAAGACGCTGCCCTTACCCGGGGTGCTGTTCACAAGGATGGCTCCCCCGTGGGAGCGGACCATGCCCAGCACCGCGGAAAGCCCCATCCCCCTTCCCAGGAAATTGGTGGAAAAAAAAGGATCAAAGATTTTTTCAAGATCCGCAGGCTGGATGCCGCAGCCCGTATCCTGGATTTCAAGGCAGGCATAGAAGCCTGGCCTGGGGATGAAATCCAGGGGGAAACGCTGGGTTCCGGGTATTTTTGATCCTGGGATGGTATGGAGGTTGAGGGTGAGGCAGCCCCCTCCTGTCATGGCTTCCTGGGCGTTTAAAACCATTTCCTTCAGGATCTGGCGGATGCCCTGGCAGTCTCCTTGTATGGGAAGTTCGATGTCCGGAAAGTGGCTTTCCATGCGGATGTTTTCCGGGAGTTCGGTTCTGATTTCGGAGAGGGCGATGGCGCAGCAGCGTTTGAGATCCATGGGAGTGTGCTGGGTTTTGGTCTTGCCCGTATAGGTGAGGATGAGGCTGCTGAGGCGGGCGGCCTTTTCAACGGAATCCATAGCGGTTTCAATGGCCTGGATGGCGCTGGGGTTTTCCCGGATGTGAATTTTCGCCATTTCCAGATTTCCCAGAACCGCATGCAGGTGGTTGTTGAATTTGTGGGCAATGGCCGCAGACATGCGCAAAAGGCCTTCGCTTTTGAAAAGCTGGCGGTTGAGGGCTTCGCTTTCCCTGAGGCTCTCCCTGGCCCGGACCAGGGTAAGGTGGGTTTTGATGCGGGCGAGAACCTCTGCTTCGTGAAAGGGTTTGGTGATATAATCCACAGCGCCTGCGGAAAAGGCTTTGAGTTTATCTTCCAGGCGATCCAGGGCACTGATGAAAATCAGGGGGATGTCCCGGGTGCGGGCTTCGGCTTTGATACGGGTGCAAACCTCAAAACCATCCATTCCCGGCATCATGATGTCCATGAGGATGAGGGCGGGCGGTCGGGCGTCCATGGCGCTGAGTGCCATGGGACCATTGCTCACGGGCCTTGCCTCATATCCATGGGCTTTAAGAATTCCCGTGAGAACCCGGAGGTTGTCTGTGTTGTCATCCACAATGAGAATATCCCTTGTCTGGGGCATGGGCTCAAGACCTTTTTCTGGGGTGTGCAACAAGAATCCTTGTCAGGTTTTTTCCCGTGAATCCAGGTGAAAAAGCATACGCTCGTAGGCAAAGTTTTCCGAAAGTTCCCGGAGTGTGGCGGCAAGTCTTTTGTCATGATGGGCCAGGTGAGCGATCAGCTTCTGGATTTTTTCGTATTCCGCCTTTTGGATGGCTTCTTTGAGATCCAGAAGAAGCCGCTCGGGAATGCCGAATCCCATGGGAAGGGGGTGCTCCGGAGGGGGCGTGGGAGCCGGGAGGGTTCCGGAGTCAGAAGACAGGGACGGCACGCAGGGCATTGTACCCGGAATCATGGGCAGGGAAAAGGAAAAGGTGCTGCCTTTTTGGAAGTCGCTTTTTACTTCAAGGCTTCCCTGCATGAGCGTGACGAGGTTTTTGCAGATGGAAAGCCCCAGGCCTGTGCCTCCCGGATCCTTGTGGCTGTCCTGAATACGGCTGAAGGGCTGGAAAAGGAAGGGGATGGCTTGTTTGGGGATGCCGCAGCCCGTATCTTCCACAGAAAAACGGATACGGGGCGGCAGGGTATGGGGTTCGGGCTCCACCCTGAGGAGGATGTGGCCTCTGGATGTGAACTTGAGGGCGTTTTCCAGCAGATTGATGAGGATCTGACGCAGGCGCAGGGAATCCAGGGTAAGATGGCGGGGAAGATGGGGATCCCGGTGGAGGACAAAGCCGAGGCCCCTGGCTTGGGCCTTGGGAAGGAACATGGTCTTCATGTCGGACAAAAGCTTTTCCGTATCCGTTGTTCTTTTTTCAAGGGAGATCCGGCCTGTTTCCAGACTGGCGGTGGTGAGTACCTGGTTGATTAGATGGAGAAGATGCTCGGCGTTGCGGAGAATGGCGGCGAGATGCTGCTGTTGCTCGGTGCTGAGGTAGGGATTTCTTGTCGCAAGACGTGAAAAGCCAATGATGGCATTGAGTGGCGTTCTGAATTCATGGCTCATGCTGGCAAGGAAAAGTCCTTTGGCCTTGCTGGCGGCTTCGGCCTCTTCCTTGGCCCGGAAGAGTTCCTGCATTTTTTCATTCAGGGCATCGTGCATGGTCTTGAGATTATCGGATGTCTGGTTGATGGCGCGGGTAATCTGGCCCAGTTCATCTTCTCCGGAAACGGGAAGCTTTCTGGGAAAATCCCCCCGGCCCATCTCGGCCATGGCGCGACGCCAGAGATCGAGGTGACGGTTGAGGTAGGCAAGAAAGAGGATAAGAACAAGGCAGATGCAGAGGGAGATGGAAAAACTCACCAAAACAATGCGCTGCATGGTGTGTCGGGTCTGATTCTCAATTTCTCTTTCCACCATGGTGATGAGGCCGAGAAGTTTGGTTTCAAACTCCGAGGCAAGGTAGAGGATGGCGGCGTCAACGCTTTTTTTGGCTTCCAGCACGGCATAGTTTCTGGACTGGAGGGCCTGATAAAGGACTCCGTCCCTGGAAGCCTGCGGTTCTTGAAAAAGAAGGGCGATATCCCTGTCTGCGCGATTGAGCCACTGAAGGGTGCTTTGCCAGAAAGCCATGAGGCTCTGGGGGGTGGTTTTCTGGGTTTCGGTTTTCAGCAGCACCTTGAGATGGGGAGAGTCATGGAGCCGATGAAGGGTGTTGTCCAGTCTTTGAACCCCTTTTCTCCATGTATCCAGGCTTTCGTCAAGGGTTTCGGAAATGAGAAGCTCTGTGGTGAGGGCTCTCAGGTTGATAAGGGCGTCCATGGCTTCATCACATACGGCCTGGGCCTGGTCAAGGCCTCGGGCCTGGAAGAGAAAATAGGCCGAAAGGCCTGATATGCCCATGAAACCTGAAAGAACAAGGGTGATGAGCATGGAAAGCCGGGTTTTCAGTTTCATGGTAAAACCTGATTCTGGGCTTTGTATTCCGGCAGGCTGATGAGGTTTTCCATGGTGGTTTCAAGACTTTCCGGATGGAGCATGAATCGGGCGAGAATTTCTGTGACAGGTTCCAGAATGGGGCGGGGCGCAGCCTCCCAGAACCGTAGCTGAATCTGGGGTCTGTCCTGTTCCAGCCTGGAAAGGAGGGCTTTTCTGAATTCCGGCAGATGTCCCTGATCCACGTTGCGGTTGGCGGAAAAGGTAGCGAGGGATTGGGAAAAAAGAAGACTGCCTTCGGTATCCATCCACCAGTCCGCAAGGCTTTCCGCTGTTTTTCGTTGCGGAGCCTGGGCTGCGATGAACAAGGGTCCGGATTCCATCATGAGACTTTTAGAGGCCTGCGGGTTATGGGGCGGCAGAATGAAGACGCCGATATGGTTCCCGTCAACGCCCTGATCCATGAGTACTGCGGAAGGGTACCAGGATCCGCAGAGAACCATGGCAAAGGCTTCTTCTCGCCACAGATGGGCACCATTGGTGAACATGCGGGTGGAAGGCGGGGTGAAATATTCCTTTTCCAGCATGTCTTTCCAGATTTCCATGGCATGCCGCACCCTGGGATCCCGGTAGGGTGCGGCCTGGTCGTGAAGACCGGCATAGAATAAGGGGTCTTCTCCCATGAGAAGCTGGGAGAACCAGATGGTGGCGTACCAGGAGAGCTGGAGAGAGGAAAGAAGGGGAGGGATACCGTTGGCCTTGAGGGTTTCGCAGATTGCAATGAAGGCTTCCCAGGTCTGGGGCGGGCTGAGGCCCAGGCGGTTAAAAATTTCCTTATTGTACCAGATGGGCCAGTATTCCACACTGTAGGGAAAACCGTAGACTCGGCCGTTTTGGGTGTAGCTGTGGCGTATGCTGTCTGGATAATGGGCCTGATGTTTGTCCCAGAGATGGGTGAGATCCGCAACCAGACCTTTTTCCACAAGGTCCAGAACCCGGTTACCAGCCCACCATGTGAAGAATTCCGGTGCTTCCTTTGTGGGCAGATTGGCCCGCATGCGGCTGATAAAAAGATCCGTGGTCTGGGAAGCAAGGGGAACAAAACGATGCCCGGTGGCCTCCTCTGCCCGCAGAGCCTGGATTTCAAAGGCCTGGTGAAATCTGGGAAGACTTCCCTTGTCATGGGCCAGCCTGAGGGGAGGGCTTTCCTTTTGTTCCGGAGTTGGGGAGAACAGGAAAAAAAGAAGGGAGATGAGGAGAAAGAGGGCAAACATGGCGATGCGTTTTGGCATAAGTGACTCCCCGGATTTCTGCTGCATTGTTTTCTGTTTAGGTCAGAATTCAGTTGGCATGCAAGATTTTTTTGAGCTTGTTATGGGAAATCTATTTCGTGCTTTTTCTGTTTCAGGCGGAGGATCTGGCTTTCTGTTGAGGCGGGGAGTCGGGAAAGAACCAGGATTTTTGTGAAAAGGAGAGGGACGATGTTCAGGGTTTTTATCGTTGCAGCAGCCGGTGTTCAGGATCAGCAAGGGTCCCTGGAGCCCCTGGTCCAGGCGGAAGCCCAGGTCCGGGCGGCGGGTCTGAAAGTGGATCATCTTGTGATTGATCCTTTAAGCGCAGGTTGGGATACGCCCCTTGAGCCGGGACATTACCGTTCCGGATGTGGTCCCCTGGAGGCCTTGGCCTGGGCCCATGCCCGTTTGAGGGAGGGGCTGGCAGAGGCCGTTTGGATAGGGGGCGAGGATGCTCTTCGTACGGGGTATACCCGGCAGGAGCGGGAAGGTTGGATGCAGATCTATGGGGAAAAACCTTCCCTGCCCGAAGCCTATACGGAGCTTGCCCGGTATTTCTGCGGGCAACAGGGGGTGGGGCTGGAGACTTTCAGGCAGGTGCGGGATGCAATTTTTGAGAACTGTCGAACTCAGGCCCAGGACGTGAAGGTGGACAGGCGCTGGTTTGAGAACCTGACCCCGCTTTTCCGGGGCGTGGACTGCGCCAATCCCCATGTGGATTACGCAGGGGGGCTGCTGTTGCTTCGTGGGGATCTTTTGGATTGCATCCACGCTGCCATGCCTGCGGTGCGGGTTTTGGGAACAGGTCTTGGCTTTGCTTCGGGGGATGGTCCGGAGCATCTGCGGGAGCTGGCGGCGTATGCCCATCTCGAAGCGGCTGTTCGTGAGGCCAATTTTCAGGCGGGCCTGAATTTTGCCGAGGTTTTCAATGAGGGCCAGGCCCTGATGGAAGCCTACACCTGCTATCCCGTTGTTCCCATGGCTTTTTTGCTCCGAGGAGGTTTTGTCCGGACACTGGAGGAAATTCCCCGGTGGCTGGCGCATCACGCCCTCACCCTGAAAGGGGGGATGAACCTGCACCGGGCGCCCTGGAACCTGCCAGCCTTGAGGGCCCTTGTTGACATGACCCAGGCCCTGCAGCAGCAGCCTTTCCGGATTGGCGGTGTGCATGCCAACGGGGGGCTTGGCTACAGGCAGGGCTTTGCCATTCTCGGATCCCCTGGAAAATGATCCGGAGCGGAAGGGGGGGAAAGGAAGACAGGGATGTTTCCTGTGGTTTTCCTTGTGCTGGCATGGCATTGTTTTCATTCAGGCTGAAAGATATCTTGTCTCCTGATTTTGTAACTATTCAACAAATTTTCCCCCCTCCCTCCGGGAAAGGGGCCAGGGGTGAGGGAAGAAAGCAATAAAAGGTACCTTGCGCATTGGCTTTTTCTAGTGATTTTAAAGGGCTGTCAAAGTCAGAAGGGCTCTGCTGAATAGTTACCTGATTTTTTGATTGGATACCTTATGAGGGAGGGTTTTCATGAAAGGAACGGCCATGGATTTTGAAATTCCGGAAAAACCCCTGCTGGTTACGGGGGCAACGGGTTACATCGGGGGGCGGCTCGTTCCCCTTCTGCTGTCCAGGGGATTTAAGGTGCGGGCCCTTTCCCGGTCTTTGAGAAAAATGCATGCCCGGCCCTGGAGCAATCATCCCCATGTGGAGCTTTTCGCCTGTGACCTCATGGATGGCCCCGCTCTGGAAAAAGCCGCCGAAGGCTGTGCCGGTGCCTGGTATCTGGTGCATTCCATGGAGGGCGAAGGGGGCGATTTTGCGGCAAGGGAAGAAAAAACGGCGCAGAATATGGTGCAGGCTGCGGAAAAAGCCGGTTTGGAACGGATCGTATATCTCAGTGGTCTTGGGGATGAAAAGGATCCCCATCTCAGTTACCACCTGAAAAGCAGACATGCCGTTGCAAGGATACTTTCTTCCGGGAAAACGCCGGTCACCGTTCTCCGGGCGGCCATGGTGCTGGGTTCGGGCAGTGCATCCTTTGAAATTCTGCGTTATCTCGTGGATCGCCTGCCCTTTATGCTGACCCCAAGGTGGATACGAACTTCCTGCCAGCCCATCGGCATACGCAATACCCTGGAATATCTCGTGGGAGCCATGGTGCATCCGGACATGGGCGGAGAGACCTTTGACATCGGCGGCCCGGACGTTCTGAGCTATCAGGATCTGATGCAGCTTTACGCGGAAGAGGCCGGGTTGAAAAAACGGATGATTATCCCCGTTCCTTTTCAGACACCGGGGCTTTCAGCCTTCTGGGTACATCTGGTCTGCCCCCTTCCCGCAGGCATTGCAAAACCCCTTGCGGAGGGGTTGCGAAATCCGGTGGTCTGTGGAGATATGCGCATTGCCGGACTGATTCCCCAGAAGCTTCTTTCCTGCAGGGAAGCCATCCGCGAGGCCATCCGCAAGGTGGCCCAGGAAGAGGTGGAAACCCGCTGGTCCGATGCGGGAAAGCTTCTTCCGCCGGAATGGGTGCAGTGCACGGATCCTTCCTACAGCGGCGGCACCATTCTGGATTGCTGCTACAAGGTAAAAATCCGGGGAAATGCAGAAAATATCTGGCAGAAGGTGGCTTCCATCGGCGGCAAGAATGGCTGGTATTACGGGGATATACTCTGGCGAATCCGGGGACGCTGGGATCAGATCACAGGAGGCGTGGGCCTGCGCCGGGGACGCAGACATCCCGAGGAACTCCTGGTGGGGGATGCCTTAGATTTCTGGCGGGTGCTGGATGTGAAACCCTGCGAACGGCTGCTGCTTCTGGCGGAGATGCGCCTTCCCGGCGAAGCCCTGCTGGAATTCCGCATGAAGGATCTGGGGGATGGTCATTGCGAGTTGCAGCAGATGTCCCGTTTTCTGCCCAAAGGGCTGCTGGGCATTGTGTACTGGTATGCACTCCTGCCTTTTCATCACCTGATTTTCAAAGGAATGCTGGGCCGCATTGCAGAAGCTTCCGGAAAACCCGCAGGCAATGTTCAGGCCTTTTCCTATGACTGGAAAGAGCAGGTGTGTTCCCTGGAGGAATGAGGGCAGTGCGTTTTTTGGGGTGGCGCAGAACTCCTTTTGGTGTGGTTTTCCTCACACGATCGATTCTTGCTTGTTATTCCTTGCCGGTCAGGATCCGGCCGAAGCGCTTGAACAATTCCATCTTGGCTCCATACGCATTGACTGGGGAAGGATCGGAGAGGTCCATACGATTAATGCCTATGAAGACCGTTGTGTCGAGTGCGGGTACGTATGCAAGGAGGGTTGTCGTCCCCGCCCCGTCTCCGCCATGCCAATAAATCGGTCCCCCGTAATCTTCAAGCATGGGATTAATGAACAGGCCATAGCCGTACCATTGTGAGGAAACCGCGTGCGCATGCTTGGCAGTCATCAGATTCACCATTTCGAATGGAACAATCTGACCTGTGAAGAGGGCGCGTCCGAATTCGGCCATATCCCTGGCAGACGATACGCCTGAACCCGCGCACCAGTCCCACGACCGATTCCACCCTGCTGCGTCCTCGATTGTCCCTTGGTCGGGGTCGTAGTAGTAGGCCCGCGCATAAGGCTCCTCCAGAGTACCGGATTTTTCTAAGCGTGAGCGTCGAAGCCTGAGCGGCTGCGCGATCTGTTCGTCATAGAGCTGGGCAACACTCAGGCCTGTCGCGCGCTCAAGAATGGGGCCCAGGACATAATAATTGGAGTTGCTGTAGTGCCAGGGGTCGCCCGGTTTCCCTGGTTGACCACTGCGGATCCATTCATAGATCTGGTTCTCGCTCCACTCTCGATGGAGATCGGCGGACATGGCCTGGGCGAAAGCCTCGCTTTCATTTGAAAAATCATAGAGACCCGCGGTATGCGTGAGTAGCATGTGCAGGGTGATGGCATGGGCATGGGGAAGACCGCTGTTTGGCAAAAGTTCTTCCAGCGTCATGTTCAAATTGAGTGTCCCCAACGCAACCTGTTTCATCACCAATGTCGCCGCCCAAGTTTTGGTAATGCTCGCAATAAGCATCTGGTCGTCCGGTTGCAGCCCCCTTGCGGTGTCCACATCTGCGTATCCGCTGGCGCCGTACCAGGCTTCGTCTCCACGGTAGACAGCGGCGGTTACCCCCGTGATGCCGGTTGTGGCAACGCATTGGCTGAGTGCCTGCTGAAGCTGGCTCTTTGGTAGAGACGAAGGTCCGCTGCTCCCGCAACCGGATATCATTAGCAGTAGCAACAAGATGATGATCGATCGGTACCCATGCTTCAGCATATGAACGCCCCCCCCCTCAGCCATGAATAATATTGTGGAGTTAATGTATGGCAAGGATCGCTGGGATGTCAACGAGATTGGCAGGAGAAATTCAGCCGTCCGGCTTTTTGCGTTGGCTGAAATTATAGTGGATCCAGTTTGTATGAGGATTCGGGATGTGGATTTTGATAAGGGGCGGATTCTGGTTCTCGTTGAAAAGTTGTCCGGTAAGATTCGGTTTTTTCCCTCACCCCCGGCCCCTCTCCCGAAGGAGAGGGGAGGTAAAACCATAAACAATCTGATTCTCTCTTAAAACCTTATTCCTTCTTCCGCATTTCCCTTAGAATCTCCGCCATATGGCAGACCCGCATCCGGGAGGCGTGCTTGTCCATACCGCCGGAAATCTGCATGACGCAGCCGGGGCAGTCCGTTACCACAATGTCCGCTCCCGTGGCCTCAAGGTTGGCCACCTTACGGCGGAGAAGCTGCTCGGACACTTCCGGGAAGTCAACGGAATAGGAACCGGAGAAGCCGCAGCACACATCCTCGTCCGCAGCCGGGATATACTCAAGACCCGCAACCCGCATGAGATCCCTTGGCTCTTCCACCACATCAAGGCCCCGGCAGAGATGACAGGGCGCATGGTAGGCCACCTTCTTGCCGCTCACACGGAAATCCTCCGCCGTCACCTTCAGCACCTTCACCATGAAGGAGGAGAAATCAATGATCTTCTCTTCAAGTTTTTTCACACCTTCAGGCACTGCGTTTTCTTTCTGCAACAGCTTGGGATAATTCTCCTTGATATGGGAGCCGCAGGAGGCACAAAGGGTGAGGATGTAGTCGTATTTGTCTGTGTCCAGGGCTTTCAGGTTCTGTTCGGCCACTTCCTTGGCGGTTTCGTTTTCCGCCATCATGAGAAGGGGCAGGCCGCAGCAGGTCTGCTCCATGGGAAAATCCACCTCAACGCCGTAGCTGGCAAGAAGGGTGACGGCATCTTTTGCCTGCTGGGGATAGATGAAATCCTGGGCACAGCCTGCGAACAGGGCGACCTTCATTTTCGGGTTTTTGACCACGGGCTTGAAGGTGGCCCACTGATCCCGCAGAGGATGCTTGGCCAGAACGGGGATGGTGCGGAAATCGTGCTTGCGGCCAAAGATGGTGGGCAGATGCCGGATCTTCGGGCCGTCGGCAATGGGCGCCTGGGCCATCCATGCATTTTTGAGCAGGGTGTGGAAGAGTTTGCGATTGCCCATGACCCGGGCGAGAAGCCGGTTTCTCAACGGTCGCTTGCCGTCCTCGTCCATCACTTCCCGGTACACCTTTTTAATGAGGTAGGGGAGATCAATCTTTGCGGGGCAGACCACCTTGCAGCTCTGGCAGTTGAGGCAGTTTTTTACGATGGCGCGGGCATTGTCTCTCCCATGGTAGAAGAAGGTGAGGATAAGACCGATGGCGCCGATATACACATGACCGTAGGTGTGACCGCCGAGAATACGGTAGATGGGGCAGACATTGGCGCAGGCCCCGCAGCGGATGCAGCGCAGCACTTCGGAAAACACGGGGTCTTTGGCAAGGGCCAGACGGCCATTGTCGAGAAAGACGATGTGCCGGGTTTTGGCTTCTTTGTCCGATGCGCCGCAGGGG
>Ga0265295_1003433_pt1 | contig 23105 bp, 4 predicted proteins | sample Munlansysbiofilm_FD_192503 | JGI IMG/M metagenome (GOLD analysis project Ga0265295, IMG submission 192503) | Leachate microbial communities from a municipal landfill in Southern Ontario, Canada - Methane capture system biofilm | ecosystem: Engineered > Solid waste > Landfill > Unclassified ...
GTTGAAAAGTACGAGCTATGCTTCCATATGAAATGCAGAATATCCTCAGTCATCCTTTTTTTTATAAATGTAAGAAAAATTTATGCTCTAAGGAGATTCAGTTGAAAAAAATGTGATAAATTTGCTAACCTAAAACGAAATCAATCGGGGTATAGCGCAGCCCGGCTAGCGCGCGTCGTTCGGGACGACGAGGTCGCAGGTTCGAGTCCTGCTACCCCGACTTATTGAACAAACAAATTTACCTTTAATTTATCAAAAAAATGGGGCTGCCAATTTCTAATAGGCAGCCCCGTTTGGATATTAAGATAGGGATAGTCCTATTTCTAGAATTTCCACTTGTCTCCTACATTATTCCATATATCGTTAATTCTGTAGGTTAGAATAATTTCATGAGTGCCGCTATTCATTCCTGAGAGTTTGTTCAGCGAAAAGTCGAAAGCGTAACCTATAATAAAATTATCATAAACATTGCCACTCACAAATAACCCCAACGCATCGCCAATTCGATAGTGGGTTCCGAACTGAATACGTTTTAAGTATTCGACTTGCCCCATAATATCAACCGATAAGGGAGAACCTCCCATTATGCCAATAAGTGATGAGGGCGATATATCCCAATCGCGGTTTATTTGAAATTTGTACCCGCCCATAAGGTATAGTTGTGGGTTATACGGCTGGCCACTCTCTCTATACTCCTTGTTAAGCTTAACTTCAACTAATCTGGGAATAGAGAAGCCTGCATAGTAGTTTTCGGCAAAGGCATAAAACCCAACCCCAAGGTTAGGGGTAACCCATTTGTCGTCGTGTGCAAAATTTGGATCCGAAGGGTCGTTAACATACAGCCCACCAATTCTAGCACTGTAACTGCTTACTCCGGCTTTTAGCCCCATCGATAAGTCTAAGCCTTCAACCAGTTTAATTTTGTAGGCGTACGATGCTGTGAAGTTTGTGAAACGCATTGGTCCTGCCTGGTCGGTTGAAATGTTTAGGCCAAGTCCCATATTCTGCTTAATGTATGGCGTGTGAGCGCCAAAGCTGTACGAGGCAGGTCTCCCGTCAATACCTAACCACTGATGGCGTGTTAATAGGCTCATATTTAGCCCATTTACAGTGCCGGCAATTGCTGGGTTAAGGGCAACCGGATTTTGAAGATAGTAGGTAAACATTGGATCCTGCTGTGCTAATGTTGCTTTGGATCCTATAAAAACCAATGGCATTAGTAAAATGCAAGCTAAAACTTTCTTTGATAATTTCATATCTATCACATTTATTTCAAAATACAGTTACCTTTTAAGGAATACGTTTCCACTAATTCGCTTGTTGGTATCTTTAATAGTAATTACGTAGTAGTATGTTCCAGTTGGAAGCGTTTTTCCTATCGACATGGAAGTATTTGATTTACCATCCCAGTTGTTCTGGTATTTGTCGCTTTGGAATACCATGTTGCCCCAACGGTTATATACCATTAACGATACGTTGTTGTAACTTTCTAGCCCTAAAATCTCGAATTCGTCGTTAATGCCATCACCATCGGGCGAGAAGCCTTCGGGAATCATAAGCTTATCGTCACCTACATCTTTTATTTTAATCCTAACCATCGCCTCGGCATGCTGGTTATGTGCGCCAGTAATTTTATAGATGAGTGAATCGGTTCCTACATAGTTAATAACCGGCGTATAGGTTATGGTATTTTCAGGGTTTGCAACTGCGGCTCCGAAATAAGGATACGAAGCAATGCTAAACTCTATTCTATTGACGTTGTGGTAGATGTCGTTTTCGAGAACATTAAACGTAATGGAACCGTTCTTGTCAACCTCAACGTAATCATCGTAGGCTGTTAGCTCTTCAACAACAATAACACTAACCTGCGCGGTAGAGTAGTCGCCATCTATATCGGAAACCTTGTACGAGAAGCTCGATTCACCCAGGTAATCTTCGTATGGTGTAAATAGAACTTTATTGTCGTCGGTTATAGTTGCTGCCCCTTCTTTGTTTTTTGGTTCTGTTATTATTTGAAGTTTAATCGGTGTATCGTCTAGCCCTTTATCGTTAGCCAGTACATCAATGATTGTTGGTTTGTTTTTAGTAACCAAGGCATCATCAGCAACTGCTACTGGCACGGTATTGGTGCCATTTTTAACGGTAACAATAATATTTGCAGTATCAAAATCTCCATCTACGTCGGTAACTATGTATTTGAAGGCTACAATACCATAATAACCATTGCTTGGTATGAAGGTTACCGTATTATCAGCATTTACAGCGGCAACACCTTCGTCGGCCTTTGGCATGGTATACAAAGCAACTTTTATTGGCCTGTCATCAAGTCCTGTGTCATTGTTCAGTACTGGTATTGTTACGGCAGTGTTTATTGAGGTGCCTCGTTTGTCGTCGTTAGCAACTGGTACAATGTTGTCAGCATCCTTAACCGTTACCTTAACGTCGGCCTCATCGTAATCTCCATCAACATCAGTAACCCTATATGAGAAATTGACGATGCCAATGAATCCGTACTTGGGGGTAAATGTTATTTTGTTATCATCATCAACAAGGGCATAGCCTTTATTTTCATCAGGTTCTGATACTAAGGTAACCTTTATGGGTGCGTTATCAAGATTTTTATCGTTGAACAGCACATCGATAGAAATAGGTGTGTTGAAACTGGTTGCACGGCTATCGTCATTTGCAATTGGGTGAACATCAATTTGGTCGATAATAGTAATAGTAACCATTGCATTATCCCAGTCGCCATCGAGATCAATTACCCAATATTCAATCGTTACATTGCCTACGTAATCCATCTCGGATTCATAAGTTAACGTATTGTCCTCGTTGAGTTTAATGTTTCCGTACTCAGGTGTACTGCTTATTAGTACTTTTATTGGTTTATCGTTTAGCCCGTTGTCGTTCGCTAATATATTGATATTGATTGATGAATTTCGTTTCATTTCTGCAAAATCATCATTAGCTTTTGGTGTGTAGTTAACACCATCTTTTACGGTAACTTTAACATCAGCTTCGTCCCAATCGCCCTGAGCATCAGTTACTCTGTATTTAAATGTAACAGGTCCATAAAATCCGGTGGTTGGAACAAATGTAATTGAGTTGTCTGGATTAACAATTGCTGTACCCTTAGGATTAGGCCCCGATACAATGGTTACGGTTAAAGGTACATCGTTTAGGTTTAGGTCATTGCGAAGTACATTAACCACTACACTTTCATTAAAACTTGTACCGCAACTATCGTTAATTGCAATGGGCAGATAGTTGATTCCCCCTTCTTTTAGAACAGTCATAGTAACAGTTGCCCAATCATTGTCGCCTTGGGCATCGGTTACGGTGTATGTAAATGTTGTCTTGCCAAAGAATTCAAGTTTTGGTGTGAAGGTGATGGTATTGTCATCATTGTTAACTTCGGCTAATCCATTAGTTGACTGTTCTTTTATTGAAATCGTAATGGGCTCATCTTCTAGTCCAGTGTCGTTTTCAAGCACGTTAACTTTGGTTGGTGTTTCATACTCGGCACCAGCAAAATCATCGTTGGCAATGGGCAGGTGATTAGTAACACCCTCTTCTAAAACGGTAATAGTAACTTTAGCCCAGTCAGCCTCGCCATGGGTATCTGTAACGATATAGGTAAAGGTTGCAACACCGAAAAACTCATTGTTTGGTAAAAATGTTATGGTATTATCTGGGTTTATGGTTGTTACGCCACTTTCCGATTCTTTTTTAATTGAAACCGTAATTGGCTCATCTTCTAGCCCTGTATCATTGGCTAGTACGTTTACAATAACCTCTGTTTCGTATTCAGTACCTGCTGTATCATCATTTGCCACAGGGATATGGTTTGTTTCCCCTTCTTTTAAAACGGTAATGTATACGGTAGCCCAATCATTTTCGCCTTCGGCATCAGTTACGGTATATCCGAATGTTGTTTTGCCTGAGAATCCATCATTTGGGGTAAACGTAATGGTGTTATCATCGTTAATAGCTGCCATTCCGCTTGTTGATTGTATTGCTATTGAAACCGTAATAGGCACATCTTCTAATCCAGTATCGTTTGCCAGCACGTTTATAACTGTTGGCGTTTCATATTCCACACCAGCATAATCATCGTTAGCAATGGGGATGTGATTTTTGAGACCCTCTTCTAGCACCGTAACGGTTACGGTTGCTTCATCGGTTTCGCCATCAGCATCTCTAACGGTATAGTTAAATAATACAATTCCGCTAAAACCGTTGGCAGGTGTAAAATCGATGGTGTTATCAATGTTATTAACCACTACCGATCCCTTATCAGCATCAGGTAATTTGCTAATGAATATTGATACTGGCTCATCTTCAAGGCCGGTATCGTTTTTCAAAACATCAATTGTTCTCGTTGTTTCGAATTCGGTTGCAGCAAAGTCGTCGTTAGCAACTGGTATAGAGTTTTCTTTATCCGTTACATTAATGCTTACAGTAGCCCAGTCGAAATCCCCATCAACATCAGATACTTTGTATACAAAAGTTACAACTCCTTTGAAGAATTTTGCAGGGGTGTATTTAATTGTGTTATCTGCATTGACTATTGCCGTTCCAACCAACGGTTTTTGGTAAATTTCAACTGTTATTGGAGTGTCATTAAGCCCATAGTCGTTGCTAAGTACATCAATTTCAATAGGGATGTTAATAAATGTTCTGGCGTAATCGTCTACTGCACGGGGTGTATAATTAACACCATCCTTCACATTTACACTCACTTTAGCAAAGTCAGTGTCTCCGTCGGCATCAATTACTTCATATTCAAATAGAACTTTTCCTGCAAAATCGGTGAAGGGGATAAACCTAATTGTGTTGTCACTCTCAACAACTGCAACACCTTCACTTGCATCAGGGTTAGTTCTTATTCTAACTGTAATTGGAACATCATCAAGCCCAGTATCATTATGAAGCACATTGATGTTTACAGGGATATTGATACTTGTTGCTACAGAATCGTCATTTGCAACGGGTATTGAGTTTGGTTTTTCAATTACAGTAATTGTTACGGTTGCCATATCGTTATCGCCTTGTATATCGTATACGCGATATGTAAATGTATCGGTACCCTTAAACCACAGTGATGGTTCGTAACTTATTGTTCTATCGGTGTTGAGGGTGGCCTTGCCGTAGGTTGGTGTTGAATTAATTTCGAGTTTTCCGAAACCATCCTCCAAGCCTTCGTCGTTGCTTAGTACATCTATAATAACAGTTTGATTTACATAAGTTTCAACATTGTCATCTTTTGCTATGGGTATATGGTTCACTACACCATCGGGTAAAACATCAATGGTAACTGTTGCAAAATCTGTGTCACCATCAACGTCTGTAACATCATATTGGAATGTGGTTATCCCAACAAAGTTGTTGCTCGGTGTAAAGGTGATGTCATTATTTGCCTCTACAACGCAAGTGCCGTTTGGTGAAACCTCTCTAATTGTTACTGTAATAGGTGTGTCATCAAGTCCTAAGTCGTTACTTAGCACATCTATTGTTCTTGGTTTGTTGAATTCTGTTGCTGCAGCATCGTTAAAGGCTTGTGGTATGCTGTTTGGTTTTGGCACTACATGTACTGTAATTTTACCTGTATCCCAAACATTGTACTTGCCATCAAGAACACGGTATTCAAAAGTAACATCGCCCACATAGAAGTTCGATGGGGTATAGGTAATGGTATTGTCGGAGTTAACCACTGCGTTTCCTAATGTAGGTGCAGTATGAATAAACATTCCTCCCAATTGGGTTAGTTTTTCTACGTGGTCGAGCGCAGTAATAATAACTGGCACGTTAACGAAGGTTTCTACCTCAAAGTCATTAGCAATTGGGTTAACTATGAATTCGCCTGGTTTAAGCACAGTGATAAAAACAGTTGCCGTGGAACTTTTTCCTGCAGCATCAGTTACTTTGTACTCCATGGTTACTTGGCCACTATACCCTTTGGCACTTTCAAAACGAATCGTATTATTACTGTTAATAGTTGCCTTGCAGCCCGAAACATTGGGCAATTGGCTAATACTTATCGTTAATGGTATGTTTTTCAGGTTCTCATCATTGTATAGTACATCTATATCGGTAATAGATTGATAGGGTACGTCTATAAAATCATCGTTTGCCTTTGGCTCTTCGGTAAAGTGCTCCACAATATGCACGGTAATAATACCTGTATCCCAAACCTTGTAATAGTTGTCGTAAACACGGTACTCGAAGGTTACATCACCTTCGTAGTAATTCGATGGGGTGTAGGTAATGGTATTGTCGGCATTTACCACTGCGGTTCCTAATGCAGGATTTGAGTGAATAAATAGCCCGCCAAACTCGGTAAGATTGCTAACGTGATCCATGGCCGCAATTACAATGGCTTGGTTTACTCTTGTTGTAACCTCAAAGTCACTGGCAATGGGCTTAATAATTATTTCACCCTCCTTAAGTACGTTAACGGTAACCGTTGCTTCGTTTGAAATGGTACCAGCATCATCGGTAATGGTGTACCCAAAGGTTACCACACCGCTAAACCCAGTTGCAGGGGTAAAATGTACCGTATTGTTGGCATTTATGGTTGCATTTCCCTGTGCAGCATTGGGTGCTGTTGTAATGGCAACAGTAATTGGTGTGTTATCCAATCCTGTATCGTTGTATAGTACGTCAATGTCCGTTGCCGTTTGGTATTCAACCGTTGTTTCATCATTAACGGCCACGGGTGTTACATTAAAGAACTCCACTACATGCACGGTAATAGTGCCCTTATCCCAAACCTTGTATTTACCATCTAGAACACGGTACTCGAAGGTTACATCACCTTCGTAGTAATTCGATGGGGTGTAGGTAATGGTATTGTCGCTATTTACCACTGCGGTTCCTAACGCAGGATTTGAGTGTATAAATAATCCGCCAAACTCGGTAAGGTTGCTAACGAAATCTAGAGCCGCGATGGTAACTGACTGGTTTACTCTAGTTGTAACATCAATATCGTCAGCAACAGGATAGGTAATTGTTTCGCCCTCTTCGAGTACGGTAATGCTAACCTTTGCGCTCGAACTTTTGCCTGCTGTATCGGTAATCGTGTACTCTAACGAAACGAATCCACTGTATCCATTCGCAGGGGTAAAAAGTATTTCGTTATCAGCAGTTACACTGGCAGTACAGCCCGGTATGTATGGAGGCGACGTAATGGTTAAACTAATTGGTGTGTTATCCAGACCCATATCGTTGTACAGTACGTCAATAATTGTGGTTGTTTGGTATTCAACCGTTGTTTCATCGTCAACGGCTACGGGCGTAACGTCGAAATGTTCCACCACATGCACGGTAATCGTTCCCTTATCCCAAACTTTGTACTTACCATCTAGAACACGGTACTCGAAGGTTACATCACCTTTATGGTAACTCGATGGGGTATAAGTAATGGTATTGTCGGTATTAACCACTGCGATTCCAAATGTAGGGTCGGAGTGTATAAATAGCCCGCCAAACTGGGTAAGGTTGCTAACGTGTTCCATAGCCTCAATTACAATGGCTTGGTTCATCCTGGTTGTAACCTCAAAGTCATTGGCAATGGGCTTAATAATTGTTTCACCCTCCTTAAGCACGTTAACGGTAACCGTTGCGCTGGCTGTTTTGCCTGCATCGTCGGTAATGGTGTACCCAAAGGTAACCACACCGCTAAACCCAGTTGCAGGGCTAAAGCGCACGCTATTGTCAGCATTAATGGTTGTGGTACAACCTGTTATGCTTGGTGTGGTGGTTATTGCTAGGGTAATTGGCGTGTTATCCAATCCTGTATCGTTGTATAGCACGTCAATATCCGTTGGCGTTTCGTATTCAACCGATGTTTCAACATCGTTTGCAACGGGTGTTACATCAAAGTATTCCACTATATGCACGGTAATAGTGCCCTTATCCCAAACCTTGTACTTGCCGTCACGAACACGATACTCGAAGGTTACATCACCTTCATAGTAATTTGATGGGGTATAGGTTATTGTATTGTCGCTATTAACCACTGCCGTTCCTAATGCAGGATTTGAGTGTATAAATAGCCCGCCAAACTCGGTAAGGTTGCTAACATGCTCCATAGCCTTAATTACAATGGCTTGGTTTACTCTTGTTGTAACCTCAAAATCACTGGCAATGGGCTTAACAATTGTTTCACCCTCCTTAAGTACGTTAACAGTAACCGTTGCTTCGTTTGAAATGGTACCAGCAGCATCGGTAATGGTGTACCCAAAGGTAACCACACCGCTAAACCCAGTTGCAGGGCTAAAGCGCACGCTATTGTCAGCATTAATGGTTGTGGTACAACCTGTTATGCTTGGTGTGGTGGTTATTGTTAGGGTAATTGGCGTGTTATCCAATCCTGTATCGTTGTATAGCACGTCAATGTCCGTTGGTGTTTGGTACTCAACCGATGTTTCAACATCGTTTGCCACTGGTGTTACATCAAAGTGCTCCACAATATGCACGGTAATGGTGCCCTTATCCCAAACCTTATAAAAGCTGTCGTACACACGGTACTCGAATGTAACGGTGCCGTTATGGAAGTTTGCGGGTGTGTATGTAATAGTATTGTCACTGTTAACCACTGCATTTCCTTTTTCAGGTGTTGAGTGAATATACAGCCCGCCAAATTCCGTAAGGTTACTAACGTGCTCCAAGGCCGCAATAACAATGGCTTTGTTTACCCTTGTTGTAACCTCAAAGTCCTCGGCAACGGGGTAAATAATAGTAACACCATCCTCTAGTACATTAACGGTTACCGTTGCGTTGGCCGATTTATTGGCTGCATCGGTAATGGTGTAACCAAAGGTAACCACACCGCTAAACCCGTTTGCAGGGGTAAAGTGCACGCTATTGTCAGCCGTGTTTACAGTTGCACTTCCCTTTGTAACGTCGGGTGCAGTGGTAATGGTGAGAGTGATTGGTGTATTGTCTAGCCCTGTATCGTTGTAAAGCACGTCAATATTCGTTGCCGTTTCATATTCAACCGATGTTTCAACATCGGTTGCAACAGGTGTTACGTCGAAGTATTTTAGAATTGACATGCTAACGGTTGCCATACTAAACTGCCCGTCAACATCCTCAACAACGTATTTAAACGAATCATTTCCAATTATTCCGTTGTACGGGGTGTAAATAACCGTATTGTTGGGGGTTACACTTGTTGAACCCAGAAGTGGAGAATCCTTAATCCAGAGTTTGCCAAATCCATCTTCTAGCCCAGTAACATAGTTAAGTACAAGAATTTCTTTCGGAGTATTCATTCTGGTTGAGTCCTCAATGTCTTGAGCAACAGGTAAGTGGTCTGTTCCTGTTGGTTTAACTAGTACTGTTATTTTAGCAACATTAGAGCTCTTATCGTAGTTGTCCAGTATCTGATAGCTAAAGACCTCTGTTCCAATCCAGTCGGTTTTTGGGGTGTAGTATACAGTGAAGTAGCCTGTTATGGCATCTTTTTCAATACTCGCTTCCCCGTTAACTGGCTGTGAAGCAAGCATTATGTTTTTCACACCAGCCTCAAGGCCCTCGTCGTTGTACAGAACATCAATTGTAACAGGAATATTCATTTCTGTGGCGGAAGACACAGGGTTGGCAATTGGTTTGGAGGCGGGCTTTTCGATAACATTAATGGCAACGCTTGCCTGACTTTGGTCCCCGTCTACATCGGTAAGTAGATACTCAAAACTGTCTGTACCTAAATAATCTGTATTAGGTGTATAGGTAATGTATCCAATTGGGTCTATACTTGCTGTACCAAACTCAGGTTCTTGTAGAATGTAAAGGGTGTAAAAACCATCTCCCAGCACATCGTTTTCAAGAACCATTATGTTTTTAGGTGTGTTTTTAATAACCTCAACATTATCATTGTTGGCAATTGGTAGCAGGTTAACCCTCCGAACGGTAACCGTTACGGTTGCCTCGTTACTAACATCACTTTGGGCATCGGTTATGTTGTATTTAAATGTAGCCTGTCCAATAAAATCCATTTCGGGCGTATATGTTACGGAATTATCACCATTAACTATTGCGCTTCCATTAACAGGGTTTTCGGTAATTGCTACCACTATGCCTCCGTTCCAAAGGTTTTTATCGTTAAATAGTACGTCAATGGTAACGCCTTCATTTACTGAAGTGCCTCGAGCATCGTCAGTAGCAGTGGGTGTCACATCTTTCCATAGGGTTGTAACCGTAACTTCAGCCTGTGCACACTTATCGTTATTGGTGCAAATCGAGTATTCGAAAGTTTCAACACGGTTATCGGTACCCATAATTTTTATAGGCTGATAGGTTATAGTATTGTTTGCATTTACAGTTACGCTTCCTTTTGCGGGATAGGAGTGTATGGTAACGCTCTTAATACCATGGTCAAGCCCCAAGTCGTTACTTAAAACATCTATGTTGATAGATTGCTCGTCGTCAAGCGTTGTTGCTGAGTCGTCTTGTGGGCGTGGGGTTGTGTCGTCAAGGTTTTTAAGGTAAACCGAACTAATACTTATCTCATCATATTCATCTGAGCTGCCTGCTTTATTAACTGTAAGGTTAACCTGATATTCGATATCTCCATCTGGATTTGGGTCGTCTATACCATTTACTGAAACCGATTGGGGAGTACCCCAGTTTGTATTGGTAAAGGTAAGTTCACTTTTTGTTAAAGTACCCTCGTTTGTGTTGGTTGACGCTAGGTTAACAACTACATCACTAGCGGGTTGTGTGTTAAGTCTTACGTTAAACGTAGCATTTTGCCCCCATTCCGATGTTTCAAGCCTGTTATTTGCAGCGGATAATGGTGACACGGTTACTCCAGCTTCATCATTATCAATATTTTCAAGACTAATGTCATTAAGCGTAAATGCATCATAATTTAGGTCGGCACTTGTAACAGAGAACTGAATGCTGTATGGTGGGTTGGCTCCAGCTGAAGCATTGTCTATGCCAGTAACGGTTATGGCTTGCGGAGTATTCCAATCTAAAGAGGTGAAAGTAACCTCTGATTTATCTACCGTACCTTGATTGGTATCTGAAGATGCAATGCTAACCTCAACATCAGCCGTTGGCTCGCTGCTTAGTACTAGGTTAAAGGTAACTGTGCCACCGTCCTCCGAGGTAGCTGTTCCGGAGAGGTTTTGAAGCAATATTGCTGCCTCATCATTGTCGATTATGGTAATGGTAACATCATCGGGGTTAAAGCCTTTGTAGTCGTTATCATCTGATACAATGCTACTCGTAATAATACTAACTTCAGTAATGCCGTCGGCAATGTTATTGTTCACAGGGGTTACCGTAACTACTTTAGGAGTATACCAATCTGTTGTTGATTCCGTAATGAATTTTACCTCGGCTTTATCAACTGTTGCTTTCGAAGGAGTATTCGATGCAATAGAGATGGTAACATCTTTAGTTGGACGACTTTTTAGGGCAATTGAGAATGTTTTTGCAACACCATTTTCCAATAACTCTATTGCTGTTGGAGATACAACTACACCCCAATTATCATTGTCGGTATTGGTTAGGTTTATGTCTGATGGTTTTAGCCCATTATAGTTTCCATCAACGCTGTTTGCCGGGTCAGTAATAATTTTGTACGGCTTATTTCTGTCAAAATAATCATCGTTAACGCCTGCTACAGTAATTGTAATAGGGCTATTCCATTCGCTTGGTTCGAAGGTGATGTAAGCCTGATTATTACTTTCGTCAACAGTACCTCTTGAAACTGCTGTAACCAATCCTTCGGTTGGTGTGTTGGAGAAAAGACGTAAACCCACTTGGCCAATTGGTTCGCTTCTAAGTTTCACGGTAAAGGTTGCTGTTCCTCCATCTTCAGTTGTAATCAATCCGCTTGTGGGGGTAATAGTAAAGCCAGCAACATCGTCATCAGTGTTTACTGCTGCTATGTTGAGCAAACTATTGTACTTGGTATCGCCTGTTGATGAGGTTACCAGTGTAATGGTGTATGAAGTACTCGGATTAATGATATTGTCATTCTGACCAATTACCTCAACGGTTTGGGGCGTACTCCAATTGCTCGGAGTAAATAGTAACGCTTTTGTAGCGGCTGAAACCTTACCCTTTTGTTCATCAGAAGATGATACACTTATTGTAACATTGGCTATGGGTTGCGATTTAAGCGAAACGGTAAAAAAGTCTGAAATATTTGGCTCGCCTGTTATTAGGTTTTCTTTAGACACGTTTAGCCCAACCACATCATTGTCGATATTTTTAAGTGTAACATTGGGTATGGCAATGCCTTTGTATTTAAGATCGTTGCTCGATGCCGAAAGGGAGACAGTGTAATCCACATCCCCATCAGCAATGTCGTCGTTTACCCCTTCAATGATAACATTTTGGGCAGTATTCCAGTTTGTTGTGGTAAAGGTTAGTGTTGAACCCGTAACTATTTGTCCTTCATTTAAGTTGTTCGAAATAATGTTAAGGGTTACCGTATTTGTTGGTTGAGTAGCCAGCTTAACGGTAAATGTTGCCCTGCCTTTATCCTCGGTGGTTTGGAATGGCGATGTAACCTTAGTTACAATAACTCCTGCTACATCATTGTCAATATTTGTAACGGTAAGAACCTTGTTGTTTGATGATCCATATTTTTCGTCGTCACTGCTAACGGATATGTTGATAGAGTATTGCTGGTTATCATCATCAATATTGTCATCTTGACCTGTAATAATAATAGGTATTGCTGTACTCCAGTTACTACTATTGAATACGAATGTATTGCTATTGTCTGTTACGGTTGATCCGTTAATTTTAGTAATTAGACCTTCGGTTGGATTGCTAGAGCTAAATGTAATGGTTACCGGATAGAGAGGCTTACTATCGAGTTTTATTGTGAATTCTGCCTCACCACCAGCTTCTGTTGTTTGGAATGGCGATGTGATTTGGGTAATAGTTACCCCGGCAGTATCGTTATCCTCGTTTACCAATAAAACCGTTCTGTTTAGAGCCGAAGTGTATTTCGTATCGGTACCACTAACCGAAATAAGCACGGTGTACTCAACATTTCCATCATCAATATCATCATTTTGGCCTGTAACTGTAACGGTTTGGGCCGTATTCCAGTTTGATGAACTAAAGTTAAGGGTAGCCCCCCCAGTTACTTTACCCTCGTTTGCATTTTGTGAGGCGATAGTAAGTTTAACAGGGTTAATTGGTTTAGTTGCCAACTTAACGGTAAAGGTGGCAGTTCCGCCATTTTCTGTAGTGTTACCGCTAACAGACGAAACAATTAGGTTAGCCGTATTAATGTTGGTTACGTTAACCGTAATATTGCCTGCCGAAATATTAGTGTAGTTGGGGTCGGTACTAGTTGGTTTGCCAAGAGCGATGGTGTAATTCTGGTCGCCATCGTCAATCTTATCGTCAATGGCAGTAACCGTAATTGATACAGGAGCCCAGCTATCATGCGTAAATACTGCTGAATTTGCCGAGAGGGTTATCTCGTTTGCATTGGGCGAAGTAAAATTATAGGTTACAGTTTTTCCGGAAGCGGGTCGGGTGTTTAGCGAAATGGTGAACGTTCCGGCTGCACCACCCTCGGTAATGTTAAGCGTGCGGTTTGTTATGCTTATACCAGCAACATCATTATCGGCATTTGTAACCGTAACGCTTTCGGTAACCGACTTAAAGTTATTATCGCCGCTACACGTTAAGGTTAGGGTGTATGTTTGGTTTCCGTCTTGAATATCATCGTTAACCCCTGTAACCCTAACAGGCTGGTTTGAGTTCCAGTTTGTGGGGGTAAAGGTTAGTTGAGTTTTGCTAAGGCTACCTTCCGTTGCAACTAAGCCTGTTATGGTTACTATTACGTTTACGCTTGGCTGTGCGGTTAGCTTAACATTAAATTCATCCCAAGTACCCGACTCTGATGTTGCTAGTGTTTTTTTATCAATTAGTAATCCGGCAACATCATCATCAGCATTGGTTCCGTTAACGACAACAGGCGGAACTAGCGAAGTATTAAGGTAGGTTGCATCTCCGGCAATAACGGTAAGGGTTATGTTGTATGGTTTTGTCCCGTCGATAATGTTATTATTGCCACCCGTAACGGTAACTGTTTGTGTAATATTCCAGTTGCTGCTGGTAAATGTTAGGTTTGTAGGCGAAGCAGTACCTTCGTTTATATTGCTCGAAACTAGGCTAATAGTTATGTTTTCTGTAGGTTTCGATTTAAGTTTTACTGTGAAGTTGTCGGTAGTACCAGGTTCTGATGTGGCAACCGTATTTTTCGAAACCACGATGCCAGGTTCGCCAAAATCTTTATTTACAGCGTTTATATTTTTAAAAACTCCGTTGTATTCCGAAGAGCCACTTGCCTCAAGGGTAATGGTGTAGTTTTGGTCCCCATCGGCAATATAATCGTTTACTCCGCGAACATTAACCGTTTGTGGAGTGTTCCAGTTTGAGGTTGTAAACGTTATTGTGCTGGGTGAAACCGTTCCCTCGCTTGTATTTTGTGATACTACCTGAACGGTAACTGGGTTTATTGGTTTTGAACCGAGCTTCACCGTAAATTGCGTTGGTGGTTTAGATGGGTCTTCGTAGGTGGTTATTGATGAGGAGCTGGCAATTATTTCAGCCGTGTCGTTATCAATATTAGTAACGCCCACGCTGGCAATAGAAATACCATTGTAATTAGTATCGCCACTTGCAGCGCTAAGATTAATGGTGTACGTAATATCGCCATCAGCAATATCATCGTCTTTCCCTGTTATGGTAATAAGCTTGGGGGTATTCCAATTAGAGGGGGTAAAGGTTACCGATGTTTGCGAAGCAGAGCCCTCGTTGGTGTTTATGCCCGACAGTGAAATGGTAACGTTACTGGTTGGCTTAGAGTTTAAAACCAAAGTAAACGAGTCGGAACCAGGGCCGGCTTCGGTTGTTTCTAAAACAGTTTTTGAAACGGTAACGCCCGCTTCATCTATATTGCTGTTTGTAACCGTTACGTCGGCTGGGTCAACTCCGCCGTAGTTATCGTCGGTACTAGTAGCAGGGTGTAGTATTATGGTGTATGTAACCCCACTATTTACCTCGTAATCGCGACCAGGTGTTACTGTAATGTTAACTCCAGTGTTGTAGTTGGCAGAAGTAAGAGTTATGCTTGCTGGAGAAACTGTACCCTGTACGGTGTTGTTTGATTCAACAGCAATGGTAACATTGTGTTGCGGTTCGGTGTTTAACTTTACATTAAAGCTAACAGCTGCTCCGCTTTCTTGGGTCGAAAGGGTGGTAGGGCTAACCGTAATGCCTGGTGTTTTAACAAATATAACAGCACTAGCTGAGTGGGTTAACTCTTTTTCGCAATTAACGTTGCTGGCTTTAAGGGTAAAATTGTTGTTACCTATTGCCAAATATTGAGATGCAACTGTTATGGTTAGGGTTGAGCCACTTCCTGTTTCGCTTGCAACAGGTATTGGGTTACTGCCTTGGTAAACATTGTATGTAATACCTGTTTCGGAACCACCAAGAGTTATCGTGCCATTTTTACCGGGATCAACCGTGCTACCAGTAACCGACATATCTACACTAGGATTGGGCTTTACCGTTACTGGGGTTGCTATCGATGTATTATTACATCCATATTTAGTTACTTCAAGAGTGTAGGTTCCGGCATCGCTCAGGGTAGCATTCTCTTTTGTATACGTTTGAGAATTAGTGCCAACTACAGTACCATTTTTTCTCCATCTGTACAATGAGGCGTTCACCTCTTCGGCTACGAGATAGATTGTTTCGCCAATACACACATCAAAATCACCGTAAAATTCGGTATTTGGGGCAACCTCAACCTCAAATTCTCTTAATGAGGTGCATGTTATTCCATCAACAGTTTTTGTTACGGTAAGTGTCCACGTACCCATTTCTGGGTTAGTTTTATTTAAAATTTTGCTTGTTGTCTTGATGTTACTAGGCGACTTCCATTCGTAGGTAGCACCAGCCTCAACTGCAGTTAGGTTAAGTGGGTCGCCCTCGCATATAAAAGTGCTTCCGGTAAATTCAAGGCTAGGGCTAACGTAAACCGCAAATTCGGCTAGGGTTTTCGTTAGGCCATCGTCAAGCATAAGGTAAATATGTGCCATTCCCGATTTGTTTGCCACGGGGGTTATTGTAGCGATTCGGGTGGTATCGCTGCCACCCAAAGTAATACCGCTATTGGGTACAAAGGTTGGGTCAGAAGAGAATGCGGTTACTATAAGGTCTGCTGCTGGCGTTTCGGCATCAGATATTGTAAATGCAACCTCGCCCGTAGTATTAGTACATAGCCTTTGGTCGGTTAGCGTGGTTTCAAATTTAGGAGGCGTGTTTATAATTACGTAAATATTTTCTGTGTTTCGGCTATACTTGCCGGTTTGGTCTCGAGCATCCCATTTAAAGCTGGTTTTACCAGTGTAAGTTGCCGAGGGGGGCGTGTATGTTAAACCTCCTATATTACCAGTTGTAATTTCAAGTGGTACGGAAACAGGATTGCCGTTGTATTTAAGCGTTCCTTGACTCGGCAACGAATTTACCCTAATGGCACTCATTTTAGCATTTGAGGGGCTAAAAAACTTGTAGTTTAATGTTTCAGTATCAAAAGTAATATCTGCATTTTTGGGGCCTTCAATATATACATCGCCAACCCAGGGCAAGGAGCCATCGAGGCAGAGAGTGCCCTCTTCAACCACAACATCAAAGCTAGAGTACCCTAAATCGATGGCGTTAAACCAGGTGTTCATGGTGTTTATCTCACCGTTATGGTTCCTATTTGCCCAATCGCTTCGATAATTCCATAGCCTAGGAACATGGTTTTCAACTCTTAACTGATGCTGTTGGGTGGTTGCCATTGCGTTACCACCGTATGGGTCGCCCCATGTGGTAATTTGGCGGTCGTCCCAGTAAATAGTTGTATTAAGCTTGTTAAACGGCCTAATTGCTGATGTCTTAATGCCGTCGAGCGTTTCAACATCATATAATGGGAAATGCGAGGGAGCGCGTCCCAAGAAAGTGGCCGATGCATTGTACGTTCCATAAGGAACCACGCCACCGCCATCATTTTTAAAATCCCAGAGAATATAGTTTAACCCTTTTTTTATTTCGCGGTAAATAACCCGGTCGCTTTTGTTTGTAGAGTATTTGCCATCGCCATCGGCATCAATAAGAATAACAGTGTAGCCATCGAGGCTGCTTTCAATTTTAAAAAACGTTACGTCTTCTGCAGTACAATCTTCCCTATTTTTTTTCAGGGTAACACTTGAAATGTCCAAGGGCAAATAAAGGGGGTTCCTGTTGTAGTCGTAGTCCATAAACAGTTCCTCCTCGGCCCAAACCTGTACCTTTGGTGGTGTAACGAGCGTATTTGTCCAAACCGAGCGGTCAGGGTCGTTAAGGAAAACGGGGTATTGAGCAATTTCTTTTCCACTTATCTGATCACCATTCCTACTCTGTGTTCTGGCTATATAGTTATCTTCTGTTGAGTTTGGAGTAATACCAAAACTGTTGGCCTGAAACACAAATGAGAATGGAATCATCTCAAAATTTACCTTGTTTACAAATTCGTCCTCGGTAAATACATAAAAATGTGCCTTTACAGGATACTCTGTAAAGCTGGTATTACAAAGCTGCCATCCATAGGACCAAAGCCGACCAGCCGAACGGTTGGGGTCGCCAGGGTTGGTAACCACGTTACCACCAGCGTCGGTAATGGTAACATCAAAAAATTCTAGGGCAAACCGCTTGCTTGCGTCTACCCAAGAAGTATTTTTATTAAACTCAATATAGTGATTTCCTGCTGTGGTTGCTGTATAGGTAAAAGGGGTGTAACCTCCGCTAATGGCTTCACCGTTTAGTTTTGCCCCGGTTGGTCCGTTTATGGCCTGCTCCCATGAGGCAATGTAGCCAGTGCCGCTTGTGGGCATGTTCTGTTCGTTTGCGCTGGGAAATACTTTAGTGCCGCTAGGATTTTTTATTCTAAACTTTACATTGCCAGTGTTTATGGAAACATTGCCACCATAGTTATTCGTATTCATTTTCATACCAAAACGCATGGTTTCACCCTCTTCTAGGTAAATGTATATGCGCTCCTTCTCTGAACAGCCGTAGTTACCGAAATTTCCTCCAGTAAAAGCGTTAAATTCCAGATAAAGAGGTTTCGATTTTTCTGGCATTAGCTGTTTTGTACCCTCTTGGGCAAAAATAGTTGCTGTGAAAAACAATGCGCTTAGTAAAAGTAGAATTCGTTTCATATTAATATTGTTATGTGATCCGGCCCAAATTATCTAACTGGTTTGTTTAAATAAGGCATAGTAAACCTGTGCAATATTATTGCTTTGCAGAGGTAATTAAGGATTAACGAGATGTATTGTTTTTGTGGGTATCGTAAAACGTTAGGTTTGTTGATTTTGGCATTATGGTTTGTTATAAAAATACTGCCAAACATAAAATATGGCACAATCGGCCTATGGTGAAATGTTTGGAATTCAATATGCTGCATGTATACTTGATTTTGAACAAGAATTTCTTTTTGTTTCTTATACTTAAAATAAGCAGTTAAAGTGCTCTTAAAACGTTTGAAACCTATAATGCAAAACTTTTAAAACAGGGTACAATGATAATTATTTTTTGTTAAAAAAAGAATTTTATGCATTAATAGTTATGATATTAATCACCCAAAGCTGAATTGAAGGGGAATAGCGTACTTTTTTTCGCCTCGTAGCGTAATGCATTAATATATAACACCATACAAGTGTTGAGGTGAATTTTATAGTTTTTTTTGTCGTGTGATTATTGTTGTTGGTCGTGTGATTGTTGCCGTTTATCATATTTTAAATTTTCGTGTTTTTTTTATTGCTGTCCAGTAAAAGCATTATTTTGTATTATAAATTCTTCGCTTTACTACGTTTTGCTCTGTATGATAGGCTTTTGGCTTGTGGGGAAGGGTTTTGGTTTTTGTCATTCCGAGTGTAAGGAGGAATCTATTATTTTAACAGGATGGTAATGAGTTCAATTAATAAGAGCACCGTAGTTTTTGTAACCCAAAACCTATCAAGATAATCGAAGGTGCAGAGCACCGCAACATTAACCTGCCCTTTTAGGGCGAAACACCGCTATAATACTATGAACCCGAGGCGTGCCTCGGGCTGCAATAAGTTGGGCTTTCAGCCCGAAGAAACATTTCTATTACGGTATTTCGCCACGAAGTGGCAGTATAATTAAGCGCAACCCACAACTCGTACCTCGCAACTTCTGAACCTCGCAACTCGCAACTCGCAACTTCTGAACCTCAACCTCAACCTTGCTGTTAGCTGTTGGCTATTGGCGGTTAGCTGGTTTTTAATATTTCGGTGCTCTGCACCTTAACCATTGGGTTTTAATCCATAACTCAAAACTCGCAACCCGTAACTCTCAACCCGCAACCTGTCAACCCGTAACTCGCAACCCGTAACTCGCAACTCGCAACTCATAACCCTCCCAACCCTTAAATATTCCTTTTTTTGCACTTTTGTTGTATATTGCGTTGTGTTTACATAATATTTAAGGTTATTTAGTTACGTAATTCAGGTTCATTATGAAAAAGATAGAGCAAACCCACGTGTTATTTATTTTAGTAGTAGGAGTAGTCGTTTTGAGCGTTTTTTCTTGTACAGAGCTGTTTAAAGCAGAAGATAATTCGATTAACGCCCTTACCAGTTTAGGTTTAAATCCGAAAGTTATCTCAGCAGAAGCCTTTTATAAAGGTACCCCACCCGAAAACTTCAAAGCCATAGCAGGGACTTCTTACAAGCCTTCTTATAATGAGGAGCCCGAAATTCCAGCACAATGCTGGATTGAAACTAGCTATGGAACACAGAATGCCTGTAAGTATTGCCATACCGATTTTTTAGCCGAGGTAGAACACGGCAATAATTTTGCCACGGCTGAAGACCAAGAGGAGTATAATTTTCCATCGGCTAATTTAAATAGAATACTCTGGCAAAATATTATCTATCCACAAAATATTGAAACGCGCCTAGCAGCTGAGGGTATTTTAGTGCCAAGCATTGAGGATGTTGCGTATGTGCGGGTTAATAATTGGCTTAGTAAGTACACTGAGGTCAGGCCCGATGGACACAACGGGTGGCTAAATGATAAATCGTTAAATGAAAATTTTATTCTGTTCCCTGCTCTTAACCCAAACCACTTGTTCCCAATGGCTTCAGAAAATCCCACCCACAATGGAGCCAATGGGTATATTGATACTGAGGGTTTTGTTAAAGATGAAAATGATGAGTACACAGGCTGGCGAGCTGTAAACTTTTTTCCATACGCTATTTTTACACCGCTTCGGGGTAGCGTAAGTGGTATATACTTAAGGTTGCCTGCTGAGTTTATGCAAAGCAATAGTAAGTTTGATGTCAGCGTTTATAAGCAAAATCTCGAGTTGCTTGAGCAGAATATTAAGAATCAACCTGTGGATAAGAGTAACTATGTTGGTGATGCTGAGAGTGTACCTATTAATAAGGGGTTTTACCCTGTGGGCACCGAGTTTGCTCATCCGCTTCATTATGTCGATTTGAATGCCGATGGTGAAGTGGGCGTTGTTGTTGATGGGGTAATGGCTAATGGTGATATGCAGTACGAGTTTCCAGGCACACGCTCAAAACGAGTAAAGGAAATACGCTATATGTACAAATGGAAAGAGGTTGGTTTAGATGATATAGGCGAGGACGAAGAAGAGGATGATGGTGACGGTGATGAGGATGATTTTGGCTTATACATTGGGCATGAGGGGCAAGGCTGGGTTGATAATGATGCTGGATGGATAGTTGCAGCTTTTATTGAGAACCGAGAGGGTGAGCTTCGCCCACAAACCACAGAGGAACTGGCGCAGTGTTTAGGTTGTCACTCTAAAGTGGGTAATACTGTCGATGCCGTTTGGTCGTTTCAGCGTAAGTTGCCCGGTATGGAGGGATGGGCCGATATGAATTACGGGTTGTACAGTTCGAAAAATTCAGATAAAACTCACTTGCACGATTATCTCTATAAAGAAACGGGTATGGGTGAGCAGGGGTACTTTTATAGTTCCGTTGTTGGAGCCGACCTGTACGGTGTTATGCCTTCTGAAATAGCAGCTGAGCTAGCTCGCTTTGCAGAAACAGTTAATCTTAAGGAGCTAGGTATAACCTACAAAATTAGCGAAATACTCGATGATGAAGTGCTTAAGAGTTTAGATATGCCCCAGCGTAAGCCACGGTTACTTGCTAGGCAGAAACTGATGAAGCAATATAGTATGCAAAAGGAGTACCTATGGTATTCCGCAACCAACGATAATTACTTTATTAAGGGGAATATATTTTATCCCACGCCCCAAACCATGAAGGCTAATATTCAGGGATACCGCAAAGTTGTGCTCGATCAAAGTTATAATTTGGGTAAGGATGTTTTTGGAAGCAATGACAGTCACGTTCCGTTTACTTTCCGTTCCGACGGAACGATTCTCGATGAGAATATGCAGATAATTCCGGTTGGACAGGTTATTTATAGTCGTCCATACGATGATGATGGGGTTGGAACTACCCCTACTGGGATTGTTGAGGGCGATGCTTTTGATGGCAACGGCAAATTAGTAAAAGATATTTCTGATGAGGATAGAATAGCTGGTCGCTTTACATATACCGGAACGCTCGACAGGTATTACAACCCAATACTTAGCGGGGTGCCTGTTCGAAAGAAGTAAAATTGCAGTCTGGTCCTATAACAAAGCCGCTCCAAAATTTGGAGCGGCTTTGTTATTATTAATCTCAGTCAAAAAGAGTTGTCCTATAAGTTACTGTTTAGTTTTTCTTACTCTTGTTAAGGAAGTTCTTTCAAGCCTTCTTTTCGAAACTACCTTATCATTCGATTTTTTTGCATTCCAAGTAAAGGTGAAAGGTTTACAGGCATAAATTTCATAGTCATCATCAGTTGCGTACCAGGTGTCTCCATCCTTGAACTCGAAGCTGGCCCAGCCATCGCCAATATACACATCGTAATAGGTATATTCTTTGCCACTAGCTATATACTGGTCTTCTAGTAGGAAGCCTTCATTTTCTTGAGTTTCATCGTAAATCCAAACACCAAAGTATTTATCTTCACCAGTATTGTTAATAATAGTAATATCGGTAGTTTGAAAAAGTTCGCATGTTCTTGAGGGTGTTTGAAAATTGATTTCCCCGCATTGCGCAAGCGATTGCGAACTAACCAGCATGAAATAATCGTTGTCGTTAATGTAAGATGCCCAAATATTTGCAGTTCCTTTAGGTATGGTGTACGTGGTACTTAAGCCAGGGTTTAATGACCTATTTTCGGTTGTTAATTCGTCATTACCAGTAACATCAAACCAAAGAGTTTCGTTGGTATTGTTTGTTATTATAACGTCGCCGGTATTGTTTTTTTTACATGGCTCTTCCTTACACGAGGAAAAGTTCGTCATAACTAACGCTGTTGCTGCGAATAAAAGAATTTTTCTCATAATTTGAATTGTTATTGGGATTAGAAAATTTTATTGTCAATATAGTAGATTCAACCAGTATTTAAAACATCCTTATAATATAAAGGTGTATTTTGTTGATATTCGTTTCAAAATGCTTGTTATTTCGATTACTTCTCTTCAAAAATCATTCCAAATGTTTTTTTGTGAATAATGAATATTGAAAGTAAGAAAGTATCTAAAGTGACAAGAGGAGAAGTTACAAGTGCCTTAAGTGAAAAGTGAGGAGTATGCGTACCCGAATGGATTCTGCGTAGCACTAAAGCTAATTGCTAATAGCAAGGTTGAGGTTGAGGTTGAGAGGGTTATGAGTTGCGAGTTGCGAGTTATGAGTTGCGAGTTTTGAGTTGCGAGTTTTGAGTTAGGGGTTAAAACCCAATGGTTAAGGTGCAGAGCACCGAAATATTAAAAACCAGCTAACCGCCAATAGCCAACAGCTAACAGCAAGGTTGAGGTTGAGAATGAGGTTGAGAGGGTTACGAATTAACGAATCCGATTGTGCAAGCCGCAACACCAATAACCAGTTCAATAAACCGCCTCGCATTTTGTTGCTCAAACAATGCAAATTGATAAAAATTATTACCTTTATTGCTCGTTTATTAAC
>Ga0265295_1003436_pt1 | contig 23093 bp, 31 predicted proteins | sample Munlansysbiofilm_FD_192503 | JGI IMG/M metagenome (GOLD analysis project Ga0265295, IMG submission 192503) | Leachate microbial communities from a municipal landfill in Southern Ontario, Canada - Methane capture system biofilm | ecosystem: Engineered > Solid waste > Landfill > Unclassified ...
GACTTTCATGCGCTCACCCTGCTCAGTTTTTCTGCTATTGCTTGTCTGCAAAAGTCAGAACAGGATATCGTGTCTCCTTCCAATACGATTTGATTGATTCTTTCATAATCCTTGGTGAGGATTTTAATCGAGATTTGGGTAGTGTTGACTTGGGGTTTCATGTGAATGACATTAACATCTGATATATATTAACATTCACTTGACATTTACTTACATCACATAAGTATGTTAATTAACAATATGATTAAAATGCGTGCCTAGAAGAATTAACGGGGAGAAAACGACAGAACAGTTTTCAGTTAGACTGACCCCCGGGCTATTGAAATTCATTGATCAGGACATATCAAGTGACAATCGCATTCACTCTGACCGCAGTTCATGGTTGAGAGCAGCTGCAGAAAGATATATGGAAATCAGAATGCAGCAGATAAGAATGTCCGAATCTTCGAGCTCTGACGATGTAGAGATTAGTGAAATTGAGAAAAAGAAGGGGACTTCGTGACAGCTCATTTCAAATGCTACTGGCCATGAGAGACGATTCGTTTCTGATGAATCAAAGAAGAAGAGAAAGTTATTTCGTCGATTGTCGATTTACAATCCAGCCCTTTCAGGTGACATACGGGCATCCGTTGTTGACAATATGGCAGATTGGATCTCGAATCATGCCAATTCACAGTCCTCCCTTCCTTCCCGAAGAGCGCGCTATGCAGTCAAGGTATTCTTGAGGTAGGTTCTCGATCTGAGGGCGCTCGACATCTATGTATCCGGGCATGTTGTCCTCTCCTAGGATCTCCTCGATGCTCTGCCCCGTCGCCTCGATCTTCCTCTCGGCCCTGCGGCAGAGATTGGATATCGCCTGTATCGTGACTCCCCACTCCACGGCGAGCTCCAGGTTGGACTCCCGTGAATACGCAAGGAACGCCCGCGCCTCCTTGAATGTGAGTCCGGCGTTCTCCTGCAGTATCAACATGGCCATGGCATAGCGTTCTCCGGGGGGAAAATACTCATTTGTGTAAATCATGTTAACAGTATTGTTAACTTCCTTATTTAAACTTATTTATCATCGTAGTATTGCTTCGCTGTTTTCTTACTGTTTTTGACAGTCATTCCGGATATCTTCGTATCTCCATACTTCTTGTTCACTGCTGCTATCGCCGATGATCCCTTGCGCCCGGTGAGTTGCCCTTTCTCATTTTTGGCCAGAACCTTCCTGTCGTGGATATACGCGCCCCTCGCCTCATTGGACGTGCTTATCCCGGGAACATCGAGATAGTATCCACTTGTGTTCTCCGAGAGTTTTCTGGTCCTCGCTGTCGTCTCCGCTACTGTAGCCGACTCTTCAGCACAGGAATGCTTTAAACGTTCCTGCTCCAACGTTCTTACCCTGTATCCTTCAGAATCTTTTGGATATGGCGTTTTGGCGTATCCACTGCGTGTCTTGTCCCGATCCCTGGATAGGTGAATGAACTCATGGGTAATCGTATCCTCATCCGCCGACGGAATCAAGCAAATGTCTTCTACGAGAACATTGGGTTGTTTAGATCTGTAGTAGCCCGTGCGATTGGATGCTCCTGTGAACCCTACCGTCACCACAACCTCCCCATTCTTCGTCATGCGGGAAATCTCAGCTGCAGAGAAGTTATCGTTCAATGTGCTTCTGATCTTCCGCGCCTGAGCTGGTGTCCCTATGATCGCCACTTTCCTCTGTGCCTTCACCATCGCCTTGCTGGCGTTCTCCAGCCCATAGGGTTCGAATACTTTTCTGTCGGGGGTGTCTATCCCCTCCAAATCGAACAGTCCGGGGTCATCCCACCAGTCAGCGATATCTGCAGCTTTCCTGGACTTTAGTGTCTGAACCTTCCTGTTCTCCTTACGTATGTCTGCACCAGGGTTACGATTGCGACGATCTCCAGATCTGCTGAAGAGACGGGCCAAAAGCGTCTCTTCTTCCACGTTGCCGTTTTTGTCTGTAGGGATGCACTGCCGCCTGCCACCCCCGTAATGCTCCCTGCTTAGATAGCACGTTTTAATACTTGCGTCGATTGTGGTGGCGATTTTCTCCCTCTTCGATTTACTGCTGCTCTGTTTCTTGTTTCCACGTGTTTTCTTCTTTGCTGCCATCAGATCATCTCCTTCCACGTGGGATTATCTTCTCGAAAAAGACCACTTTTAATCCAGTTCCTCCATTGGTCTCGCGGACCTTGCGCTTGGACTCCCTGTCCCTGATCTCCTGTTCACGCTCGAGGTTCTGGATGCGCCGCTTCTCGTTCTTGAGCTCCTTCTTCTGCATCTTGGCCTCTTTCTTGCGCACCTCATAGTCGCTCTCGGGCGCGCGTGCGGTCGTTGTGCTCTTCGTCGTCGACGCCTTGCGGGGCGTCAGCTTGCTAACCAAACTCTTCTTTGCTGCCATGTTCTCACTTCCTGTTGATGGTACTTCTCTTAATGCGCGTGGGCGCGGTTTTCTTGATTTCCTTCTTCCGGAAGACCGTCAGCGTCTTCCTGCTCCTGGCCACCCTCTCGGGGCGGTTCCGACGCTTGAAACTCCACATGTTTTCCCTCCTCTCACACGAGGCGATAATTATCGCCCCAATCCATAGTATTAACCTGCGCGCGTGACGCGCGCACGCGACCAGCGGTGGGTGCACCCCCCTGCCGATTATCGACCATTATCGGCACCGTATCGGCAGGATATCGGCCCATTATCGACCCCTCCGCGGCAGTCATGACCGGGACCATCGGCTCACCGCTCCTCGATGTAGGCTTTCACTTTCCTCAGGCTCTCGGAGACGTACCCCTGACGAATCCTAGCCCCACGTTTCAGACCTATGATCTCGGCCACCTCATTCTGTGTGTAGACCGTCCCGTCGGGCTTCTTGCTGTTGTACAACTTGTAGATCTCGACGCGCATGGCCCACTCGGGCTTGTCCGCTATTGCGCCTAGGATATCCTCCTCAGCATCCTCGTTCTTGAAATGCTCCTCGTGGGTGATCATAGCCGGGAAATGGGGCGTCCTGACCATCGGCATCTTGTAGAGACCGGTGCCCATGGAGACCCGGAGTGACGAGATGCGGGCCACAGATGTGGACTTGATCGCGTTGTTCCCGCGATTGATCCTGTCCCAAATGTTGTCGAGGATGTTCTGATACCAGGGTCCGATGAACTCCCCGATGAGCTTGCGCTCGCTGTACTCAGAGATGCCCGTTTTGAAGATGGTGATGTCCGTCTGACGGAATGACGGATCAAGCTCCTTGAAACGCTGCCAGGCCCAGATGTAGAGGATCAGCCCGGGCTTGCCATTCCTGATCTCCTCGAAGACGTGCCTCGAGCGGTTGTAGACCTTGATGATCTCGGTCTGATTGGAAACCTGCCTGGACGAGGCGTAGGTCATGGCGTCGTCGATGATGACGAGCTGCACCGGCGTATCGTCGAGCAGGTCCAGCGCGACCCTTATGTCGTCGGTGTAGATCGTGTGCACCTTGTCGGCGCCGTATTTCTTGACTGCATGTGCGCACATGGACTCCAAGAGCACCGACTTTCCGCATCCCTGGGAACCTATGACGCACATACTGGCCTTCGCCACCTGCGAGCCCCTAGGGATCTTGATGAAGAACCTCTCGTTGACGTCGGCCGTGATGTCCCTCACGGAGCGCCTGGGAGGGAACACATCATCCATGAGCACGGACGAGCCCGTGTCCCCCATGGTCAGCCTGCATGTGGCGACGGTCATTTCAATCCTCATCCCTGAAGACCCCGAATGGATCTACATCCTCGTCACCACGGAGATCTAGTCCGGAGACCGCACCTGCGAGCAGATAGGTGTCTCCGCCGATGGTCCCTCCGGCCTTGCTCACGGAGCGCAGCAGAACATCGTTCTCGAGGTTGGCGATCTTCTCCTCCACCTCGGCAATGGCCGTGTCCAGTCTCTCCAGCATGACCGAGCAGTAGAACATCCAGTGTAGGTAGAGGATATCCTCCTCGTCCCCCGCAGGGTTCTCCACCGTGTAGCGCCTGACCCCGCCGTCCTCATCGTACTCGACAACATAGGACGTCCCGCCGTACTGTACGGTGCACACGCCTGTGTCGGTGTCTAAGTCCAGGGACCCTCCAGAGGTGGCGAACTTCTCCACGGCGTGCTGGGCCATGGACCGGCGGGACGTCAGGATCTGGAGCTCTGCGGCATAGAACTGCCTAAAAGTTTTAAAATAGTCGTACTCGTCGCCCATCAGGACGGCTTTCTTCATCTCGGTGTTGTATCTGATCTGCGGGTTACCTCTGGCCATCGTCAACCTCCTCTACGTCGGGTATGTTCTCCTTGGCGGCCTTGATGCTCTTGGCCAACGACAGCATGCGGTTCGCCGGGGTCATCTCCTTGGCGGCCTGGTCAATCTGCATGGCGTGCTCGAGCATCCTGGGCCCCGTCTCCTGCTGCAGCCTGTGGACCTGACCTAGCAGGTCGATGATCTGCAGCTGCATGTCATGGAGTGTGGAGACGTCGAACATCAGCTGCGCCTTGGAGGCCCTGGAGCCGTAGGCCACGTCGAAGTGCGTTGTGTAGACATTGTGCCGGAAGAGCCACCCCCTCTTCATCTCGGGCTTGAGCGTGTAGATGTTCTCGAGGAGGATCATGCGGTCGTCGAACAGCGGGAACATGGGACGCTTGTAGGACAGCGTGCAATCATCATCGATGGGATCGTCACAGTCGATCTTGTGTGCGATTCCCCATATCAGGCGGTCGGCCAAGGCGCGGTTCTCCTGATACTGGATGTACATTTTCGAATCATACTCATAGAGAACGAACGGCTGGACGCGCCACGCCTTCGGCCCAGACATCGTCATGACCATCGTGTAGGTCGTGCGGCCGACGATGAGATAACCTAACATGTAGCCCACGACAAACGGAATGTAGTAGAACCAATCCACCGGGACGAAGGAGAGGATCACATTGACCATCAGGACCGTCATGATCGAGATCGTGATGAAGTCCGTCGGGAAGATGAACTTGCATATCTTCTGAACTTGACCTCCGATGACGACTCCCAGCAGGGCCACGCCAGCTACTACCAGAACCAGCATCCAATCGTCCATTTCACCACCCCAGGATGAACGTCACGACGCACGCACCACCACAGACCACACTGCGCCAGACGTTGCGCTGCCAAACGTTGAAGCAAAGAGCTAGGATCAACGCGATCTGCACCAGAGCCGGGCCATAGGTCATGAATGCCTGTCCCCAGTCGATTCCATCCGATACCTCGGATGTAGCCTCGGCAGAGACGATGCTCATGTCTCCGATTAGAATTGTTGCAATGATGAGGGCCAGCAGGATCCCCATCATGGCCATGATCACTAGCCATTTTCCCTCGACCTCATCGTTCATCAGATCACTCCTGCCAGCGCGAGCACTCCATACAGCGCGAGCAAAACGACTGCGATGATCACGGCAACACGCGGATTCGCGGCGAACACTGCTGCAGTTGCAGCCGCCATTAGCCACCCCTTGATAAAGCGGATCGCGGCAACGATAACGGCCAGTGCAATGAACAGGATCAGAACCATCATCCATGGATCCATTCACAGCCACCCCACGATTATCGGAGCGATAAAAATTCCAGCACCGATGCACACAGAACCTATCACGATGAGGTCTATCCTGCGGGTGACCAGACCTGCGGCCAGGCCGAGGACCCCCATGATGACCAGGGCCAGCTGGATCCAGCTCACATTGTCTATCCCTGCAGGGGGCTCCTGTGTAGGTGTCGAGTCAATGGCTCCGGGCTCGATGATAGAGATATCGGTCATCTCGAGGAGGATCGATGAGACTGTCGCACCGTCGTGCTCCATCTCGTAGACATAGATCTGCCATCCGGGCTGGATGGTCACCAAGCTAGTGTCATTGATGTCCACAGACCCGTCCCATCCAGACAAGTTCGGGGCAGTGGACTCCCAGATCGCGATGGTGGAGGATTGATCGATTGTGTTGGACCCGTTGGACAGCGTGACGTTTTTTGTGTAGAAAAACGGAGTGAATATGACGTTTCCATAGATTGTGTTCCCGGATGAGTCCTTGATGTCTCCGCGGCAGAACAGGGTCAGCGACTCGTTGGACATCTGGTAGTCACCAGTCTTTATCGCGCCACCGTTGGCGGTCCAGTAGTCGGCCAACTGCTCCATGGCGAGGATCGTGATGATCTCCTGCTGAGATTGGCTGATATTGACGTTGTCGTAATTGTTGGGGACTGTCAAAGTGGTGATGTAGGATGATGCGCTGCCAGCGTGATCGTAGATGTTCCAAACGGTGGTGGCCGCCTTTGACGAATCCATCATGGTCTCGTCGACAGTCAGGATGAGATCATAGTAGTCGGACAGCAGCGCGGTTATGTCCGCGATGCTGGCCGTGCCATCGTCGGGCACCACGCGGATGGAGAGCGAGTTGAAACTCTGACCATCGACGAGGACCTTGGATGATACACCATCCCATGTCGCCAACTTCGTGGTGCTGCCTGCGGTCATCAGGAGGCCCGCGGTAGGTACGGCCGCCTGGGTGCCGGCGATCGGGAGCATCCCCGGAGACAGATAGGAGCCTGCCTGCAGCTCATAAACTCCGGGGGAGAATCCTGTTGTGTTTTTGAGGTCGTTCCATCCGGATGACAGGGTCACCGATGTTCCATCGAGGGACTTGATGATTGCCGACGACGATGCCCACAGGTCACCGTCAGACAAATAGACCCTATCCTTGGATTCGGATGTCACTGTCACGGCTACTCCGAGGTCCCCGGCGAACGAGGTCTTGGAGGACATCGACTGATTCCCATAGACCCATTGCAGGGCCATGGAGTCGGCGTAGGTCGTCGTTTGATTCCAATTGTTCATGCGCTCCGAAATGGAGTCGAAATGAGCATTGATCTGCGCAGCGGCGTTGATCATCATGTAGGACGAGTTGTGGTAGACTCCGGAGACGGACATCATCGTGTTCGGGTCGTAATCCTTGCTCTCCCCCCATAGGAATGAGGAGGTCAACTCCGCCTGACGCGTCCAATGCTCACTTGTGAGCTGCCAGATCTGCGAGTAGTTGGCCAATGCGTTCGAGTAATATGTGGTGCCCGTCAATATCGAGGTTGCAACGGCGGACGATTCAACTGATTGTGCATACTGTGTGAGCGGATCAGTCATCGACCCCAGGTAGTAACCTGCGGAGAACGAGACGACTGCAGCTGCGATGATGGTCGCCAGGAACACGGCCAGACTGATCGTGATAACTATCCCCTCGCTCTCTTCCTCGGGCTGTTCTGTTACGATCGCCACTCCCACTGCAGCAGATACGATGCAGATGGCCAGGAGCACGGATAATATACGAGTTTTTTTCATATTATGAACCTCCAGACGGCGTATCCGCCTATGATGAGAACCCAAAGCGGAATAAGGATCGAGGGATTGACGAAGTATAGCACGACGCTCAGCACGATCCCGAGGACTATCAGAATTTTGAGATAGAGATTATCATCAATGGCAGATGTGTCAGATGATGTGCTCTGCCATCCAGCATAGAGTGTGAGGTCCGCAGAGACGGCCGTGGCCCAGTCCCATGCTGTGGTGCATGCGCTGGATGTGTACCATCCGGTGAATGTGGCCCCGTACCGCTCTGGATCCTCGGGGGCGGACACTGTCGACCCCGCGGAGACCACGACCTGAATGTTGGACGCGCCGCCTCCGGGGACGTATGTCACCGTGTAAGTGGTGGTTGTCGCGCCCGTCACCGATGTAGTGATGCCTGTGGAGACCTCGGACGCTGTCGACGTGCGCTTGGCGGTGACGGTGATCCTAAAGGTGCCGTCCGCCGCGTAGGTGTGGATGGACCATTGAGAATCCGTCCCCTTCGTCGTGGTCGTGCCGTCGCCCCATGCGATACTCGTCTCGATCGCCGCGAGGTAGTCCCCGGACATGGTGACGGTGACCGCCCTGGACCCGGGTGTGTTGGAGATTGTGAATAGCTGCGTCCACTGGGCCTCGAGGGTGAGATTGCTCTCGATCGCCGTTGTGAAGGCGAAATCGGAGCCCCCAACGACCCTCCAGCCGGTGAAGATATACTGGTCCCGCGTAGGATCCGACGGCCTGGTGGCCGTCCCCCCGGAGGTCACGACCTGCGGGGATATCGCGCCTGATCCGCCGTTGAGGTTGAAGGTCACGGTGTAGGATCCCTCGGATTCCTCCCACTGGGCATAGAGCACCGTCTGAGATGAGACCGTGAGCTTGGAGCCCATGGCGTAGGACGTGCCGGAGCCGTCGGCGGCCGTGTTCCATGACTCAAGGATGGCGTCGGACTTCGAGATTCCGGCACTCGGGAGGATGATCTTCATTCCCGTACCGACCTGCTGCGTGAACCCGCCAGTCCCGCCGTTGGCGTTGTACTGCACGGACACGAGCGACGTGGACGAGGATGCCCAGTATGCGTAGAAGCAGACCGCGCCGGAGACGGTGTAGATGTACCCCGGGGCGAAGATGGCGGACGAGTCGTCCGCCAGGTACCACCCGCGGAGAGCGTAGCCGTCCCTCGTGAACCCGGAGGATAGCAGTGTCGCCTGTCCGCCGTTGGTGGCCACGTAGGGCTCTATCGTGCCGGAGCCGCCGTTGGCGTTGTAGGACACTATGTAGGCGGTATCGGACCAGACTGCAGAGAGCACCGAATCGTATGCGGGCACCGTGTAGAGTGACCCGAGGTTGTAGGTGACCTCGGCACTGTTCATCCAGATTGACCAGCCGATGAGAGTCTTTCCTGAGAATGATAGCCCCGTACCATCGCTGAGGCGGATTATATCGCCGGCCTCCTTATCGGTGACCTGCGCGACCGACCCGATACCGCCATTGACATCGTAGGTCACAGTGTAGAGGTTGGGCTCGGGCTCGGAGACTGTGATGGTCCAGCATACATGCCTGAGGGAGGATCCGGGATACGAGCCGGGGACGATGGTGCTGTTGGCCGTGACGTCGACGGTGTAGAGCCCGGTGGATGTGGGCGTCCCCGAGAAGCTGACGGTTGCCTGATCGAATGTCAGCCATGAGGGGAGCTGATTGACGGTGATGGACGTGGCGTAGGTGAACGGGGCCCATGTCGTGCCCGAGGTCGTGCTCGGGTTGTAGGTGTAGAGGACGCCGACGGTCCCGGTGGACGGTGCGTTGGAGTCCGTGTCGGCGGAGTTGGCCGTCCACACGGCGTAGAACGTCATCGCGCCGGTGACGGTCACTGTCTCGCCCAGGGAGTAGGACGTGCCCGTCGTGGATCCCAGAGTCCAGCTGGACATGTTGTAGTCCGTCCTCGTGAATCCGGAGGAGGGCAGGGTGATCGTCTGATTGATCATCTTGTACTGCGAGTTGATGGCGCCCGCGCCGCCGTTGGCGTTGAAGGCGATCGTGTACTCCGTGGTGTCCTCGGTGTACCTGGCGTAAAGCGTGTGGTTGGCCGTGGCGGTGACGGCCGTGGATGCGGTGATCTGCGTCCCTCCGGAGCTGGCGGTGTACCATCCGTCGAATATGTAGCCCGCCGCGGGCGTCGGGGTCGGGAGCCCGGAGTATGCAGAGCCGTACGTGACAGTCATAGAGGTGGGAGACACGCTCCCAGCACCGACAGAGAGGGTTACTGTATAGCTTGCCGCCGACCAGTGGGCATAGAGTGTGTAATCTCTTGCGTATCTGTAGTAGTCCGTACTCTTCCATGCAGAAGACGATGTGGTTGTCGATGTGTACCATCCGTCGAATGTGTATCCGGCACGGGTGGGGGTGGGCAGCGTCCCGATCTGATTCCAATATGTCACTGTTTTCGAGGCCGTACTGCACGACCCACCATTGGGGTCGAAGGTGATCGTGTAGGTGTTCACCGTCCATTGCGCATACATCGTCACGCTAGCAGACGGTGTGTATGTCGACCCTGCAGAGAGGATCGAGCCCGTGTTGTTAGCCTTCCATCCCGAGAATGTGTAACCTGTGACGGTGAATCCACATGACCTCAATGAAACAGAACTGCCTGCTGTTACCGTCTGCGAAGTCGTTGAACCGTAACCATATTGATCATTAATCGAGTAGGACACTGCATACTGCTGGACAGATACAACAGTCACCGTGAATGTCAGCTGAACAGGCACTGCAGATTGTGCACTGTTGGAGGTTGTCGGGATTGTGACTATCACGTTATATGTGCCGGCAGTCGTCGGAGTCCCGGAAACCGTGACCGAATAGCATGAGTTTGTTCCACTATTGAGCCATGACCCGCTTTGAATCGTGTAATTGTATGATGATACCGAGATCCATGATGCGCCCGATATCGTTGGTACGCCACCCGCGGCTGCCATCGGCACATAATAACCATATAGCGTCTTCGCGAAGCTTTGACCAACGGTGGCGCTTGCGTTTTCATTCTGATAGGTTTGCGCCTGGTATGCGTTGACATTCACCGTGAACGTGTGGACCTGACCTATGAAACCGCAATACACAATGAAGGCATAGGATCCATAGGGAAGGGTCCCGTTCAGTGATGTGTAAGCGTAGGATGTGCCGGAGCCGTCGATGTCCGAACTGTCTCCGGTGATCGTCAGGCCATTGGTTGGCGCGACGTACATGTTGCGCGTCTCGGCCCACCACATTCCCCCATACTGGACGGTTTGGAGCCCGCCGGTGATCGTCAGGATCGTGTCAGTGTCTATCGTGTACGTCGAGGCCGTGGAATTGTTGAGGACGATCTCGACCTCCTTCATGGCGTCCGCCTCGTCGCTCGCCATGGTGGCGCCGAAGCCCGCCACGGCGAGGACCGCCAGCACGGCCACGAGGGCCATGAGCGTCTTCCTGACGGCCATCACATCACCACCATCACGATTGCGACTGCTGTGACGGTTATGGCAGCGAGGATCGCCGCGGTCTTCCAGTCTCCTTTATATGCCGCCCATACGGCAGGGATGGCCCCTAGGACCACCAGGGACTGCACCAGCACCCACAGCGACAGAGTGACCGCCGCGCCCATGAGCACGGCGATAACCGGGACGAGAGGGATCACAGGACCACTCCTATGGTGTAGGATCCGATGGAGATGGCCGCACCGATCACGATGATGAGGGGACGGCGGAACCATATCAGCCCCGCGGCCGCGATCAGTGCACCGATGGCGATGCCCGCAATGCATGCAATGGACGGACCGGAGGGCTCGACGGGGATCTCCACAGTCAGGTCGTCGGAGTAAGTGATGGTGCCCTGACCATTGGTGACTGTCAATGCGTAAGTGTATGTTCCTGAGTCGGCGTAAGTGTGCTCTGCGTAGAGCCCTGTTCCAGCAGTTCCGTCTCCGAAATCCCATTCATAGGACGTGCCGTTGGATCCGAATGCGCTGAAAACGTAGGCCCCGATGTTGGTGCCTGGTATGACGTTGACGCTGGCAGTGGGCGAGCTGGTGAATACCAGGCCGTCGGCCCATCCGGCATAGAGCGTGAGGTCCGCGGAGACAACCGTGGCCCAATCCCATGCTGTGGTGCATGCGCTCGAGGTGTACCATCCGGTGAATGCGTGGCCGGTGTAGGTGGGCTCGGCGGGCACAGAGAGCGTGGATCCTGCGACGGCTGTGGTGACGGTTGCGGAGGATCCGTTGTTGGGATCGAGCGTGAGGTTAACGGTGGTCACTGGCGACGCCGGAGCGGCGTCGCAGACGTAGGCCAGGCGCGCCCCGACGTAGGTGGCCGAGACGGCCACCGCGTGGTAGGCGACGCACGAGACCCCGGCATTGAGACCATAGCTCCAGTACCCGCCGACGCTGACCGCGCGAACGCTTGCGCTGCCATATTGGTAATCGAATGTTCCATTGGTGCCGGATGAGCCGGAGAAGGCCGTACCCATACCGAACACGCGATCGTCCGTCGTTAAGGCGGAGACCCATCCGCCCGAACCAACTGTGGCGGACGTCTGGACCTTGTTAGATGTATCGTCGGTTATCGTCGACGAGCTGCCGACCCAAAGGTAGCTCCCGGAGTAGACGCAATTATCGACCCACTCGAATAGACTGCCCCAGGAGCCCTCGATGAAGCATTTCGCTATGTTCGTGCCGGATGCGACGTCCCCGGCGAACATCCCCAGAGCATTCCCCTGACCGGTGACACTGGGTGCGGATCCGCTGGTATTCCCGAGGCCTATGGACCCCTGACTGTCGAATCCCCCGATCGTGAAGAATGTGAGCTCTTTGTAGAGCTGATACTGATCCCAGTTCCACAACATCGCATGGCCGTTCTCGATGACGTTGGACGCGGCCGCTGTGCGGAACGCCGCCCTAGTGGTGGATGCCGTCGGGGTAGATCCGGAGACAGATTTGAGGACCCCGCTGACGATTGTCCCCTCGAAGACGCCGTAGGCCATGGACTCGTAGATATGGTCGTTGTAGGTGTGAGCGTAGGCGGTTCCCCCGACCGTGCAGTCATTGCTGATCGTAATAGAGGTGGAGGTTGTCGAGACATAGATCGTCGGTACAACCCACATGACGTTGCAGGTTGTGATGTCCGTAGCTGCGGATGCTCCTGTGGTGTAGAGCGTCAGATTGGACGGATTCAGTTTCCCGCGGAGGATGCCGTCGGTATTAAAGACGCCATAGTAGCACTGTGAGACAAAAACGTTATCCGTGTCCCATGACGCGTCGGAGATATCGACGAGACCCGATGCGTTGTTTTGAACTGCAGTGAAGCCCGCAGCATCGCCGTCATAGCTGAGGGATGTGTCCCCGGTGGATGCGAACGCCGATGCGTTATAATTCATTGTATAGAGGAAACGCTCGTTGTACTCCAGCGTCATAGCATACGCCGAATAGGACGAGGAGGGCTCCAGCGTCTTCTGCTGCGAGACCGTTGTGCCCACGGAAGACCCGTGGACATTCCACTTAGTGCTCGTCGACAAGGTCAACGAGGCTTTTCCAGTGGAGTCTGTCGTCCCGGTCACCGTCGAATGGGACGATGAGTGAGGGACTGCGGTGATGGTCACCCCGGATGCAACAGGGTCGATGTCGACGACCAGCGTCACGGTCGCGGCCGCGTCCGACGACTCGGTGTCTACCACGCCAACGGCCATGACCATGAACATCGCGACCATCATCACGGCCAATACTTTGCTCTTCATTTTCATTGAATCACCACATACTTGTGCTTTGCAGCACGCTCGGCGGCGAATTGCGCCTGAGCTGCCTCATCGAGGTCTTTGAGAACTTTTACGTAGAGATTGTGGCAGCTGCCCCAATCGAGGATCCCCTTGTAGGAGGCTATCCTGCCCAGATCATGGGCATCCAGCGTTCCGCTGGCTTCGTATTTCTTGCGGATATCCGCAGTCCCGCGCTTCATGCGAACAACGGTGGATTTGCGGAGTAGGGTGTACTTCGGCCACATCCGGTACCCGACGAAGTAGACCCCGCGGTCCTCGATCGGGAAAACCTGGTAGTCGCCTTTCATCTGCATCCCGAGGGCGTTGATCTGCTCCTCGAGGATCTTGCGCATGGCGTGAAGCCATGCCTTTGAGTAACCGTAGATCCTGAAATCATCCATGTACCGGAGGTAGTAGTGGGTCTTACAGACCTCCTTCATGTGGTGGTCTATGCCACTCAGCGTGTAGTTGGCCAGCACTTGCGACGTGACATTTCCGAGTGGCAGACCCGGTCCGGGGTACTCATCTACGATCTGATCGAGTAGGCGGAGCACCATCGGATCCTTGAGCCTCCTCCGGAGGCGAGATTTGACGATGTCCTTAGGAAATGACTCGAAGCACTTGCGGATGTCAGCCGTGAGGCAGTAGCGGACCTTGGGATCCCTGAGATACTTGCGTTCATACCTCAGGGCCAGGTGAGCCCCGCGGCCGGGAATCGCGGAGAATGTCTGCTCGATGCAGGAGCCCAAGAGGATCGGAGAGACGATCTGCATCACGGCCCAGTGCACTATGCGGTCGGGGTAGTAAGGGAGGTCGCAGATCTTGCGCTCCTTCCCGCGCTCCATCCTGGTGGTAATGCGATACTCCGATGTCTTGAACCTCCCGTGCATCAGGTCGTCGCGGATCCTGCCGAGATAGAGGTCGGGATTGGAATCCACCATGGCTATCGCCTTGGCGCGGGCGCGCGTGCCCGTCTTGCTCTCCCCTGCCTTCCCGCGGCGGGCGTTCTGATGCGCCAGGCGGAGATTCTGGATGCTGATCACATCCGCCCACAGGTCCCCCTCACGACGCATCCGGACCACCAGCTGCGCCTACATGGACTGCCCGGACCTTCGCATTAAGTGCTACCGATCCAGGTTGGGCTGTTTTTGTATTCGACCGAGAGGTCAGGCGTGAGTAACTGCCAGGTTGTGAGTGTTCCATGGAGTCCAGGCGCGCCCCGATGTTGGTGTTCGAGTTGGTCACCGTGTTGTTGTTGACGTACGAGACCCCGGCATTGAGACCATTGCTCCAGTTCCCGCCGACGTTGACCGCGCGATACTCCACCGCATGGGGTACGATTGTTAGTCCGCCTTCCCATCCGACAGACGGGCGTCTGCCGATTGAGCGTTCAGAGAGATCCCTCCCGGTGAGACCGTTGCATGCGATGCGCATATCATCACCGGGAGAGGTCATTTTCAGGACCCTCCGAAAAGATCCTTGATCGGGGTTATCACGCCGAGGTAGACGGCGATGGCGGCCAGGATGAGGATCACGCCGAGGATGGCGATCAGAGGGTTGCGGATCCACACGAACGCGACGAGCGCGGCGGCTCCAACGACGCCGAGGATGAGGAACAGGACGCCGCGCTGGGCGTAGATGTCCTGGACCGCGGCAGAGGCATCGGCAATGGACCAGGAGCCTTCTCCGGTTGTGTCGTACATGATGTACACGTTAGAAGTGCCGTTATCATTGGTCGCCGAGATCGTCACGAGGTAGGCGCCGTCGGTGGCGTAGGTGTGGGCCACGGAGTAGTTGGCCGAGGCCGCACCATCGGGAGTGATGACTGTCCTCGTGCCGTCTCCCCAGTTGTAGACTATCGAGGTGGCGCCCTCGACATCCGAGGCGAGGACCAGCTTCAGCGGGTCCGCGGAGGCGGATCCTGCGGTCACGTTCGATGCCGTGGGAGGATTCAGGAAGGCCAGATTGGAGTAGACCTTGATGGTCACCGTGACGCTGGTGGTCGTCAAGGCCGTCCCGGAGACGTTTCCGCTGGCGCCGACTGTGATGTCGTATGTGCGGTAGAATGGGGAGGATGTGTTATTGGCCGCTATCGAGAACACGCCCGAGATCGTCCCGTCGGAGAGGGAGAGATCGGACACGCTGGTGACATTGGTCAGGGTCGCGGTCTTGGTGATCGACGCCCCAGAGGCATCATCGAGATTCGTCTCGATGTCGTAGGTGAACTCATCCCCGACGTAGGTCTCGACGGAGGTCTCGGAGATTATCGCGAGATCGGCGAATACCCCGAGCGTCAGGGTCAGCGTCTTGGCCTCGCCTGACGATTGCGCGGTGGCCGTTACGGAGAGCGTGTAGGTGCCCGTGGCCCCAGAGGGGGGTGTGCCGGTGAACTTGTTGTTTGTGGAATCCCAGATGCACCATGTATTGATGGCCGTGGGAATCGTGGGGTTGGAGTAGGTTATGCTTCCGGAGCCCGTGGCTGCAGGGATGTAGTTCCATTCAGATCCTATGATGGCATAGGACGAGCTCGATGATGTGAAGATCGTGTGCGCGTGGACGGTGAAGTCGATCGTCTGCGTGGCCGTCTGCATCAGCGATCCGCTGGACCATATGGCCGTCAGAGTCAGGGAATAGGTGCCGGCGACGGTGGGCGTTCCGGTGATCACCCCAGAGGACATCGTAAGGAAGCCGTTGAAGCTCCCGTTGGTGTAGGCAGTCGTGCACGCTGATCCAGACGGCGTAATCGTCGATTCAAGATTGGTCGTCGGTCTGTAGGTGAAGGTGTCCCCCACATACATCGCGATAGAGTGGTCCGAGGTGGCATCGGCGCGGTCGGCGAGAACGACGATACACGCCATGGATGCAATCATGGCCGCTATGGCCAGGGCGAACAATTTGCTTGCTTGGGTTGTTTTCATGTGCTCACCACTGTGATCGGGATCACTGTCCCGTCTGTGATCTGATTGCTCGAGGACAGCGCCCCGATCGGGCTGTAGCCGTCGGTGGCAGTCTCGCAATAAGTGTAGGTTATGCTGCCGGAGACGAACTCGGAGCCCCCAGTAACCCCGGAGACCTCGATGGCCGCGCCCAGGTGGGTCGGGAATTGGATCAGGGCCACGTTGTAGCCCATGGCCGCCATGATGGCAGCGTAGAGGACGGCCGTGTCCTCGCAATCCCCGCGCTGGCTGCACAACGTCTCGAAGGGCGTTGCCCAGAACTCCTCGGCGGCGTACTGCTCGGCGTCGGAGGTGTAGAGGATGTTGGTCTGCACGAAGCGCAGAACGAGATCCGCCTTGGCCAGGGCCGTCAGATTCCCGGTGATCGAGTCGAGGTAGTCCACGAGCGCGACGATGCACGCCGCGTCATACTCCACGAGGGATGAGGGGCTTGTCACCTGAACGGTGGCGAGCCTGGGCGTGGAATCATCATCCAGGCTGTCCTCGAGGGCAGATATCGAATAGACCATGCCGTAGAGCGCGGGCTTGGTGGCCGTGCCCCCTGCAGCATAATCGGGGTAATCCCAATCGTAGACCACTAGGCACTGGTCAGATGTGCCGAATGTCGCGGTCAGGACCTTGTCGGAAGTCGCCGATACCGTGCATGTGCTTGTACCGGAGATCAGGGAATCAGAATCATACCATCCGAGGAACGATCCGCCGGGGGATGGCGAGGCTGTGTAGGTCACGTCTAGATCCGCGGATACGGAGGTGATGGCCACCGTGCCGTTGCCGTCACCGTCCGTGCGGATCGTGACGGAATAGCCGGGGATCGTCGAGGGATCTATAGGATCCTCATAGAGCGTGGTGTTGGCGTTCGGCCCAATCACGGCGAATAGGGCCACGGTGACTGCCAGCAATGCCACGACAGAGATTATCAAACGCATTTCATCGACCTCGTTTTAATGAGTTTGCTGGAAAAAATGGGAAGAGGTTTCGGAAATGCAGACACTAACCGTGCCTCCATCACTCAGTCGCGATCTCAACGGGGTTAGGAACCCACTCCAGGGAGATCTCAACGTATCCAAATGCAACGAGCATGCAGAATACTGCTGCGATCAGAGACACAATCCCAAACGACACGACGTAGGGGTCCGGTCCGCGGAGTTTCCACGCGATGATGAAAGCCGCGACCGTTGCGATCAGAAGGATGCATGCCGCAATCCCCCACGAGCTGCCAATTGCTGTTGCGAAATCAACCATTTTATCCAGCTCCGACGGCCGCGAGCTGATGTCGAGTCGTCAGGTGATGCTATGACGGCTGGATAGGGTTTAAACAGCCCAAAATCTAAAAAACGGAAAAAATCGGTCAGACTTTATTAAGCCCCGGAGGAAGGGAGAGTTTTTGGAAGGCCCCCAGAATCTGACCCGCCATGTCCAGGGAGGCCTTGATGCACGCATCCACATCAGGGTCGCGCATGATGTCGTCCGCGGAGCGCATGGCCGCGGCGTAGGTGCGGACGGCGTCGGCCACGATGTCAGGTTTCGAGCGTCCTGTTTTCAGGTGGATCGCGTTGATTGCAACAATGACGTCCGGGGGAAATAAGTATTGCCTGACGGCAGGAGGATCCTTCTTCCCCACCGGCACGGGCTTCCCATAGAGGTCGAGCTGTTTCTGCATCCTATCACACATCATATCGTCGATTGAAACGTTCTTCTCTCGGGTTCCGAGGACGGAGTCGGAGCCTTAGGGGGGTTCTCGCGGACGTCGAGGAAGTGCTGGACGATCGGCCAGAGCACCGAGTCCGGGGTGGAGTTCTCGGCCACGACGCGTGACGCCCCCTCATAGCCCCCGCAATCCTGCCATAGGCGATCCGCGATATCGTAGGCGCGGAGCTCCACCTCCCTATTCCGGGCGAGGGTCTGATCGTGAGCTGTCGATGTCATGCTGCCCTCCATCTGAAGGTCGTGCAGGTATCGCGGACCTCGCCGACCTTGTTGATCAGTCCGCGGGCCGAGAGCGAGTAGATCCTCAAGTGCACCATGCGGCGCTCCGGGCCGAAGTCGTCCGTGAGGGCCTGGGCGATCTCCGTGGTGAGGGCCCCGGGATTGCTGCGGATGAACGACATGATCCTGCGGTCCATCTCCTCGATCTCCTTGCGCTTCATGACATGACCTCCTCATCTCCGGGGGCGCAATAAGTCCTGACGCGATAGCCGGTGATCCTGTCCCTCTTCGTTCCGGTAGCCACGATGCGGCCGTCGGCCAATAGCTCGGTGATGCGGCAGCGGACATTGTGGACCTCCATCCGGGCGATGCGCGCGACGTCATTGGAACTCGCCTGGGGGCACCTCTTGATCACCTCGAGCACCTTCTCCTGGCGGGCCTCGAGATTGGGGATGGCGTGATAGAACGCGGCGGACACGGACGTCATGATACCGCCTCCTCGGCGTCCCGCTGCCAACGCGGACGGATGCGATGGTAGACCATGCGGTCCACAAAATCTTCGGCCTCGGATTCCGAGACCATGCGATAGAAGACGTATGACGTGGCCTTGGGGGCCTCGGCCTCGTGGGTGCCCATCGCCTTCAAGTCTTCAGGGGAGGGCGTGAGGACTTGGGAACAGGTGTACATGCGCTTGTTGAAGGCCCAATACAGGGACTGGATGTCCGAGGGAGAGCGGAAGTCATCGAGCAGGGCCAGCATGCACTTGCGGACGTACTTCTTCAGGTAGTCGCCACCGGACATGGTCTTGGCGTCGCTGGGCCTAGATCTGGCGTTCCAGCGCCATTCACGATGGGACTTGTCCTTGCCAGGGACCTGGACGTTCTTCAGGGCGTAGATGTAAGATATCTCGCCCTGGCCCACGCGCTTCCATTCGCGTGATATGTCGTCATTGGGGAGGAGGAAATCAACGAATAGGAGCGCGTGGACGTGCATCAGGCCCGATTCCGTGTACTCGAACGATGCGAGGTATTCCGGGCGCTGGCCATGGTTGATCTTGGTGAGGTACGAGAGGAACTTATTCCACGAGGGCGCGAAGGTGCGGTTGGCCTCCCAGAGAGACGCGAAGCCGTTGGGGTCGTGCTTGTACTCCCAACGCCCCAGGCGCTTGAGGGATTGGACAATGCGCTCGCGCGTGCGGATCCCCGTCTTGGGGTCCTCGAGCTGGGCACGGAGATTGACAGCCATGTCACGATCCGCGCGGAGCTTGGATAGGCGGAGCTCGAGCAGTTTAAGATCTGCCTTGCAGAGCGTGCCTGATGCCGTCTGTGCCTCGAGCTCGGCGATCTCATAGTCCGGGCCCTCGAGGCGGTAGAGCGTGCGTGTGAGGCTGGCGCGATGGGCTGGCTGGAGGTGCGAGCTGGCGAGCTTTCCGCGGACGTCAGCGATCGCCCGGGCACGGTTGGCGGCCCTCTCCTCGTCGGTTAGATTGGGATCTGTCGTGAGCGTTAGGAATACGGCCTTGTAGTGGCGCTGGAGGCTCTGCTCCAGGGCGTAGTCGAACTTGTTGAGGGATGCTGCAGCCTTACCTATGTCGTTGAACCGGGTGGAGTACTCGGAGCCGATGACCTCTCCCGTCTTGACCTCCAACAGGGTCAGGATCTTGTCATTGACCTCCTCGGTGTAGATCTCGAAGTCGTAGTTGATCGAGACCTTGTCGGGGCGGGCGAGGGTCTTGACGCCGGTGAGGAGACGGCATGATCTCAGGCGGTGACCCGAGCACCGGCGGGGCATGGCCATCGGGTCCCTGCGGGTGCGCTTGGGCTTGGTCTCCGGTGAATCCTCCAACGGTAGGCCAGCATCCCCCGAAAAAGGGAAAGTTGGAATTTCGCATGGTACCTTCATCAAGTTAAAGTCGGGCGCGGCCGGGGGCTCAGAATTTTGGATGTCTGCGCGAATTGCGGCGAGGATGCGAGGACGGGAAACAGTGACCCAAACTAACCCGTCATCGCACTTTTGGACCGTTGCGAGGCCGCGTGTATATAACCTCTGTGCAGCGCGGGAGGCGGAGACCTCCACGGCGTGCTTGGTGGAGCCCTTGTGCTGCTTCATCTTCATAAGGTTGGAAACCGCATACGGCAAATTCACAGAATCCCCGTTCTGCAGGGCGTACTGCATGATCTTCCTCTCGATGAACGTGAGCTGGTCCAGGCGGTCGATCTGCTGAGATGGGGAGACCTCGGCCATATCGAGGAGCTGCGTCATGCGGAGGTCGCGGCGGACCTTGGACTCTTCGGCGCACTTCCTGACGATGGAGCGGCGCTTGTCCCGGGAGGACCTCTCGATGTCGGCGATGTCGGCAGGATCCGCGGCGTATAGCGGGCCGTCGACGGTCATGACGCCTATGCGCTCACCGAGAGCGTTGAGGATGGGCTCGGTCATGCGGGCACCTCCGACAGGTGATCAACCGGCTCCAGGATGTACACGGTATCCGCGGCGGACGTGCGGACGTCAATGTACAGGCGACCGGTGACCCCCATGTACGTGGAGATCACGCTCCCGACGTAATTGACGGTCGCGGCCTTCACGCCGGGCTTCTTCCGCTGGCGGACGTATATGCCGGCGGTGCCCTGGCGGTACTCGACGCGGAGCTTCACCCCGACCACCATATCCTCGGGAGGGAGGAGGTCGATGTCCGGATAGAAGAGCAGCGTATCGACGCCGACCTTGCCGGGAGTGCGGCCGAGGACGTCCGAGAGGATGCGGTCGGCCTCTGTGACCTGCTCGGGGAGGAGGCGGACGGTTATCATTCGTCCTCCTCCTCGTCATCGGGATAGTATCCGCATGGATAGGGCTCGCCCGTCTCCCCGTCGATATCGTCAGGGTAGATCAGGTTGGAGATCATCTCGCAGCATACGCAATTGAGCTGCAGGAAGCCATCGTCCGAGAACCACAGATCCCTGAAGACCGTGCTTTGGCATCCGGGACAGCGGATGCGGACGTCGACCTGGCTGGTGCCGTTCGTCATGACTCCACCTCCGCGATCAGAGGCACTCCCATGCCCGGTCCTTGATCTCCTCCAGTATGGCCGCGACCTTCTCCCGCTGAGCGTCCGGGAGAAGTGATGAATATTCCGCGGTCACGCGGAGAAGTGGCTTGGAGCGACCGTCTTCCGATACGATGTTGATGGAGAAACTGTCCCCGCACATCTCCGTTGGCTCCGACGTCTGACGCGGTGCCGCGGGATCCGCGGTCGGTGTTGATGTGTGCTTCTGACGTATGACGTAGGTCGTGTTCCTCTCCGGATACGGCCAGATGATCGTGTTCGTCGTCGTGGACGTCAGAGCGTCCGCTATCGTTGCGTTTGACTTCATTTCTTGGTACTCCTGCAAAGCAGTGCCTTGCAGTACACAACACTACTTGCACGATATTTAAGATTTTGTGTAGTGTTGTGTTGTACATGGGCGAAATAAAACGTAATAAGAAATCATTGAATGTTACAATCTCAATGGAGTTGTTCGATTTCTTAGATGAAATGGTAAAAGAACACGAATTTGCAAGCTGGTCACATGGCGTAGAGCTTGCATTGGCGAGATTGAAGAAAGATAAAGAACGCGAAATGGGTGGGCAATCTCCCTGATTTAGGAGTACCAATCCAAAATTGAATGGAGACTGCCCATGTGTTCTTGCTCCGGATAGGCATCCGGAGCCTATAATCCTGTCTGTCATACACGCACCTCTTCGCATAGAACCGGCGCATCGTCGCGCTTCAGGAAGTCGTCACGACGGAATGCCGAGAACCTCCCATACAGAGCGCGGTCAACCGCAGGACGGTAGTAAGGGCAGGATGTGCACCCGCACCCGATGGCCAGTGCACACGCGACATGTGCGTTGCGGTTCTCGATGTCGCATTTCACCCCCTCGGCCATCGGGCATGGGACGCCTGGGCGGACACGGCGGGGAGAGATCTTCATCGCCTTCATTCCAGGCACCACCCTGTGATCGGGATCTGCACCGCAGCGGAATCAGTCACCGACAGCGTCAGGACCTGGGCGTCGTACTCGGCGCGATAGATCCTCTGCTGTCCATTCTCCGGTGTGTCGACGAAGAACGTGTAGCGTGGGCTGTTAGACTGCGGCGATGATGCCATGATGACGGAGAACGTCACGCCGCCTGCATCCCTGAATGTAAAAGTCTTGTGGTCGGGACCGCTGCTGACATTCCAACCTCCGAAGTCCTTGAACTCGATGGCGCAAATGATCGCCATGACAGCGTCCGTCGTGACCGTCGTCATGGTTCGACCTCCGGGCTCGCGAAGATCCGCTCGATCATAGAGAATCACCCCATACAGGCGGGATCCAATGCTCGCAGACCTTCTCGACATCATGGTCCACGGGATCGGGATCCGTGCATTCCTCGTATTCTATCCCGCCGGGACCGAAGTCGACCCAGTCCGTGCAACTGCGGAGATATCCGCAATTGTCGCAGGACTCCTCACCCGGTTCTATGCGCTCGATCAGGGTCAGCCTGATCGACTCCCGCACCTCCAGGTGGATGAGCCTATGCTCGATCTCGGCCATGACCCCGTCCTGCTGGACGTCGTAGTCCAAAAAGACGTCGGATCCCACATCGCCCTCGATGTGGATGATGAAGGTCATTGCGATGCCTCCTTGACGAGCATCTTGATGCCGGAGAGGTTGCAGGCCGTCAGCTCGCGACCGTCGACGATCGAGCGGTACTTCATCTTAGGCTGCTCGCCGTCGAAAAGCCTCTCGATGTCGTGAGAATAGTACTCGGAATGGAACCTCCAGGTCATGGAGATCCCTCCGCGCGGCGGCAGGCAGAAGCCTGTGCAAAAGCCTTCTCGAGATGCTCTTCGATATCTGCAAAAACGGGCTCTTCCGGAAAGGTAAATTCATCATCCTGTCCAGATTCAAATGGTGGACAAGGCGAGATAGCCGGAATAATGGGTGCTGGCTCACCTATTGCATTTACCTTTCCAACGATTTCACTGCTTGTATTCATGGTGATTTTCCTCCTCGAATTTTTTCTGTAACTCACGGG
>Ga0265295_1003437_pt1 | contig 23091 bp, 14 predicted proteins | sample Munlansysbiofilm_FD_192503 | JGI IMG/M metagenome (GOLD analysis project Ga0265295, IMG submission 192503) | Leachate microbial communities from a municipal landfill in Southern Ontario, Canada - Methane capture system biofilm | ecosystem: Engineered > Solid waste > Landfill > Unclassified ...
TTGTGTTTGGTGCCACATGAATCATCTTAGCACCTGCATCTTGAATTTGTCCTTTACCAGCAAACGCAATTGAAATCGTTGTTCCTTTTGCTCTTTCACCTAATAAGATACATGATGGATACTTCATATTGACACTTGATCCAATATTACCATCAATCCATTCCATATGTCCATTCTCATAAACAAATGCACGTTTTGTAACTAAGTTAATCACATTGTTACTCCAGTTTTGGATCGTTGTATAACGGCAAGTTGCATCTTTATGTACAACTATTTCAACAATAGCTGCATGTAGAGAATCTTTTGTATATGTAGGTGCTGTACAACCTTCTACATAGTTTACATATGCGCCTTCATCAACAATAATTAAAGTTCTTTCAAATTGACCCATTTGTTCTGAGTTAATTCTAAAATATGATTGTAGTGGTTTAGGTACTTTAACACCTTTAGGTACATAGATAAATGAGCCACCACTCCAAACAGCACTATTTAATGCTGCATATTTATTATCACTATATGGAACCATTGTTCCAAAATATTTTTTAACAAGCTCTGGGTGTTCACGAAGTGCAGTATCAGTATCCACATAAATGACACCTAAATCCTCTAATTCTTTCATCGTATTATGATATACTACTTCACTTTCAAACTGTGTAGAAACACCAGCAAGGTAATTTCTTTCAGCTTCTGGAATACCTAATTTTTCAAATGTATCTTTGATTTCTTTAGGTACTTCATCCCAACTTGTTTCTGCTCTATCGCTTGCGCGTAAGAAATACGTGATTTCATCAAAATTTATAAATGATAAGTCAGGTCCCCATTTTGGGTTTTCTAACTCTAAAAATTTCTTGTAGCTTTTTAGACGAAATTCTAACATCCACTCAGGCTCACTCTTATATTTAGAAATTGCACGTACAATCTCTTCATTAAGACCTTTACCGGTATTAATTACTGGTGTGTTTTCTGTTCTAAACCCGAATTTATAATCACCAACAATGGCATCTATCTTCTTTTTGTTGTCGTCCATCATTTGCTTTCATCCTCCTTTATTTTTTTTAATCCCATTTCAGCAGCTTTCCATGCCAATGTTGCACATTTAATTCTTGCTGGAAATTGTGAGACACCTTGATATACAATCGCATCTCCTTTAAGAATATCTGGATTAAATGGATATCCTTTAATAAGTTCATAAAACTCATGAATAATTTTATCTGCTTGTTCAACTTTTTGATCTTTTAATGTTTGACTCATGACACTTGCGCTAGAGCAACATATAGAACATCCTGTCCCTTGATGTTTAATATCTGTAATGATATGATCTTCAACCTTTAATTGAACTGTCATCTCATCACCACAAGATGGATTATTTAAATGAATGGTGACATAGTTTGGATCTGCTACAAATCCCTTATTTTTTGGATTCTTATAATGATCCATTATCACTTGTCTATATAATTGTTCTATGTTCATGTAGCCTCCTTAAAATGATAAAAAGAAATCTTTCGCTGCTTTAATACTAGATATCAACACATCACAGTCATCAATCGTATTATAGATATGAAATGACACTCTAAGCGTTGAATTAACACCTAGAAAACGCGATACAAGTTGTGCACAATGATGTCCAGCTCTAACGCTTACTTGATATTGATCAAGCATAGTTGCGATATCATGAGGATGTACATCATCAATGTTAAAAGTTATGGTTGATATATCTGCATTTTTATTATATATGGTAATACCTTCGATGTTTTCTAATTGTTCTATGGTATATTTTCTTAATGCCATGGTATGATCATGAATCTGATCATAACCTATTTTTTGAATGTAATCAATAGCTGCAGAAAGTCCTAACGCACCACTGATCACCGGTGTACCTGCTTCAAACTTTAATGGTGCTTCTTTATATGTCGCATGATCTTTAAATACTTGATCTGCCATCTCACCACCAAATTCAACAGGTTCTAACATATTTAATAACTGATTCTTCCCAAATAAGACACCCACACCTGATGGACCAAACATTTTATGCCCTGAAAAGGCTAAATAATCCACATCAAGCTTTTTAACATCAACTTTCATATGTGGCACAGCTTGAGCAGCGTCTAAAACAACGATAGCGCCGTTTTTATGTGCAAGCTCTATGATTTCCTCTATAGGGGTTAAATAACCCATTACATTAGAAACATAGGTGATTGCTACAACTTTAGTCTGCTTTGTCAAAACTTTTTTAAAATTATCAACGGTAATTCTACCTTCTTCTGTTAGAGGGATGTATGTAAGCGTAGATTTCGTCTTCTTTGCTGTCGCCATCCAAGGCAGAATCGATGAATGATGTTCTAATTCAGTCGTTATGATTTCGTCATTTTCTTTAAGTACTTCACGATAAGCATATGCAATCATATTAAGGGCTGAAGTTGTACCTCTTGTAAAAATGATTTCATCTTCATTTGCGTTAATAAATTTAGCTGCATTTTTTCTTGCCGCTTCATATAATCTTGTTGCTTCATAAGCTAGATCATATGCACCACGGTGTACATTTACACCAAGCGATTGATAATAATGATCTAATACATCAATCACAGGTTTTACCTTTAGTGATGATGCTGCAGAATCAAGATATGTTAATTTGGGTTGATTTTCGTATATTGGAAAATCACGTCTAATTTGTTTTACATCAATCATATTCTTGAGTTAACGAGACTCACAAATCTTTCTCTTAATGGTTCATCATCAATTTCATCGATGATTGGTTGTAAGAATCCATTAATAATCAGTTTTTCAGCTTCAGCTCTTGTTAGTCCTCTACTTTGAATATAGTATAATTGTTCTTCTTCGATTTTACCGATCGTTGCGCCATGTCCGGCTTTAACATCGTATTCATCAATTAAGAGAATTGGATTAACTTCTACTACTGCTTTATCTGATGTGATAATACCTTTTAAGGTTTGGAAAGCATTCGCGTTCTTCATACCTTTCTCAATTTTTTCAACACCATTTAATATAATCTTACCACTCTTATTGGCAATACCAATATTCGTCATATTTCCATATGTATTTGGTGCTTTATGGACAATTAATACATCAATATTTTGAATATGGTTATCAGAAGATAGAGCAATTGCTCTCATGTTAACTTCTGCACCTTCGCCAACAAGATCTACATGCATTTTTGCATCTATAACGTTACTTACAAAACCACCAATTAAATTGAGTGATGCATATCTTTCAGCTGTAAAATAATGATCTAATAATGCTTTTTTACTTTCTAATTCACTTACAAGTAAATATTTTACTTTACTGTTTTCTTTAGCAATTAAATTTAATTTATATTTATTTTCATTTAAATCTTGACTTGCTATTTCTAAAATGATTTTAATACTTGTATTTTCTGAGACAACAATGGTTAATTCTTCATTGTTATCATCTTCTAATGTAATTTTTATAGGATCTTGATATTGGTTATTTTTAGGGATGGTTAGTATTTGATTTTCAAATGTAAAGTCATTTGGAATGCTAGATGTTATCTTATGGTTCTTAATAACGATTGATTCCATTATGCTTCCTCTATTTCAAAATCAATACCTAATTCATCTTTAATCCATTCATAACCATTTTTATCGATTTTACCAATCAATTCTTGTCCACCACTTAACACGATTTTCCCATCAATCATGATATGAACATTTGTTGGATGAATATGATCTAAAATTCTTTGATAGTGGGTAATTAAAATACATCCGAATTCCTCATTAACCATATCATTAACATTTTCACCAACTATTTTTAATGCATCGACATCTAAACCTGAGTCGATTTCATCTAAAATCGCAAATTTAGGTTTTAATACTTTAAGTTGTAGAATCTCATTTCTTTTTCTTTCACCACCACTAAAGCCTTCGTTTAAATAACGATGTGCTAAGTCAGCGCGCATTTTTAATTCTCCAACCATCTTTTCATATTTAATCGCAAAATCAAATAAGCCCACTTCTTTACCTGAAGTAGCTTTCAATGCTTGACGCATAAAATCACTATTGGTTACACCAGGAACTTCAGCTGGATACTGCATCGCTAAGAATAATCCTGCACGTGCTCTTTCGTCAACTTCCATTTCTAGAATGTTTTCACCATCTAAAAATGCTTCTCCACCAGTAATTTCATATTTTGGATGCCCCATAAGTGCACTAGCTAATGTCGATTTACCAGTTCCATTAGGACCCATAATCGCATGAACTTCACCTGATTTTACGGTTAGATTTACACCTTTTAATATTTCTTTTCCTTCAATTTCAACATGAAGATTGTTTATTTCTAATTTTGCCATATTGACCTCCTTATTTACCATTTCTATTATAAACTATTTATATAAATATATCTAATTATATGCTAATCAACTATCCTTAAAATAAGGAAACGTTTTCAATGAAAAAATTATGTAAATTTACATTTACTTACAAAATTTTATGTTATTATATATGTGTAGATGTTGATCCTTTTAGTTATCAACGTACTGCAATTAATGTATTTTTCTCCCAAAATACAGCGTTAACCTAACGCTTGGTAATATTTGGACTGCCATCCACGAATATTATCATAAAAGGTTACTCCCTTAAAAAATGGACTTCTCTTTAGAGGTCCTTTTTTTTACTTTATTTCAAGACTTCATAGACATTTTATCATGTTCATGATATCATAAAATATGCATATCACAAAATAATATAATAACTAAAAAATGGGAGTGAATTTTATGTTGGATAAAAATAATAATAAATTATCATTGTTGACTATATTGGTAGGTACAATTTTGCTATTTGATATCGGTACGATTATATCAAATATCTATATAGCACCAATTTTAGAAGGTTACGGTTTACCAGATATTTTCATCTATTTAAAGACGATTATCTTCTTGTTTATCTTTATCATCTTACTCTTATGGCAAAACAATAGTAATTTTAATTTTACGAAGTCAAGTCTAAGAATTATGATTTATTTAGGTTTTTTTACGATTGTCGCTTATTTCTTCAGTTTGTTTATGTATAAATACGTTTTAATCTATGATACAGCAGAGATCATTAGAAATAACATTTTATATGGTAATCCTAATTTGGTATTTGACTTTTCAGCTATGAACTATAAGACATTATCTTATATCACAACTATATTTGGAGGATTTAACTCAGAGGCTATCTTATTTGTAGAAGCTCTAGCTTTCCAAACATTCTTGTTTAAATCAAAAGATATGGAAATTTTAGATGAGAAGAAACATCAATATGATATATTCTTATTTGATTCATTGATCCCTGCTTTATTTATCGTATCAGCTATTGCTGCATTCTTATCAATCAATATATTTACATTTAGATATGATGAGTTAGGCTCTATTGAAATGGGTATCTCAATCTTTGGATTCATCGTTGCTTTATCAGGTATTGCACCATCACTTAACTTATATAAAGCAAGAAGTGAAGGTATTTCAAAATCTTACTTTAGAGGTACATATAAGCTGTTGCTTATATTAATTACTATCTCAATCTTGACATTTATTGCATTAGCTGTCATCAACATCATATTTATTGATCTTGGTCGTGGTAGTTATAGAATATTCACTTCATTTATTGGTCTTGTTGTAAGTATTGTTTTAGCAGTTAAGATTTACTTAAAAATGAGTTTGGATAATAAATAATACATAAGGTCTTATCTTCGGATAAGACCTTTTTTTACAAAAAAAGTGCTCAAAGAGCACTTTAATCATTTATAATATCTTTTTAATTTCATCAAGATGATATTTGTAATAAAGACTAGGACTGTATGTATCTGAATAAAGCATTACTGCTTTTTTTGTTGGTCGGTGAAGTCCTACGTTAATAGTAGAAATAATATAATGTTTTGTTCTGATAAACAAGATCTCTTTAATTTGTTCCCTTGTTTTGTCGTTTAATTCATCTATTTCTTTTATTTGTGTAATAACAATTCGATTAACTTTCTGTTTATTTTTAAATAAATCATCTCTAAGTCTATTAATTTCATCATCAATACGATCTAGATAAAAATCAGCATTTTTATTTTTAATTAAAACCATAATGGTTAAAATATTGTTTCTAAAAATTTGTTTGATGTGATCTTTTTTGACTTTGTAATAAATAGTATATGTTTCTGTTTCTTGATAACGTGTAAAATCATTAGATCTAAATATATCACTTTGATTAAAATTTGTTAAATGATGAATCGGTAATGGTTTACCTTCATTTGCACGAATTTTAACCAAGTAAGACATATGAGTGATACGATCAAAACTGTTTTTAAATAATCCAGTGACCAATATCATCAGTATAAACATCGCTATCAAAATCGAATAAATAATGTTATAGTTTGAACCTAAATAAACCATAACAACTACGCCAGCGACCAATAATGCAAAGATAACTGCAATATATATAATTAACAATCTTAAAAATTGTCTGTTTACATTTTTTACATCGTTCATGAGATTGCTACCACGGTAAAGATAATACTAAGGATAACGACTGTTCCAGATGCTATAAAAGCTTCAAGAAAGACAGTTGTTTTTATTTTTGTATCTTTTTCTGCTTTGTAGTCACTAAACTTTGGATAGTTTTCTCTAAATGCAGTCGATATAAATGATCTAATTGCGTAGTTAAAACCTTGAAAGAACTTATAGGCTTGAGTCATGGCAATAATTGTGGGTAGGAATGTAATCATTCCTACCACAAATAACGCATTTGCGACATTGCCAACGATGTATGTTGAACCATAAATCCATAGATATAAGAGAAATGATACAACAAGTATACTTAAGAAAATAAGTAATAATCTAAAAATTTTCATTATGATTTAGCTTGTGCCTTATATTTGTTGAATTCTTCTGTATTACACAATACAAAATGATCTGGTTCAATTTCTCTTAACTCTGGTGCTTCTTTTGAATAATCATGTGATGCTGCTGGATTATATCTTTCAGTTTTACCTCTTTGTTGCTCATAAAGTGGATCTGGCTGTGGAATAGAGGCCATTAGTGATAATGTATATGGATGCATTGGGTTATTGAAAATCTTTTCTTTATCTCCAATTTCAACAATCTTACCAAAATACATAACTGCTAAACGATCACTGAAATATTTAACAACTGATAAGTCATGCGCAATAAACATGATAGTAATGCCTTTTTGTTCTCTTAAATCATTAAGAAGATTGATAACTTGTGCTCTAATAGAAACGTCAAGTGCTGAAATAGGTTCATCAGCAATAATAAATGATGGTTCTACAACTAATGCACGTGCAATACCAATACGTTGACGTTGACCACCACTAAATTCATGTGGGTAACGGCTAGCATGTTCTGGTACTAAACCTACAGTTTTTAAAGCATCTTTTACTCTTTCATCAATTTCTTTTTCATTTTTATAGCCATTAATTCTTAATCCTTCTGCAATAATTTCTTTAACTGTCATTCTTGGATTAAGTGATGCGATTGGATCTTGGAAGATCATTTGCATCTTGCGCATTAATAACTTGTTTTTATGAATAAGGCTATATTTTAAATTGCCTAAATCTTGTTTACGTCTTAAACTATTGAGTTTTAATTCTTTTTTAGTGTTATTGAAATCTTCAACTAAGTCATTATGTTCTTCTTTTGCTTTAGAAAGAGCATCTTTATCATCTTTAGACATTTGATCTAACTGTTGTTTAGATTTTAAAACTTTAGCTTCTAATGCCTTAACTTCAGCTTTTAAATCGATTTCATTTTGATCATATGTTTTATTGATTTCTCTATATTCTGCATAAGTTTGAACATTTTTCTTAATTTCAGAAGCATTATCGCTAATAACACTTTCAAATTTCTTATCTTTTTTAGCTTGTCTATAAACTGCTAATGATTCATTTTTAGCTTTTTCAAATTCAGCTTTAACTTCATTTAATTTTTCATCATATAGTTCTTTATTGATGACTTGATTATTTAAACTTTGTTGTAGTTTATCTAATGCAACTTTTTTAGTCTCGTTAGCTAAACTCATGTTTTCTAAATGTGTTTTTTTAGCAGCTTTAACATCACTTACGATACGTGTCCCATGAAAGAACACTTCTCCACCACTTGAATTATAAAGTTTAATAATGGTTCTACCAGTTGTTGTTTTACCACAACCAGATTCACCCACTAGTGAAAATACTTCACCTTTATAAATCGTAAATGAAACTCCATCAACAGCTTTATTAAGCATTTTGTTGCGGCCAGAACCTAACTTAAAGTACTGTTTAAGTCCCTCAACTCTTAAAATTTCTTCTCTTTTTTCGCTCAATTTTCTTCACCTGCACTCGTAACTTTATTTGTTTTGGACTCACTCATTCTTGCTTTAGCGTCTGCCTTATATTTTGTAATTCTTTCTTGAATGATTTTTGGCATTTCAATCTTAGGTGCTTGAGGATGTAGGAGCCAAGTAGCCGCATAATGTGTGTCACTAACCTTGAAGAACGGTGGTGCTTCTTCAAAATCTATTTTTAATGCAAACTGATTTCTATCAGCAAATGCATCACCTTTTGGTGGATATAACATATCAGGAGGTGTACCAGGAATAGATAATAATTTTTCTTTAGTATCTAAGTCAGGAACACTTGATAATAATGCCCATGTATAAGGATGTTTTGGATCATAGAAAATATCACTAGCAGAACCGTATTCAACGATCTTACCAGCATACATAACAGCTACTCTATCAGCCATATTCGCAACAACTCCAAGGTCATGCGTAATAAAGATAACAGATAAGCCACGTTCTTTCTTAATCTTTTTAATTAGATCAAGAATTTGTTGCTGAATAGTAACGTCTAATGCTGTTGTAGGTTCATCACAAATGAGTAATTCAGGACCTGCAGTTAATGCAATCGCGATAACGATACGTTGTCTCATCCCACCTGAAAATTGGAAAGGATATTGAGTGAAACGTTTTTCTGGTTCTGGAATACCAACTTCATTCATGATTGTAATTGCGCGTTCATAAGCTTCTTTTTTAGTCACTTTAAAACGACGTTTATACATTTCGCTATGATTTTTTAGCTCTTCTTTTGCTTCTTCGTATGCTTTTAATGTATCATTATAAGTTGGACTTGAAGCATCAAGATTTTTAAGTGTTTCTTTCTTTTGATTAAAATCAGCTTGAAGTGCTTGATAAGATATTTTCTCTTCTGCTTTGACTTCTGCGATTTCTTTTTTAATTTGAACTTTAGCAGCTTTTTTAGCTTCTAAATATTTAGCTTTTAACCCAGGAAGATCTTTTTTAAGTGTTTCAATCTTCTTGTGTGTATTTTCTTTAATCTTCTTGATTTTTTCTTTCTTTTCTACTTTTGATAATTCATCATTCTTATTTGTTTCAAAGATACGAATATCTCTATCTTTCTTGATTAGTTTAATTCTTGTCTCTAAATTTAAATAATCATGAAATTCATTATGATATAAGTCTCTAAAACGATTTTTAAAACGATGTCCACCAACAAGCATAGCTTCGGTAATTTGTTTACCAACTCTCATTGTAGGGTTTAAACTTGATAGTGGATCTTGGAAGATCATACCAACTTTACTACCTCTAATTTTATGAAAATTTTCTTCTGATAATTTTGCTAAATCTTGATTACGATACAAGATTTCACCTTCATCAATATTACCGTTATTAGCTAAAATACCCATAATTGCACGGTTTGTTACAGATTTACCAGAACCTGACTCCCCTACAATTGCTAGTGTTTCACCTTTATATAAATCAAATGAAATATCTCTAACTGCTCTAACTAAACCGTTAGGCGTTTTAAAAGATATGGCTAAATTATTAACCTCTAATATTTTTTCTTTATTCATTATTATTCACTACCTCTCAACTGTGGATTTAATGCATCACGAAGAGCGTTACCAAACATATTGAAGGTAATCATTAGGATCGCTACAATAAGTGTAGGGAAAACAACTAACCAAGTGTTACCTGATAGAATTTGTTCTTGCCCATCTTTAAGGATAACCCCAATTGATGTACCAGTTAATTCGATTGGCCCAATAGTTAATCTTTGTCCATTACCGATACCAAAACCTAAATATGATAAGTTAACTTCTAAGAAGATAACTGAAGGAATTGATAGAATAACACGTGTTACAATGGTTCCTAAAGCATTCGGTAAAATATGTTTGAAAATAATTCTGCCATCTGTTGCACCTAATGTTCTAGCTGCTAAGACGTATTCTCTACCTTTATAACGATAGAACTGGAATCTTGTGACTTTTGCTGCTCCAATCCAACCATCATAAATCATGAAGATTAACAGAGCTAAGAATCCGGGACCGACTAGAACGGTAATAATACCAATCATCGTAATTTGTGGGAAACTTCCCCAAATATCCAAGAATCTTTCCATAAGCATATCTACTTGACCACCATAATAAGCACTTGTCGCACCCCAAATAACACCTAAAACGATGTTAATTGCTGCTGCTAAGAAACCTAGTAATAATGATGTTCTAAGTCCAAGCCAAATAAGTGTAAATAAATCTTTACCAAAAACATCTGTTCCGAATAAGAAGAATGGTATATTTTCAAATCCTAGAGCATATGTACCTTCAACCATAACAAAGTAATTGGTATTTGTAAGACCAGTACCTGGCACTAATATGTTTTCAATACCCGTTACCTCAGTTATTGGATAACCTTCACCAAATGTCCATTTGTTTGGTTCATCACTATATGTAATTGATTCTTCCATACCTGGATTATCAGCTAAAATTTTATCATATTCTGATTTACCCATTGTTTGAGCACGATCTCTAAATAAAGCCGCATATGAATCATATTTAAATGAAGCTCTAGTCATCACTGCATCTTTTCTATTATAACGACCATTTTCATTTTGTGAATCAATCGTGAAAATAGGAGTTGCAGCTAGTGGATAACCTGTAAATTCATGTGTGATTTCATCATTAAATAAAATATTTACTGAATTTAGTGTTACATATTCATCACCATTATCACTTGGTGCAGGAAGTTTATGTCTAACAACTATAAAACCTGTTGATGAAGCGCCTAATGTGTCATATGGATTAATTGAAGTAACACCAGCTTGAGATACTGTTCCAAGTAATGTTAATTCATCATAAGAAGCAAAATCAGAAGCAATTGCACTTGTTGCATAATAGACTTCAACAACACCTGTTGTATCCATTGCTTCAATATCGATTTCTACAGTTGTACCATTAGCTAGAACAAATGGAACATACTCATTTTCTTCAGATTCTTCATTAAACTCAAATCCATTTGTTATAACAATACCATATGAAATCTTTTCATAGTTAACAAAAATTTCATTTGTACCACCAACATACTTAGGATCTCTTTCTGTACCAATAATTGTATCATTTGTTAAAGTATCCATAAAGATATATTCTTTTTGGAAACGGTCAGTCGGATAACCTAATCCAGTTTCTGGATCAATTGTTTCTAAATCAATTGGTTGATTTAGATATTCTTGCGTACCATCTAAAATACCTAATTTTTCCAATAAAGGTACTCTAGGAGGTAATGTTTTTAATTGTGAATTTGTTTGATCATATAAGCGTGCAGGTGTTAAAACAGGCACGAAAATCGCCATTAAAATAAATATAGCTAAAATAATGGTCGCAATCACGTTATATTTATTTTTAGTAAATCTTAACATTGCATCTTGGAAGTAAGTTAATTGTTTTGTTTTTAATGCTTTGTCAAGCAATCTGTCGTTTTCTTGGACTAATTGAAAATAATCTTTACTGTATTCTTTTTCCATTATTTTTTAGCCCCCATTCTGATTTGTGGATCGATAATACCATAAGTTAAATCGACGATTAATACTGTTACTAGGCCAATAGTTCCATAAAAAGCACTTGAAGCCATAATAACATTATAATCATAGTTACCTTGTGCTAAAGCTTGTAGGGTAACACGACCAACACCTGGAATACCGTAAACTCTTTCTAGAATAAATGACCCGCCTAATAAAGCTGCGAATGAACTTATAATAATTGGAACCATTGGTACTAGTGAATTTCTAATTGCATGTCTTAAAACAGCTTGAGTGTGGCTCAAACCTTTAGTTTTTGCTAATAATACGAACTCAGAAGTTAATACTTCTGATAACTCTGCACGAAGTAATCTTGTTAAACCAGCAATGGCAGGTAGACCTGCAGCAACAACTGGAATAACAAACCCTTCAGCAATCTCCCAGAATGATTGTAAAGCAACCAGCGGGAACCTAGATGGTAAGAAACCATCGAGTTGATAGCTAAATAGAATGATTAATAATAGAATAAATACTAAACTTGGCACAGATAAAAAGACCATAATTACAATTTGCATAATATTATCTACAATCGTATCTTTCTTAAGCGCTGCAATAATACCAAATGCAAATCCAAATGGTAAATAAAATAATAATGTTGCAATATTCAGATAAAACGTAATAGGCATTCTTTCAGCAATAATTTGGAACGCCGGATAGTTAACTCTTACTTTTGTGGAAGTCCCCCAATCCCACTCAAAGATAACATTTTCAAGCCATTTAAAATATTGTTGAGGTATAGGAACTCTCGTAAATACCTTCAAAATATTACTGTCTCGTACAGGCTCTACAATAAATACAGTTTCATTGATTCCTGGATCATTTGCACGAATACTATTAACGATCGCAACTTGTTCTGGATCATTTCTATTATAGTATTTAGAGGTATAATACCCGTCAGAGACTTGTTTTTCTAGCCATGTGTCTTTGTCTTCATTTTTAGTTGGTGGATATTCTGGGGCTAGTTTCAACAACATGAACGTAATTGTAAGTGTTGTAACTAAAATAATGAATATCCAAATAACTCTTTGAATAATGTATTTTGTCATTTCATCTCTTCCTTACTTTTTTCATTTATTATATCATAATTCATGTGTTATTACACCATATTTATGAAATAAATATAATAGCACATGAATTTGATATTTAAAGCATAATAAGGGGGGCCATATGTTAATTAGTTTATGGCTCCCCTATTATCTTTATTTAATTATATTTTGTATATTTACTACTTGAGATTAACGATTATAACCAGTACCAACCGATGTACATACCGTCAAAGTTTAATACTACATAAACGTCTTCCCATGTATCAGATGGATCCCATGATGCAGCATACAATTCAGTATTTGCAGCAGGAGCACCTAAGTCAGCAGCAGCTTCAGCAACTGTAGCATAAGCACCATCTAGATATTCATTAGCTGCAACTTCAGCATCAGTTAATGGTCCAGCAATTGAGATTAATAAATCTCCATAACCAGAATGTTCACCGATTGCAGTTTCAGCGTCAGCATAGTAAGCATATTCATCATATACTACATAGAAATCGCCAACTTTAGCAACAACTACGATATAACCAGAACCATCAGTATAAGCAACTTTCTTAGCATATAATGCGTCAGCTAATACTTCAGCAGCTTCTTCAGCTAATGTCATACCACTAATTGTAGTATAAACTGTAGTATCATCAGTAGTTACAGAAGTTTCTGTTTCATAACCTTCAAATAATTCATCAGCAGTTGCAGCAACACTTACATTATATTGGTTATAAAGTTTGTAGCTACCTTCTGTTTCAGAGATTAAGAATAGGATTTGTACGTCAGCAACAGTAGTTACTAATCTTGCAACTAATGAATCAACGCCCATTTCTTCTGCTTGATCTTCTAATGATTGACCTAAATCAAATTCAGCAATACCAGTAGCATCAACGTTAGTGTCAACTTCGCCGCCTTGTGATTCTACTAATGCTTCGATTAATGCATCTGAACTAGTCCATCTAGATGAACCTAATTCAACACCGTCTCTTACATAAACTTCGCCAACTAGAGCTTCAATTAATGCATTGTAGCCCCATCTTTCATAAACTAATTCGCCGTCTAAGTTAGTATAAGCAACTGGAATTAATGCAGATGTAGTATCAATACCCCAGTTAAGAGTAAATCCACCACGGTTATCATCACTAAATACGTCTAAGAAACTTGGAGCATCTAATAATGAACCACTAATACCACCAATACCTAAGTCAGTAGCACCTGGCATCATATAGTCATAATAGTTATTTGGGAATGCAACGTCTGCAATATCAATAACGATTTTAACGAAGTTTTCATCATCAACTAATAATTCATCATATTGTTCTTTAATGTTTGCTACCATAGCTTGAGCATTTGTATTACCACTTGATGCATAAGTTAATCTCAATGTAATTTCAGTATAGTTACTTGCAGTACCTGCAGTATAGTAACCATCAGCAATACCTTGTTCTACAGCATCTTTAAATAATGATACAGCAACGTCTGGGAAGTAACCATAAGAACTACCACCAAAGTCATCAACGATTGCTTGACCAGCAGCTCCACCACGAACAGATAATCCAGATTCACCATCTAGGAAATATGTTGAAGTGAATAATGTAAATGCTGGTAAGTAAGTACCTACAACGTTTACAGCAGCTTCATAACGGTCAAAACCATACATTAACGCTTGTCTCATAGGAGTATACATTAAGATTGGTTCTGGAACGAATGTTTCATCAATTGCGTTACCAGGAGTATTTTCAATGTATGCATCTCTATTTGCTTCTGTACCAAATGCATTGATTGTTAATCTCCAAGTTGTTGGATCTGGTGCAACCTTAACTCTTGGGTCACTTGCATAATTGTCAAGTTCTGAAGAAGGCAGTGAAGCACTTTCTAAACGTCCAGCAATAAATTCTTGGAACACTTGATTTGAATCATCGATATAAGTAAATTGTTGTCCAGTGTAGTTGTACATATCTGCATCTGGATGTAATTCATTTTTCTTGAATACTAATAATTGACCTGGAGTCCAAGTTTCGAAATAGTATACACCACTTGATGCAACTTTAGTTGGATCAGCACCGTATGTACCATCATTATCTGGGTCACCAAGTTTTTCGAATAATTGTTGGTTAATTGGAGTTAAAACGCCACCAGCAAATCCGTATAATACGTCAAATGCAGCTTTGTCTGTTTCATATTCTAATTCGATTGTGTAGTCATCAAGTAATTTAATACCTACATCAGCCCAATCAGCATCGCCAACTAAATATTCTGCAGCGTTCTTAATACCTTGAGATACAAAGTCGCCACCACCAGTTCTAGCTCTGAACCAGTCATTGTCTAATGCATACTTCCAAGTCCATAGGTAGTCATTAGCATCTAATGTTTCATAACCAGCAGGAAGTCCTGATACGTCAGTATCTGGATGGAATTTCCACTCAAGATCGTCTCTTAAAGTGATTGTCCATTTTTGAGCATACATTTTACCATTTACTTCTTCACCATCAATAGGTTGTGGTAATGATTCTGCTAATTCTGGAAGAATTTCATAACCAGTTTTAGTTGAATCAAAGAAGAAATTGTATAAACCACCCTTGAATAAGTCAGTGAAATCTGAAGTTGCTGAGTCATCAGCATTCCAAGGGTTTAAAGATGTAGGGTCAGTACTATAAGCAGCACGCCAAGTATATTCATTAGCATTACCATAAGTAGAACCATACATTAAAACGTTTGAATCATCTTCTGTGAATTGTGAGAATGCAGTACCGAATCCCATAACACCATTATAAGTGTCACTGAATAATTGTACTCTGTCAGCATACAAAACTCTAGAAGCACCAGTATATAGTGGAACACCAGCATATACGTTTTCTAGTAAGTAGCGTTCAGCTGCAGCAAATAGAATATCTTTTTCTTCTGCAGGTAATTTAGATAAATCAACACCACTTAAATATTGTGCAAGTGGGTAATCTTCTAAAGCACGATCGCTAACTGTTACACTTCTAGTTGCAGTAGCAACATTATCTGCGCTATCCTTAACTTCATAAACAACTGTGTAGTTACCTACCTCTTCGTTATTCACGTTATTAGTTTTAACAACGATATCCGCAGTTAAATCTCCGTCTTCTGCGTCAGTAGCAGTGACACCATCAAGTGGGTCAAATTCATCGAATAATACGATTGCTACAGCGCCTGTACCTGAAAATGTTGGTTTTGCATCAACAGGTTCTTCTTCTTCTGGTTTACAAGCTACGATTGTGAAGCTAGTAAGTAGAAGAATAAATACAACAAGCAATTTTTTTGGAAATTTCATTTTCTCTCTCCTTTTCTTTTGAAAATTGATTATGTTTAATTATACCAAAAAATATTTAAAAGTACAATATCAAGCGATAAAAGTAACTGAAAACGTTTTCTAGGGGGGCATAATTAAACACTTTCTAAACTATTTCACTATATTTATGACGAAATTAAGAAATTCCGTTTAAAATATCCAATATTTTTTCTGCATCATATAAATCTGCAGTTAGTAAAATATGATCTGGATCAATACCAAATTCATTATGATGGTATACATATGGGTCTGCTTCTGTGCCTGTTCCTGTACGATATGCACTTACATTATTTGAACTCATTGTAAACGCAGTACCATTTGGAAGAAGGATTGGTGTAATTGAAGCTGCACCACCACCAGATTTAACACCGATGACTGGTCCTAAGTTATTTTCTTTAAAGATTGTAGCTAGTGAATTAGCTGCACTGAATGTAACTTTTGATGTTAATAATGACCAGTTAAGTTGTGGATATGTTGGCACACCATTAATGACTACATAACTACTTGAGTTTCCGTTAGTATCTTTATCTATACTTGAAACTCTAAATGGTTGATCTGTGACAAAACCAACAACTCTATATAATGCACCTACATTACCACCAGTATTATAAGTAAGGTCTATAGTTACATTTTCTAAAACATTAGTTTCACTTAAGATTTTTTCCATCGTATATTCCATATAGATTGCACTATCAGAATTGATCATACCAAAGATATCAACACTTAATGGCCAAGAAGCTGCATAGCTTGTTGGAACATCATCAACAATACCAATATAGACTAAATCATATGTACTATCATAAGTTACTAACGCCATGTATGTTATATCATTTAATGTCTTTGTGTAATATCCTGCTTGTTTAGATGGATAACTTGTAGGTTCAATAACAAGTGTATAGCCTAAATCAAGCAATGCTTGTTTATATGTATCTACGTATGCTTCATTAGAACCTTTAACTAGAATTTCTAAAACAGCATCTTCTTGTGTTGAATTATTATAATAAGAAAGTTTTGTTCCAGATGCAATCGTTGGAAGTAATAAGCTGCCATCTGATACATCTAAGACATCTGCCACAATTTGTGGATCATGAACAGTAACTTCTTCAATATCAGCTGTTGAAAAACCATCTAATGTTATAACAACGCTTGTTTTTGCATCATCTAAGAACCAGTAGTTTGGTCTTAATGCTTCTGATGTCCATGTTGCATTGATTAAATCTTGAACATTAAATAATCCATCTGAATAACCTGTACCACCATACCAAGCTTGACCTCTAGATCCTAGTTGTCCCACTGATGATAAAACCGGTCCATCCCATTCAACATCATTATAATAAGATGGATATCCATAGCTTGTATGAAGTTCATCCATTGTCTTATAAATAAAGTTGAAAAGAGCATTATCAAATTGTCTAGCATCTGTTGTTAACATACTATCTAGATTATCCATTAATAAGTCTTTATATGTTTCAACATTCACGATATCTTGTAAACCATAGAAATTATCTAAGTTAAACGCAAGCATATTAAAATTATGAATTGCTAAATCTACTGGTAAGTCTTCACCATTTACACTTGATGTTTTCATTTCTACATACTCATCAGTGCCAGCACTTGGTAATGAGTAAATACCAAATAAACCATCTTGGTTATAGTAAACATTATAGTAACTAGATCCAGCAAATAATTGATTCACTATATAATAAGGAAGTAAAATATCATTGTCATAAGATGTGATTTCTAAATTATAGTCACTCAAATCATAGATAACATCATCACCTTCATCAAATGAAGCATCTGGATTATCATAATCATATTCGATGTGACGACCATAGTTTGTTTCAGTTGAATAAACATATGCCCAATAAAATCCTGGATCATTGGTTGTAATTGTATCAGTCGTATCATTTAATGTAACAATTAGATCATATGTCTCATCATAATCAGAATCATAATATTGATAAAAAATTTCTAAGGTATCAATACCTTCAGTAATTGTAAATTCAACATCAGGATCAACAAAACCTTCTAATAAATTAAGAAAATCAACAACACTTACATATGGCACATTACCATCTGCTTCAAAATATAGATCAATATTACCGTCAGCTACATCATACTCAGTTGTTAGATTTGTAAAATTAACTGTTCTTACAGTATCTATAACAACTGGTGTGTAAGCAGGGATAGTAACATCAATCATCTTAACAACTTTTTCTTCACCTAAAGAGAAAGTTGCTTGAATTTGTTGAGTTTGTGATTCACTTTGATCATATAAAGGAAGGATATTTCCATAAAATGATACATTATCTGCATTTGTCTTCCATGCAATACGACTACCATTAGGACCTCTAGTTGGAAGATTTAATTGAAACTCAGATGCATATAAATTTTCTTCAATTGATTCTATATCTAATGCAATCAACTCTGCATCTGTTGGACCATCAGGGATGTTTTCTTCCCATAACGCATTTAAAATAATATCTGCTGTAATCGCTGTATTAAAATCAAATTCAACCGCTTCATCAGTTGTATACCAATACTCAAATGTAAATCCTTCTTTTGTAGGATCTGCAGGTTTGGTAACCTTATCATTTTCTTCAACATCAATTGAAGCTACAGCACTACCTTCATTTGTGTTAAATGTAACTGTATAAGTTACTGGATCTATAGGATCCACTGGGTCTTCTGTGTCATCACAAGCAATCACTGTAAATACCATGATTAACAAAAGTGTAACAAAAGAAAACCTTTTAATAAAAGCTCGACTCATGTATAATTGTCCTTTCCTATATCTTTTATACTATTTTAATCTTTTTTGTCTAAAAGTCAAAGCATTTATTGTAAAAAAACTGCATAACGTATTAAATACGTCATACAGTTTTATAATTTTAATTATTCTTGTTCTTCTAGTGAGTAATCCATTGCTAGATATCTTTGATACATCTTCCAACGTTTCTTAGCATCTTGCATGTTCTTATCAAGTAATTCAGCTGCGTGATCTGGATTAATTTGAGCTAGTTGTGAATATCTAGATTCATTTAATAAATAATCATGATATTTATCCCATACTGGAGGTCTAGAATCTACTTGGAATGGATTCTTTCCTTCAACTTCTCTTCTTGGGTCAAATCTAAATGTTGGCCAGTATCCACATTCAACTGCAAGTTTACCTTGAGCAGCAGAATTTGTTAAACCACCTTTAATACCATGTTCAATACATGGTGAATAAGCGATAACAATTGATGGACCTTCATAGCTTTCAGCTTCTTTTAATGCTTTAACAACTTGAGCTTGTGAAGCACCTGATGATATTTGAGCAACATAAACGTGTCCATAACTCATAGCGATTGCTGCTAAGTCTTTCTTCTTCGTGTTCTTACCAGCTGCAGTAAATTTAGCAATTGAACCTGTAGGTGCTGATTTAGATGATTGTCCACCTGTATTAGAATATACTTCAGTATCTAATACTAAGATGTTAACATCTTCGTTATTAGCCATAACATGGTCAATACCACCATAGCCAATATCGTATGCCCAACCATCGCCACCTAAAATCCATTGTGAGACTTTAGAGAAATAGTCTTTAACATCTAATAAATCTTTAGCGAAAGGTTTATTGATCTTTTCAAGAGCAGCTATCATTTGTGGTTTAAGTTTTCTTGTAACTTCAGCGCTCTTTCTATTTTCAATCCATTCTTTTGCTAAGCCTTGAAGTTCTTCAGGCATATCGTCCATATGGTCGAATAATAATGTTTGAATTCTATCTCTTACTGTTTCATAAGCAATTCTCATACCGAAACCAAACTCAGCATTATCTTCAAATAATGAGTTTGCCCATGCTGGACCAAAGCCATCAGCATTTGTAGTATAAGGTGTTCCTGGGAATGATCCACCATAAATAGATGAACAGCCAGTAGCATTTGCAATCACTAAATGATCTCCATAAAGTTGAGTAAGTGCTTTAATGTATGGTGTTTCACCACAACCAGCACATGCGCCAGAAAATTCAAATAATGGTTGTCTAAAGCTTAAGTTCTTAGGATTGTTATCTCCTAAATCTTTATATGTTACATCATTGAAGAAATAATCTGCAATTTCTTGTGAACCATTTGCTAATTCGTTCCCAATTGGAACCATTGCAAGTGATTTTTCTTTAGTAGGACATACTTCAACACAGACACCACATTCTGTACAATCAAGTGTTGATACTTGAATTGAGAATTTGTATCCTTGCATATCCTTACCTTTAGCATCAATAAACTTAGCGCCTTCAGGTGCGTTAGCTGCTTCTTGATCATCAGCTAAGAATGAACGGATAACTCCATGTGGACATGCGAACACACATTGGTTACATTGAATACAGTTTTCGCTTCTCCATTCAGGAACATAGTTTGCAATACCACGTTTTTCATAAGCAGTTGATCCGTTTTCCATATGAGCATCTTCATATCCTAAGAATGCAGATACTGGAAGTGAATCGCCTTCGATAGCATTAACGATGTCAGCAATCTTTTTAACGAAATCCGGACGGTTATCATTGCTTGTTTCTGGTTGATCTTCTAAAGTTGCCCATTCTGATTTAACATCTACTTCTACTAAGTTCTTATAACCAGCATCAATGGCATCAGCATTCATCTTAACGATTGCATCACCTTTACGGCCATAAGTTTTTTTAGCATAAGATTTCATTAATTCATTTGCTTCTTTTGCATCCATTAAATGTTCGTTTAATTTAAAGAATGCAGATTGCATGATGGTATTAATTCTTCTACCTAATCCAATTTCATAAGCTAAGTCTACAGCGTTAATGATATAGAATTTAGCTTTTTTAATTGCTAATTGACGTTTAACCTTATTTGGTAATAAGTTTTCAATATCTTCTTTAGGTGTTTGTGTATTAAGTAAGAATGTTCCACCTTGTTTTAAACCTTTTAACATATCATACTTAGTTAAGTAAGTATCAGTTGAACATGATACAAAGTTTGGATAATTTACTAAGTAAGTTGAACGAATTGGTTTATCAGAAAATCTTAAGTGCATACGTGTTACACCACCAGCTTTTTTAGAGTCATAAGACGCATAAGCTTGTGAGTATAATGTTGTATTATCCCCGATAATTTTTGTAATGTTTTTAGATGCTCCAACTGTACCATCTGAACCTAATCCGAAGAATAATAATTCAGTAACGTTAGCATCAGTTAAGTCTAAGTTCTTATCGAAGGTTAATGATGTATGTGTAACATCATCATCAATACCAACTGTAAATTGGTCTTTCTTTTCGCCAGCCATATTTTCAAATATAGAAACGATCATTGCTGGTGTTGTATCTTTAGATGATAGACCATATACACCACCTAAAATTTCAGGTGCTTTATCTGTATTGTAATAAATTGATTTAACATCTAAGTATAATGGGTTGCCAGTAGCTCCTGGTTCCATTGTTCTATCTAAAACAGTAATTCTTTCAACTGATTTAGGCATTTTGTCTAAGAAATATTTCGCACTAAATGGACGGTATAGGTGAACAGTTAGTAAACCAACTTTCTTACCTTTTTCCATTAAGTAGTCAATAGATTGTTTTGCAGATTCACAAACTGAACCCATTGCAATAATGATATCAGTTGCATCTTTATCACCATAGTAAGTAAATGGTGCATAATCTCTACCAGTCACCTTAGAGATTTCTTGCATATAATCGTTAACAATATCAGGTACTGCTTCGTAATGAGATGATTGTAGAACTTTTGTTTGGAAATAAACGTCATCTGATTGTGCAGTTCCTCTTGTTACAGGTCTTTCAGGATTTAATCCTTTAGCTCTGAATTTTGCTACCATATCTTTGTCTAGCAAACGATCAAATACTTCATAGTCTAGAACTTCGATTGATTGAACTTCGTGTGAAGTTCTAAATCCATCAAAGAAATGAACAAATGGAATACTTGATTTGATTGCTGCTAAATGTGCAATCCCTGCTAAATCCATTGAAGATTGAACAGATGTTGATGCTAAGAACGCAAACCCAGTTTGTCGTGCTGCCATCACGTCTTGGTGGTCACCAAAAATTGATAGAGCTTGAGCTGCAATAGATCTAGCCGCAACATGAATAACACCTGGCAACATTTGCCCAGCAATCTTATACATGTTAGGAATCTTTAATAATAAACCTTGTGAAGCTGTATATGTTGTTGTCAATACACCCATTTGTAATGACCCATGCACTGTACCTGCAGCGCCTGCTTCACTTTGCATTTCAATAATTTTTACAGGCATGCCGAATAAATTCTTTTTACCTGCAGAAGCCCAAAGGTCAACGTATTGTGCCATTGGTGAAGATGGTGTAATTGGGTAAATCCCAGCTACTTCAGTAAAAGCGTATGAGCAATAAGCTGCTGCTTCGTTACCATCCATTGATTTAATAACTTTTTTTGCTACCATGAATACTTCCTCCTGATTCTCGTATTTATACTAATACTTTCAAAATCTCAGCTGCATTCTCTTTTGGAGATGCCTTTTCAAAAACATGCGTTATGATGCCTTCTTCATTCAATACAAAAGTTGATCGGTTAATGCCCATATATTTTTTACCGTACATGCTTTTTTCAACATAAACTCCAAAATATGAGCAAACTTTGATGTCTTCATCACTTAATAAGATAAATGGTAAGTCATAAGCATCCACAAACTTTTTATGACTTTTTACGCTATCTTTAGAAATTCCAATGACGATGATATCATTTTTTTTAAACGCATCATAATTATCCCTAAACGCACAGGCTTGTGTGGTGCAACCTGATGTATTATCTTTTGGATAAAAATATATAACAATCTTTTTACCTTTATAGTCAGATAAGGTATGTGTGTTACCATATG
>Ga0265295_1003438_pt1 | contig 23086 bp, 19 predicted proteins | sample Munlansysbiofilm_FD_192503 | JGI IMG/M metagenome (GOLD analysis project Ga0265295, IMG submission 192503) | Leachate microbial communities from a municipal landfill in Southern Ontario, Canada - Methane capture system biofilm | ecosystem: Engineered > Solid waste > Landfill > Unclassified ...
TCATAATCGGGCCGGACAACAGGGTGGGGCTCACGGCGTCTGCCCTTGGCGGGGCGCTTTTTGTGCTGCTTACTGACACGCTCATACGTTCGGTCTGGACAGTGGAACTGCCGCTGGGCATTGCCACATCGCTCATCAGCATGCCGCTTTTTGCCTTCAGCCTGTGGTACGACTGGAAACGACGATGATAGAAGTTCGCAATCTTACCGTCAGCTATCACAGCGCCCCTCCGGTGCTGAAAAATATTTCCCTGCGCGTGGACAGGGGCGAGGTGGTCAATGTGCTTGGCCCCAACGGTTGCGGCAAAACGACGCTGCTCCGGGCGCTTCTTGGTCTTTTGCCCTCTCCTCCCGGCAGTATCTTGCTGGACGGCCATCCTCTGGAAACAATCCCACGGCGCAGTGTGGCCCGCAGCCTCGCCTATGTGCCGCAACAGCATGCCGGAGTTTTTGGCTTTCAGGTGCTGGATGTGGTGCTCATGGGCCGCACCGCGCGCAGCACCTGGTTGCGTTTTTCCGCCGAGGATCGCCAACAGGCCATGGCCGCGCTGGAAAAAGTGCGCCTGACCCATCTGGCGGACAGGTCGTATCTGGAGCTTTCTGGCGGGCAACGCCAGATGGTGCTGATTGCGCGCGCCCTGGCCCAGGACTGCGGGGCGCTTGTGATGGATGAACCTGTCACGGGACTGGATTATGGCAATCAGTTTCATCTGCTTGACCTTATTGGCGAACTGGCCGCATCGGGGCCAGCCATCTTGCTCACCACGCACCATCCGGAACAGGCCGTCTACCTCGGCGGGCGGGCCGTGCTTTTGAAAGACGGCATACTGGTGGCGGATGGCGCTGTGGCATCGACCATCACCGAAGATCAGGTGCGCCAGCTATATGAACTGCCGCCCAGAGCCGAAGCGTGGATGCGCCTGACCGGGACCAGTGCGCCATGAGCCATTCAGACGTTGCAGAAGCCGCCCTCGGCATGCCCCAGGTCGCGCAGGTGCGCGGCAAGCCGGTAATTTTCGGCAATGTGCTGGTGTTTCTGCTTTCTTTGACGCTCCATACGGTCGTGCTCGCCGCCTTGTGGTTTCTTGCTGTTCCCGCCCTGGGCTCCGGGGAAGGTGCGGGCGGATATATCACGGTCAGCCTGCTGGGCGGGCTGCCGGGCGATTCGGGCGGCGCTGGTTCCGGGACTGTGTCGCCCCATGCTGGTGATGCCGCAGCCGTTACCGCAGCCACTTCCCCCACCGAATCAGAATCCTCTACTGATGCCAAGGCCCATGAGCCTCCTTCCGTCACGCCTGCTCAGGAGACTGTGCCTGTTTCTGTGCCTGGCGCTGATCACGTGACGCAGCGCGCAGAGGCCGACCCGGCCGGGTCCGCCAAGTCTTCTCTTCCCGTGACGGACGCGGCTATTCCTGTGCGCACGACAAAGCCCGTTCCAAAAGACAAGCCCGCCGCCTCCCAGCGCACAAGTCCGCAGCCCGCCAACCCTCCCGCAAATCCCGCCGTCAAAAAGTCCTCGCACGAGCAGGCGCGGCCAGCCAGCCATGACACGGCCCAGCAGGGTGAAAAAGCTTCAGGCCTCGGCCATGAAGGAGGCGGCATGGCAGCGGGGCACAGCGGGCAAGCTGGCGGCCAGGCTGGCGGCCAAAGTGGCGGACAGGCAGGGCAAAAGGGCGGTGAAAGCGGCGGCGAAAACAGCGCTGCCGGGCAGGGAGGTTCCGTCGGGTATCTGAAGGGAAATTACGAGTATATCAAAAAACGTGTCAGGCAGTATCTGGTCTACAGTCCGCAGGCCAAGCGCATGGGGATTCAGGGCATGGTGACCGTGTCGTTTACCATCCAGCAGGACGGCAGGGTCAGGGACGTTGCGGTCAGTAAAAGCAGCGGTTACTCTTTGCTGGACGAATCCGCCCTTGAAGCGGTGCGCAGTGCCGCGCCCTTCGCAGCGCCGCCGGAGTCGGCGCGCGTGATCATGCCCGTGCAGTTCAGCCTGAGGTAGGGAAGTAGCTATGGTTATCGCAAGAACTCTGCTTTTTCTTTTTCTGCTGGTTTGCTCCGCCGTTCCCGTTCTGGCGGATGTAAAAATATTTGTTACCAATGATGTTCATGGCTACGTGGCCGACAATCCGGAAAAAAAGAACATCGGCTATGCCAGGCTCAAGGCAGTGGCCGACGGAGCGCGGGCCGAGGGCCATACGGTGTTTGTCCTGGATGCGGGAGACGCCTTCAGCGGCAGCGCCTTTGCCCTGATAGACCAGGGGCGCAGCGTGGCAAAGCTTATGGGGCAGGTGGGCTACCGCGTACTCACGCCGGGCAACCACGCCTTTGATTATACCCTGTCTGAAGGCCCATTGTACTACGGCAATGAGTTGCTGCGCCTGGTGCGCGAAAACAGCCCCGGCAAGGTTGACGCCGTGGCCGAAAACCTCACGTACAAGGGGGCCGATCCTCCCGGCATGGTCACAAAGCCTGTGGTCATTTATGATGAAACAGCGAAAAATCCACAGGGCATGCGCGTCATCGTCACAGGCGTCATAACGCCATATTCGGTGAAACCCAGTTTGCGTCAGGCGCTGGCGGACTACGACTTCGACTTGAAGCCAACCCCCGAGGCCACCAAAAAGGCCGTTCTTGACCGGCTGACGCGGTCGCTTGCGCCGTATGGCAGGCCTGAGGATGTGGTCATCGTGCTGAGCCACCTTGGCTATGCCGGACCCAAAGGCGACAAGGACGGCCGTATCACCGGGCCTGACGTGGCCGCCGTGCCCAACGTGGATTTTGTGGCGGACGGGCACAGCCACAAGGCGGTGGCCCCGACCTACGACTACGGGGCAATGTACGCCAACGGCGGACGCTACCTTGAGCATTTCATGGTGATCACCCTTGACGGCAAGAAGGGCGACATGGCCCTGAAATCGTACGCTGACGTGGCGGACGTCGTGCCGGACAAAGCCATGACGGACAGCATACAACAGCTTGACGCCGCGCGGGGCTTTGAGGACGTTGTTTTTACATCCCCTGACGACAGTGTTTTCAAGGACGGGCATTTGCGCAAGGACAGCACGCCCCTGGGCCGCCTCATTTGCGAGAGCATGGCAAAGGCTGCCGGGGCCGCCATTGCCCTGCACACTCCAGGCGGCATACGCGCGGGGTTGCCCGGTGGGCCCGTGCACCGGCGCGACCTGCTCGATGTTTTGCCCTTTGACGACAGACTTGTTGCCGTTGACATGACAGGCAAGCAGATTGCCGATGTGTTCACGCGCGGCATTGGGCACGGCGGGCGTGGTTTGCCGCAGTTTTTCGGGCTTGATGTCTGGGCCTGGCAGGATGAAGACGACAGCCTGCACGTGGCCGGGTTGCGTCTCACGAACGGGGTTCCGCTCCAGCCGGACAAAAAATACCGGGTGGCCCTTAATGGATTTATGGCCAGAAATATGAATCTGCCCACGAAAAAAGATCGTGGAAACCTTGTGGATGCTTTGGAAACACAGCTGAAGAAAGGTGTTGATGTGGAGGCTCTGCGGACCGGCAGGAATTTGTTTGTTTTCGCGGACAAGGCATCGGCGGAGGCGGCATTCAGTCAGGCTGGGAGTCGCTAGAGCAGATTAACTTTGAAATGCTTCACATTCCAAAGTTTTCATTCAGCCGAAAAATGTGATCTGCGGCTGAATCAACGCCACGTTGTGGCGCGCTGCACGTTCGTGCAGCGTTAGGGCATTTACACTTTTTCAAAGGTTAAATGCTCTAACGGCCTCTACCGGGCTGGGCGGCGCATATCAGGCAGGCCGGAACCGTTCGTGGCGGCTATCGGCAGGACTTTGGCGGAGCCCCGCCAGGTTGCTTTTTTGCCCCGCGCGGTTGCGGCAGCACGCCGACAGGCGGTGACGCTCACAAACATACTGTCCGCAACTACAGATACGTTGAGCGCATTACAGATATGTGCCCTCAAAGGGTTATGGCGCTTGGCGATGATCGGCAGGATTATCGGGAGCGGGCGTAACGGGCGGGATGCACCGCCAGCCCAAAAGCGGCATCAGAAGCGGAAAAAATATAAAGGGGATGCTTGCTGTTGTGGCGCCGAGTATGGAAAGCGGCAAGGTCAGGGCCACGTTCCAGGGGATAAGCACCGGGAGCAATACGGCGGTGTTGGAAATCATTTGGGCAAAGGCGGTTTTTTCCCGTGGCGTGCGGTAGAATTTTTGCTGAATCTTTGCGGTAAATAATATTGCCAGGGTCTGGTTACAGGCAATGGCCGAAGCCGCCAGGCTAACCACTGCGTTGGTCAGGTATGCGCCCAGGTGTGGAAACAAAAGGGCGATGCCGCGCTCTGCTCTGGTCAGAAAGGCGGAGCGTATCAGAATTTCGATGGTGCTTGCCGAAAGCAGGACGATAATGATGGGTGCGGCCATAGAGCAGATGCCGCCGCCTGCAAAGAGCCGCGCCAGTGAATCGGTACCGTGGATTTCGTATCCCCACAGGATGCCGTGCAGTGCTTTGACAGGCGGTATGCCCTGGAGCGTGGTGGCAAGGACAATGGCTGTCAGGGTGCTGCAAAGAAAAATATAGCGCGCGCGGATCTTGAACGTTGGCCCGAATATAACCACCAGGGCCGGAACAAGCGTGGCCGGCGTGAGGGCGAAGGCCCCGCCAAGTTGCTCCGCCAGGTCGGTATGCGGCGAGATTGGCGGCATGAACCACGAAAGCAAGCCGTATGCAAGGCTGCATATGACAATGACCGGCAAGGCGTCACGCATATTGCGGCGCATATTGTTTTCTACCAGGGTGTCGGTGACGCTTGCCACCAGTTGAGCGCTGGAGGACAGGGGCGAGCCCCTGTCGCCCACATACGCCCCGGCAATGATGGCGCCGGCAAGCATGGGCATATCCGTGCCGGAGCTGCTGGCAATGATCATGATGGGTATGCCAAGCACGCTGATGGTGCCCACAGACGTGCCGATGAGCATGGAGATAATGGCGGAAAGAATGAACGAACCCGGCAAAAGCAGCGGGGGCGAAAGAAAAAGCAGGCCGTGATAGACAAGATAGGCAATGGTGCCCGATTCGCGCCATGCCGCTGTGAGCGCGCCCACGTAGAGCAGCGTTTCCGCCACGGCAAATGAATTGCGCGCGCCTTCAAAGGCATGGCGCGCGACTGTGTTGCACGGCGTCCCTTGTTTGCAGGCCAGGGCCGCAGAGAAGGCCAGCCCGGCCAGCAGCGGGCAGGCAATCCATATTTCCAGTCGTATGCTGATAAAAAGTATGGCTGTAAAAAGTATGGCTGCGCTGTAGATCATAGTGGTTGGTGCAGGTGTTAAACGGAAAAAGACTTCACCGCAACCAATGCGTGTACGCAGTGGCACAAACATACTGGCATTAGAACGAAAAAGAATGATGCCTTACTGAAGTCCTGAGGGCAAGTACGCGGGCCGCCCCTGCCATCGGCAGGGGCGGCCCGCGTGCATCAATTGGCGCACCCCATCGCCTTGGCGATGATCTGGGCTGTATGCAGAACACGGACGTTGGAGAGTCCGTTGCGGGAAAGGCCGTCTTCTATGTGCATGCGGCAGGCAGAGCACCCCGTGGCCACAATTTCCGCCTCTGTAGTCCGAATATTGGCTATTTTGTCGTCGTTAATCTCGCGCGAGAGATCATAGTGCACAGCGCTGAAAGTACCTGCGCAACCGCAGCAGCGGTCGGCATTTTTCATTTCACGCAGCTCAAGGCCGGGAATGGCGGTGAGCAATTGCCGTGGTTGCGCCGAAACGCCCATGCCCCTGACCAGATGGCAGGGGTCATGATAGGTGACGGACCTCTCCATAATGAGCAGATTTTTGATTTCGCCAAATTTTACAATAAAATCAGAAAAATCGTAGACATGCTCCTTGAGGCGCTCCCATGATTCGCGGTAGGGGCTGTCATCAAGCACCATGCCGTATTCGTGGTTCAGCGCCGTGCCGCAGGTAGCGCAGGCGGTGATGACGGCCTCCACGCCCGCGGCCGCCAGAGCTTTAACGTTCATTTCCGCCAGCGTCCGCCCGGCGGCAAAGTCGCCGGAGGTTATGGCGGGCGTGCCGCAGCAGCCGATGGCATTGGGCAGCACAACCTCCATGCCCAGGGCCGCCAGCACGTTAACCACGGCACGGCCTGCCTCCGGATAAACATAGGTCAGCATGCAGCCTGGAAAAAAGGCCACGCGCATTTTTTTTGCGCCACGCGGGGCCGTCAGGGGAGTGACCCGCGAACGCAGGGGCCGAGAAGAAAGTTTGGGAATAAGGCGACGTTTGTTCAGTCCTGCCGCAGGGATGGGCAGGCGTGAAAAGCTGCCCGGCCCTTCAAGCGCGTCTTTGAACAGCAATTTTTGAAACGGTGCTCCCATGCGCAGGCAAAAATCAAAAATACGCCGGTACCCCAGTGCCGTGAAGGCTATGCGTTTGGCAAGGGGCAGGGGGGTATGGTCTGCCACAGCGCGACGGAAGCGCATAAACAATTCAGTGGTGCGGATATTGGAGCTGCAGGCTGTTTCGCAGGCTTTGCAAAGGGCGCAGCGGGTTATGGATTCTGCCAGGTTGGCGTTGGGTTCAATACCCCCTTCAGCCATAATACACAGTTGCAGCAATCTGCCACGCGAGCAGGCCGCCTCTGCTCCGACCTTGTCGAAAACAGGGCAGACAGCCTGGCAGGCGCCGCAGTATGTGCATGCCGATGCCGCTTTTCTGATGTTTTCAAGCTCTGATGCGCTAACCATGAATATACTCCCCGAATATACAGCCAGGGTTCATGATGTTTTTGGGGTCAATGGCCTTTTTTATGCTGATGAGGCAATGAAGCTGGGCCTTGCCGAGCTGCCGCTCCAGGTAGTGGATTTTTTCGTGCCCGACGCCATGTTCAGCGGAAACGGTGCCGCCGATGGATATGATATATTCGTGGAATTCTCCGCGCAGCTGTACGGCACGCTGGTGCTCCTCATCGGTGTTGAACAAAATGCAGGGGTGTACGTTGCCGTCGCCAGCGTGCCCATAGCAGCCGGTCACGATGTTGTGCTTCTTTCCCAATTCTTCAAGCTTGCGCAATACATCCGCCAGACGGTTGATTGGGGCGGCGGGGTCGCCGCTGAGGCGCGAGCGGGCTTTTTTGTACAGGGCGCTCAGACTCATGCGGCGCGCCGTCCAGATATGTGCGGCCTCTTCTGCGGTGGCGGCAATGCGTATCTGCACAGCGCCCAGGCGTTCGCACACGGTACGGATTTTTTCCGCCTGCGCATCCAGGGTATTGTTGTAGCCGTCCACCTCTATAAGCAGCATGGCAGCGGCATCCACGGGAAAGCCCTGATGTGTGGCCTCCTCCACCGCGCGGATGAGCGTGTTGTCCATAAATTCCATAATGGAAGGCACCACGCCGCTGACCATAATTTCAGAAATGGCGTGGGCGGCCTTGTCCACATCGGCAAACGCGGCCAGCATGGCTTTTTTGCCTTCAGGCAGCGGGATAAGCTTCAGGATTATTTCCGTAATAACGCCAAGGGTTCCCTCTGAGCCCGTAAAAAGCTGGGTAAGGTTGTATCCGGTGACGTCCTTGATGCACTTGCTGCCGCAGTGGATGATGTCCCCCGTAGGCAGCACCACCTCAAGCCCTGCCACATAGCTCTTTGTGGTGCCGTATTTGACGCACTGCAGTCCCCCGGCGTCGGTAGCCACATTGCCGCCAATGGTGGAATAGGCGAAAGAGGCGGGGTCGGGCGGGTAAAACAGGCCATGGGTTGCGGCGATTTTTTTGATGTCGGCCGTAACTGCGCCCGGCCCTACAACCGCAGTGAGGGTGGCGGGGTCGATGTCAATTTTTTTGAAGTGCGTCAGAGAAAGAATGATGGTTCCCGGCATGTCGATGGTGGTGTTGTCGCTGAGGCAAGAGCCCTGACCGCGCGGGATGACGGGTATGGCGTGTTCATAGGCAAGACGCATTATCTGCGATACTTCCGCGCTGGTGTGGGGCTGCACTGCCAGAACCGGCAGGTTGGGCGACAGCTCGCGCGAGCGAGCGTTAAAAAGATAACAGACCAGTTCTTCTTTGTCTGAAACGACATTTTCCGAGCCTACTATATCTGAAACAGCTTTAATAATCTGCGCGTCTTGCATGAACTGCTCCTGCAATATGATGTTATGGCTGCCGGAGGCATCGACCCCGGCAGCCCGGTTGCGTCAGTCGTCAGCTCCAGTCACGCTGATGGCGAATTCGGGGCACAGGGCAATGCAGGTCAGACAGCCCACACAGTTCTCGGAATGTGCTGCCTGAAAAGGATTGTAACCTTGCTTGTTGAATGCGGCAGCCTGGCTGAAGACTTCCTTGGGGCAGACTTCGGCACAGTAGCCGCAGGCTTTGCACAGTTCGCCGTTTATGCTGATTGTAAACTCTTTGGTCTTGGCGGGCACGGTAAACCTCCTCCGATTTGTACGGATGCGCAAGTGCGTCGCATTTCTGCGGCACTAGTTGGCTGTGCGCAGAGCGGCAGCATTGCCGGCGCGGATGGCGGCAATGTTTTTTTCGGCCACTTCCCCGCGAAATTTTGTTTTGATGACGTTTTCGAGGCTGCCCATCCCCATAAAGGGGTTGAGCGCCAGCATGGCGCCCAGAGCCACAAGATTTGCGGCCTTGGGCACGCCAAGCTCATTGGCTATGGCTGTGCAGGGAATACCCAGCCAGTTGGGCAGGTCTTTGCTGAACAGTGTGCTGTCATACACCACCGGCGCATCGGAAGCGTCGTAGCGAGTGCCCACAACGCCATGCAGCGCCATAATGAAGGTGGGTTTGCGCACTTCTTGGAAAAGAATTTCCTCTTTTCCCGCCAGCAGTTCTGTCGAGATAAACCCTCCGCGTTGGGCAACGCCATACGACTGGGTTTGGGTGACATTAAAGTTTTCGCTCATGGCCGCCTGGGCGAGCAGGGTGGACATGAGCACCAGACCCTGACCACCTGTGCCTGCCATGATGATTTCCTGCATTTTGCTCATCCTACTTTCCTCCGGCGGCATCCAAGATGCGCTGGCGCATGGTTTCGTACCGCTGTGAAAAACTGGGGTTGCTCTTGTCGGCGAAGACGCCAACCTTAAAATAGCCTTGGGCTTCAGGGTCTTCCATGGCGTTGTACTTGGCTTCGGTAAGCGCCTTTTCCTTTAGCCAGCGGAGCATGATCTGCGGATTTTTCATGCCGTTGCGCGGGCCAAAAAGCGTCGTGCAGGGACTCATGACTTCCAGCAGGGAGAACCCGGGATTCTGCAGGGCTTCCTTGATTCTTTTTTGCAGTCTGGGGCCTGCCACGGCTGTTTCGCGTGTTACGTAGTTGCCGCCTGCCGCCGTGATGAGCGAGCAAAGGTCAAACCCGCGTTCCGGGTTGCCCATGAGCGTTGTGCTGGTGCGCGCCTCGGCCGGGGTGGTGCCGGAAGCCTGGCCTCCGGTCATGCCGTAGTTGTAGTTGTTGACCAGGATGACCGTTATGCCCATGTTGCGGCGGGCCGCATGGATAAGATGGTTGCCGCCTATGGTTGCGCCGTCGCCGTCGCCCACAAAGGCCACAACGTGCAGATCCGGGTTGGCGGCCTTGATGCCGGTGGCAAAGGCCAGGGCACGCCCGTGCGTGGAGTGGAGATAGTTTGTGTTAAGGTATCTGTTTATGGTGCCGCTGCAACCGATGCCGGGCACGACGACGATCTTTTCCGGAGGAATGTTCAGTTCTTCAAATGCCCGCATAAGCGCTCCGGCAATAATGCCGTTGCCGCAACCGGCGCAGCTCAGGTGCGGCAAACCCGAACGCTTGAGATAGGCTTCTCCTGTAGCGTGAGACATGTTGTGTCCTCTCTGTTGGCTATATATGCTTTGCGATGTCTTCAGGTTTGATGATCTGGCCGTTGAAGGTATTGACCTTGATCAGCTTGCCGGGATCATCGATGCACTTCAGAACTTCCCCTGCCATCTGTCCGGCATAGTTCATTTCCGGCACGATCACCTTGCGGGCTTTTTTCAGGTAAGGGGCGATCTCCTCGTAGGGGAAGGGCCACATGGTCAGGATCTGAAGCACGCCCACGCGTTTGCCTTCGGCGCGGGCCTCCTTGGCAACGGTGCGGGCACAGCGCACGGGGCTGCCAATGGCCACGATGAGCACATCGCAGTCGTCAACGTCGTAGGTTTTGATCATGACGATTTCATTGCGCCCGGCTTCAAGCTTGGAGTGCAGCTGGGCCACACGGCGGCTCGCGTTGTCGGGGTCGCTGTTGGAACAGCCGTCTTCACCGGACATGGATGCCGTCATACGGGTGATGTACCCGTCGCCAAAGGCGGACATGGGGGCGACGGCGCCGGGCTCGAAACAAAGAGGAACAAAAGCTTCGGGCGCGCACGAGGGCTTTGTGCGGTTGATGACAGGCAGCTCCCCTGGCGCGGGCACAGTGATGTTTTCGCGGACATGCCCGACCTGTTCGTCAGGGGCGAGAATGACGGGGACGCGGTATTTTTCGGCAATGTTGAATGCCTTGACCGTCAGCTCAAAGCATTCGGCCACGGTGGCGGGGATCAGCGCCACAACGGCCTGGTCGCCGTGCCGGCCCCAGCCAAGCTGGATCAGGTCGGCCTGCTCCGGCTTGGTGGCCAGCCCCACACAGGGGCCTTGGCGCTGCACGTTTACCACAACCACGGGCGTTTCCATTATGACCGCAGCGGAGATATGCTCCTGCATCAAGGAAAAGCCGGGGCCGCTGGTGGCGGTCAACGCCTTTGCGCCAGAAGCGGACGCGCCTATGATGGCTGCCATGCTGGCAATCTCATCTTCCAGCTGCATAAAGACGCCGCCGGTTTTGGGCAGTTCCTTGGCGCAGATTTCCGCGATCTCGCTTGAGGGCGTGATGGGGTATCCCGCGTAAAAGCTCAGTCCGGCATACAGGGCGGCGCTCGCTATGGCCTCATTGCCCTGCATGAGCTTTTCATTTTCTTTCATTGCAAAACTCCTTATTCGGTCCTTGCCGCGTAGAGTGAAAACTCGTGGTGGGGCTTGCGGCGCTTGCAAGGGGAAAAGCAAAAAGGATGCCCATATGTTCGTTGTTGCGTAAAATATCTATAATCATATGATATGATTTATTTTTCATGTATATTCCCCAGGTGGGGTGGGGGGAGGGGCTGGCGTATAACCAGGCTTGCTGTGGCTTCTAACCTGGTTTTAACCAGGCGGCAGTTTGAACAAAGAAACTGGCGTATAGCTGTCGCCGTAGAATGCCATTATGAGCTTCCCCTGGAGTGGCGTCGCGCCTGAGCCGTAACTGGGCGCAAAAAAAGCGGAACACCCATGCCATGGGCGTTCCGCTTTTTTCAACGGCAGGGAAGTCGTCGCGTTGTGGCGCGCTGCACTTTCGTGCAGCGTTAGAGCTTTTTAACTTTGAAAAAGTGTAAATGCTCTAAAACAGGTTGGCCTGCTCCTCGCCCCGCAAAACGCGCAACGCGCCCAGAGCCAGGGCCTTCAATTCATGCTCGCCGGGCAAAACCATGACCGGAGCCACAAAGCGCACGCGCTCGGTGATCCAATGGGTAAACATCTGGGAATACGCAACAGCGCCGGTCAGCACCACGGCGTCCACCTTGCCGCATACCACTGAAGCCAATGAGCAGATGTCCTTGGCCGTCTGATAGGCCATACCTTCGTAGACCAGTCTGGCCTCGGCATCGCCCTTGGCGATGCGGGCCTCCACTTCGAGAGCGCTGGCCGTGCCCAGATAGGCCATCAGGCCGCCCTGGCCCTTGACCCGGCGGGTCATGGAAAAACGGTCGTGCTTGCCCGAAAAACAAAGGTCGATAAGCTTGCGGCACTGTACGCGTCCGGCACGTTCCGGCGAGTAGGCGCCCTCATCGTCGGCCACAATGTCCTCCATAACCCCGTGGGTGATTACAGAGGATGTGATGCCGCTGCCCAGGTGGCTTACAATAACGTTGCAGTCCGTCAGCTTTTTGCCCAGATTTTTTGCGGCCTCCAAGGCCATGGCGCGCATGTTCAGCACATGGCAGCGCGCCACGCGGGGCAGCTCCGGCAAGCCTGAAAGGCGGGCGAGGTCGGAGAGCTCATCCACTGCGACGCAGTCGTAGATAAAGGCGGGTATGCCGTCTATCTCGCGGCTGAAGGCGTAGGCCAGCAGGGCTCCCAGGTTAGAGGCGTGCTCTGAAAAGTTGTGGTTTACCAGCTGATCCACCATCTTTTCGTTGACGAGGTAGGCGCCCTTTTTTACGGGCGGCAGGCCGCCGCCGCCGCGTCCGGCTACGGCGGTAAGCTGTTTGAGGTCAAAACCTTTTTGCCGCAGGCAGTCCTCAATACTCTTTTTGCGCAGAGGAAGCTGCTCGGCAATGGTTTTGAATGCGGAAAGCTCCTGCACATCGTGGGGGATGTTGGCGTTGAACAGCTCGGTTTCGTTTTCAAAAACCGCAATCTTGGTGGTCGTGGAGCCGGGATTGATAACCAGTATGTTTTGTACGTCCGTCATGGTGTTCCTCTGGGGTTAGAGCAATTTCTCTAGCGATGCTGCCGCCATCCGTAAGGCTTCTTCGTCACCCAGCGGCTGCCGCTTGAAGTTGCTCTGGCGGATGCGGGAGCAGGCGCCCGCCGTGGAGGCGTAAGCGCAGTTTATCTGCGCGGTTAAACGCCGGAGCGGGCGTCCTGAAAGCATTGAGAATAGATATTCTCAATGCGAAAATGCTCTAGCCGGCGGCAGCGGCCAAAAGCATGGGCAGATATTTGTCTTCGGCCACTGCGGCCCGCGAGGGCAGCACCATGGGCACGCGCCCGCCCACCACTATGCCCGCGCGGTGAGCTCCGGCGGAATAGACCAGGGATTTAAGCAAGATATTGCCTGCCGAAATATTGGGCATGATCATGAGGTCCACATTGCCGGGAACAGGGCTCGTGCATTTTTTGATGGCGGCAACCTTGGGGCTGATGGCCAGGTCGTAGGACAGGGGGCCTTCGACCACGCAGTTCTTGATTACGCCATCCTGATTCATGGTCTTGAGCGCGGCGGCGTCAACAGTTTCCGGCATTTTTTCACTGACGTGCTCATTGGCGGCAAGCACAGCCACCATGGGTTTGTCAAAGCCCATACGCAGCATGGCGTCAACGGCGTTTTCCAGAATATCACGCTTTTGTTCCAGGGTAGGAGCGATGTTGAGGGCGATGTCTGAAAGGGCCACTATCTTGTGGTAGCTCGGAATCTGTACAAAGCAGATGTGTGAAATAAGCTTGCCGGTTCTGAAGTTGCAGCGTTCTTTGAACAGATTTTTCATCAATATGGGCGTTTCAATAAGCCCCTTCATGATGACGTGGGCCTTGCCTTCATTTACAAGATCCGCAGCCGTGAACACGGCATCTTCATCAGAATCGGCCGACACAATGGCAAAGCTGTCCGGATCGTGCCCCAGCCCGCGCAGTCCGGCGGCGATCTTGTTTTTGTCGCCCACCAGGATGGATTCCAGACCGCCCTTGTTTTTGGCTTCCACAACAGCCTCAAGGGTATTGGGGTCTTCAGGCCGTACCACGGCAAGGGTGCGTCCGCCGCGTATGTGGGGCGCAGCCTGCGCGAGAAGTTCATCAAAGTTATGGTAGATCATGTCTGTCCCTCAGTTGGATTGCAGTTGCGGGCTGTCGGCTTGGGTCAGCCGCACCCTCCCTGTTTTTCCGTTGTGCAATTCCAGGGCCATCGGTACTAACAGCAAAAAGCCGCGCTCAGTCGGTGATTTGGGGCGCAAAGGTCTTGTGTGATGGCTGTTGTGCTTGATCTGTTTGCAACCAGGTTGTACACGTCTTTTAGACCGTCAGGGGATGACGGCTCTATTCCGACCACAGTCAGGGGGCAGACGCATGGCGCTGGAACTGGTTACCGTTTCCGTTGATCCTGAAAACAGGGACAAGATAAACAGTCAGCTTACGGCCCTTATGGGCAATGATTTCAAAATTATCAGCTATTCCTGTCAGGAATACGCCCATCTGGCCGAACACCCTGAAAAGGTTGTGCTGCTCTCCGCGCCGGTGGTCAGGGATCTCATCATTGACCACGTGCCCGAAACCTGCACCGTTTTTATCGCCAAGCGGGTCATCAACCCCAAGGCCCTGCGCAGGATATTTTCCATACCGCCTGGTTCGGAAGTGCTTGTGGTCAACAATCTTTACAAAAACGCCATTGAGGTGGTGGATGAGCTCAACGCCCTGGGCTTCAGACACCTGCATTTTACCGCCCATATGCCTGGGACTGTGCCCGACAAGCAGTATGAGTATGCCGTTACGCCCAATGAGGAGGCGCTGGTGCCGCAGGGGATTCCCCAAATTATCAATTTGGGAACGCGGCTGGTCAGCCTGATGAGCATTGCCCAGGTCATCTTTCATATGACAGGCGGCAGGATGGGCGAATCAATGATCTATGAGCGTTATGTGAAGTACCTGGTGACGCTTTCGTCCAATTTGTCCATTAAATTCAAAAAGCGCATGCTCATGCAACGGCAGATGAACATGGTGCTCTCCGCCTTTGAAGATGGGGCCATCATCGCCAGCAAAAGCGGGCGCATCACGTTTTCCAACAGTGCCGCCCGGCTTATTTTGCATGAAGCGCAGCTCGACGCCAAAAACGTGTGCGATCTCGGCTTGAGCGCCGATATTCTTGAGCCGGGCAGCAGCTTTATCGTGCGCGGCAATACCACCATATATTTTGAAGTAAAAAAACTCCCGCTGAGCGAGGATGAATATATCTTTCTGATCACGCTCAAGGACGTAAACCGCGTTGCATCCATAGACAAGGAATACAAAAAATTTAAAAAAGTTCAGGATAACGCTGCCAAGTTCCGCTTTAAAAACATTTTGTATAAAAGTTCGGCCATGGCCAGAACCATTGCCCTGGCGCAACGTGTGTCGCAACGCGACGCCACGATTTTGATCACAGGCGAATCGGGCACTGGCAAGGAGTTGCTGGCGCAATCCATTCATAATGCCTCGCTGCGCAAGGCGTATCCCTTTGTGGCCATCAACTGTGCGGCCCTGTCGGAAACGCTGCTTGAGAGCGAGCTGTTCGGTTACGAGGATGGCGCGTTTACCGGCGCCCGCAAGGGAGGTAAAAAGGGGCTTTTTGAGGCCGCCGACGGGGGTACGCTCTTTTTGGACGAGCTGGGCGATGCGCCGCTTTCAACGCAAATAAAGCTGCTGCGAGTACTGCAGGAAAGAGAAGTCATGCGCATTGCCGGCAACACCATCATTCCCGTAAACGTGCGGGTTATTGCTGCCACCAACAAGGATCTGCACAAAGAAATGACGCTGGGCAATTTTCGTGAGGATTTGTATTACAGGCTTAATGTTATCAATATCAGGGTGCCCCCGTTGCGGCACAGAACAGGAGATGTGGACTTGTTGCTCCGCACGTTTCTGGAGCGCAAAAGTGTTCCATCCGATGTTATTACGCCTGAAATGCTGTCTCTGCTTGAAGGGTATGACTGGCCGGGCAACATCCGGGAGCTGAAAAACATCGCGGAATATATTTCTGTCATGTACGACAGCACCCCCGTACTGGCGGATGAACTGGCCCAAATGTTCAGTCGCCCCGGCAGGGCCGCCCGGCGTGAAGAATTGCCCGCAAGCGTTGCCGCCTCTGAAGCCGGAGGCACAGCCATCCAGTATTTCCGCAGCAGCGCCATGGGCGGCGACATCCTGCACATTCTGGAAGTGCTGCGCAAGGCGCGGGAGGCGGGGCTGCTCATGGGCCGCAGCTCCATACAAAAAAGGCTGCGCGATCTGGGCCTTGAATTAAGCGCCCAGCAGATCAAAACACGGTTGGATCGCCTGCGTGAACGGGGGTTTACCATTTCAAGCAACGGCCGGGGAACCGTACTGACCGACAAGGGACTGGATTTTTTGCGCCAGGGGGCTGAATGACAGACGCGAGGGCCTTCGTGTTTTTTGCGAGGGCGTGGCGCGGGCATATGGCTGGCGCGACTGCGTGCAGCCACTGCGGGGTAAAAGTTGCGGGACCCGGCCCTACCTTTGCCGGGCCCCGCGCCTGTGGGGTGGGGTGAGGAAAAAGGAAAACGTCAGTACTTGCGCAGGACCAGAACCAGCGAGGCTGCGGTTCCAATAAGCGCAATGCACATCAGAACGTAAAGAGCGCCGGAAAAGCTGCCGCTGGCACTCATGGAAAATCCCATAATCAACGGGCCGCTGGAGGCGCACAAAAAGCTCAGACCGTTCATGATGCCTGCCCCAAGAGAAATGGCTTTTGCGGGCACCATTTCCTGCAACATGGTAAAGGTCATGGGCGCGCCAAGGGTGAGCACGCCCATGCCAAAGCAGATGCTGATGGCCGCAAGCATGTTGTTGCTTGTCTGCGCGGACAGGTAGAGCCCCAGCGCCGCGCCCAGCGAGGCCACAATGCAGAAGGGGGCTCGTCTGCCGACAATGTCGGAGGCCCAACCGGCAAACAGCTTGCAGGCTATGGAAAGGATGAACGGCAGCGAGGCCAGGACGCCCATTTCGCTCCAGGAGAATCCCCTGGCGCTTTTAAGGTAGGCTGGCAGCCATGTGAGCAGCCCCCAGTATACGATATTGTGGACGGAATAGTAGATGACAAGCATCCAGAACAGCGGGTTGCCCTTGAGCAGGTGCAGGTTCTCCCGCAGCAGGGTCTTGAAGGCAGGCTTGGGGCCAGGTGTGGTCTCGCCCTCCTGGCCATTCTCGATGTAGGTTATTTCGGCCAAATTGGTGAATTTGCACTGTCTGGGCGTATCTGGGGCAAAGCGCCAGATAAGGTACAGGGGCACAAAACCCACAACTGTACAGGTAAAAAAGCTGATGTGCCAACTGGTATGCGGCACCAGCCATGAAAAAAAAGGCATGGCGACAGCCGGAGCCAGCGACGTGCCGATAAACCATGAGGCATTGGCCTTGGCGCGCTCCTTTTTGGGAAACCAAGCCTTGACGTAGGTGCTCTGCATGGGAAAGTGGATGCCTTCACCAATGCCCAGAAGAAAACGCGACAAGAGCATAACCGCAAGCGTGGGGGCTATGCCGCCCATAAACATGGCTATGCCCCAGGTAACAACCGCCAGCAGCATGGCGCGTCGCGGCCCAAGATAGTCACCCAGCGAACTCAAAAAAACATTGCCCAGTCCGTATGCGATCAGAAAAACAGTCATGAGCAGGCCAGCTTTTGAAGGATGGTCAGCGATGCCCATGGCCTTCAAAAAATGCTCATCGGCGATGAGAATAGAAATATTCACCCGATCAAAATACGCCACCATGATGGTGATGAGCAAAACGACGATAAGCACAAACCGTCGCTTGGTCGGGCGCTCGCACATTGCAACTGTCTGCGCGCGCACTGGGAGCTCCTTGGTTGGCTGTAAGGGGAAACCGCGCGGCCAAACGGCGGCATGTCCGGTTGAGCAGGCAAGAGCAAATATAATGCCATTTTCAGGGAGCCCGCGCCGCGTATATATGTGTTGCCCTGACCAGCGCTGTAAAGGGAACCGGAAAATGCCTGATGTCGCAAGTTATTTTTTGTGGCCCGCTGTAAAGGGCATTAAACCTGGTTAAAATCTGGTTGTGTGCTGATCAGGCGAACAGTGTGGAGGGCCCGTGGGCGCTGTCGGTAAACGCGGATATTGGCCGCGCGCCAGCAACGGGCTATCCGAGCTTGCGTAATTTCTGTCTGTTTGGCGGCGGCGTCTGGACGGAAACAAGGCGGCCTGCCTGTGGTATTCTTTTTGCTGAATGGGACGCAGTAGAGGGTGCTCCGCACGCCAGTGGCATTGTAGGACGCATTTGGGGTGCCCAGAAATCAGGAGGTCGCATGAGTCCCGCAACAACTGTCCGCATCAAACAGGTCTTCGCCGCCATTGGTACCATCCTTGCGCTGGTGACGGCGTTTCAGACCCCGCCGCAGGGCGTCCCTCAACCCACCATGTATGCCATAGGCATTTCCATTTGGGCTGTTTTTTGGTGGGCTACCGGGGTTATTCCCGAATATGCCACCGGCCTTATCATGTGCACGCTGTTTGCCAGCGTTAATGCTGTGCCGTTCAAAGTGGCGTATGGGGCATTTGCCGGCCCGGTGTTCTGGCTTACGGTGACTGCCTTTGTTTTGGGCGCCATGGCGGGCAAGGTGGGGCTGCTGAAACGCATGGCCCTTTGGGTTCTTAAAATATTTCCCCCCACATTCAACGGGCAGGTCTGGGGGCTTATCGTCTCCGGCCTGGTGATCAGTCCGCTTGTGCCCAGTACAAACGGCAAGGCCGCCTTGTCCAGCCCCCTTGGCCTGACCATCAGCGACACGCTGGGCCTCAAAAGAGGCGGTAAGGCGGCCAGCGGTTTGTTTTTGGCCTGTATGACCGGTTTTTATCTGACGAGCACCCTGTTTTTGAGCGGTACGGGCTCCAACTACATGTTCCTTGGCCTTCTTGGAGGCACCTCTGGCAACGTGACCTGGATGGCCTGGTTTTTACGGGCCATTGTTTTTACCGTCATTTTGATGGTGGGCCTTGGGACGTACATCTGCCTGTTCTGCAAACCCGATAAGCAGGTATCCCTGCCGCCCAGCTACATCAAGGAGCAGCTCCAGGCCATCGGCCCCATGACCCGCGACGAACGCTGGACCTTGGGCATCATGCTGACCACGCTGCTGCTGTGGATGACGGAATCACTGCACGGCATCAAGTCCGGTGAAGTGGGCGTGCTGGCAATCTGCGCGCTTATGGTTACCAAGGTGATGTCGCGGCAAGACTTTAATAACAAGGTCGCCTGGCCTGCTGTTATTTTTATCGGCACACTGCTGAACATGGCTGGCGTTGTGCAGGCCCTCAAGCTGGATAAACTGCTTGGCGAAGCCCTCACCCCGATACTCTCGGCAGTGGCGTCCAATCCCTACACGCTGGTGTTGGCCATTATCGCCTCGCTGTTTATTCTCAAGTTCGCCATCGTGTCGGTGCTGACTTCCGCCGTGATATCGTTCTTCATCTTTTCTTCAGTGGCAGCGGGAATGGGCGTAGACCCCTGGATTGTCGCCTTTGTGGCATGGACAAGCTCACATATCTATATTTTCCCCTACCAGAACTCGGCATATCTGTGTGGGCATTACGCCGCCGCAAGCGAAATGATTGATCACGGCGAGGGCAGAAAGCATTCTTTCATCTTTGTATTGCTTTGCGTTGTCGCGGGTATGGCCAGTGTGCCGTTTTGGCGACTGCTGGGTCTGATACAATAGTTGCGGCGTAACGCAATCGCAGTGTAACAGGCTTGTGGTGTGACCAGCTTGCGCTGTAAAACAGTTTCTGGCGGATGTACCGATTGTTCCGGTACTCCGCCAGATGTTTTGTATCAGGGCCTGTCCAGTTGTGGAGAGCACGGGTGCGTTTGTGTTTCCGCTGTGCTGCGGCTTGTCTCTGCCTGTCGCGCTCTTTCGGCGTCAGCCGAAGCTGAAGTCCGTGGGGCCGGAGCAGTGGCGCAGTCGCTCTGGGTCAGGCCTGTAATCGTCAGCGGCGTATTCAGGCAGGGTGGTGGGGGTGCTGGAAGCGGCTGTCAGACTGGGGGGATTTTGGGAGGCGATTATCAGGCAAGGCTGTGGAACAGCGTTTTTTTGAGATGCTTCCTATGCTCTGGTTTGGGCCGCCTGCGCGGCGGGCGGCAGAGACGGTCTGGCAGACCGGGGTTCGATCGCAGGACTATTGTGCTGGCCGGGATTTTGGGAGGCGATTATCAGGCAAGGCTGTGGAACAGCATTTTTTTGAGATGCTTCCTATGCTCGGGTTTGGGCCGCCTGCGCGGCGGGCGGCAGAGACGGTCTGGCAGACCGGGGTTCGATCGCAGGACTATTGTGCTGGCCGGGATTTTGTAGAGGTGATTATCAGGCAAGGCTGTGGAACAGCATTTTTTTGAGATGCTTCCTTCGCTCTGGTTTGGGCCGCCTGCGCGGCGGGCGGCAGAGGGGGCCTGTTAGGGGCTGTGCCCCTCCGAGGCCCCCTCTGCACTCCCCCCGGACGACCCCCCAGGTTTTCAATTTCCTTAATCTGACGAGGGCTGCGCGGCTTTTGCTCCGGGAGCTTCCTCGCTCCGCTCGGCGATCTCCCTCCGCGCCGCGCAATGCCATCCACAAGTTTGCCTGCGGTTCAGCCAGACAATCGCTTGCTATCCACAAGATTGCTGCGGTTCAGTGCGGCAGTCGCTTTCATCCAGCGCAATGTACCAACAGGGGTAGCTGCGGGCAGACTGTCGGGCTGCAAATCACCCGTCGCACTGCCATCAAAGAGGTGGCTGTCCAGAGTCGCGGCGCTCCAAAGTGCGTCACAATAGGACATGGATTCTGCCGAAAATCGCTTTTTCGGCAGAATGGCAAATTGAAATACGAAAGTATTTTAAATCTATTCTTATTTAGTCCAGAACATGAGGGCGACCTTTGTCTGCACACTTTCCTGCACACGGCCGTCACTGCTCAGTTCCGCCAGCCTGCGGGTCAGGCTTTCCTTTTGCTGCGGCGTAAGCGGCCCCATGCTTTCAAAGTAGCGCAGATATATGAGTTCCGCTTCTTCCAGGCTGCTGTCGCTCTCCCACGCGCGGTCCATATATTCCACTTCTGGGTAGTATCCCATAAGCCAGAGAAGATTGAAGGCGCAATAAAAACTGCGGCTTACTCGCTCCTTGTGCGCGTCCCAGTCCACCAGCGGCTTCAGTTGGTCACGTACCGAGTGACGGGTATCAATCTGGCTTATTATGCAGCAGGAGCCGCAAGAGGCTGCGACCATTTTTTCCAGGGCAGCCTTGTCATTGACTGCCGGAGTTCTGGAGGCAAGAACCAGTTGAAACCGGTTTCGCCACCTCAGAGCATCCAGATCGGCAGTGCCCCAGTCCAGCACCTGAAAATGCGCGTTGGCGCACCCGTCCCGCGCGGCGTTTTCCCTGGCCAGTTCTATCATGGCGGGGGCAATGTCAAAGCCCTCCACGCGACCCACCAGAGGGGCCATTTCAAGCGCGTGGCTGCCAGGGCCGCAGCCGATGTCAAGCACGGACGCCGACGGATCAAGTCCAGCCTTGCGGGCTATATGCTCCACAAGCAGACGCCGGTGTTCGCGTGAGGCATCACCCCGGATGTGATCGTTGAACGAAGGTGCGCGTTTGTTCCAAAAATCCGCCATGCCGGTTCGCTCCGGCTGGTAGTCTACCCAAAGCTCTTCAAAGGTACGCATGGTTAGTGGCATGATTCAGCCACCATATTTACCTTTTGCCCACCGTGGCCAAAAATGGCTTCACAGTTGTCGTTCTTGAGGGCTGCACTCATTTTTTCAGCGTCAACCACAACCAGACCCGAAAGGGAGCGCACACCATGCGAGAAAAGCAGGGGGTTCATGGGCGTGCTGGGGCCCACCATGTACACCTTGGCCTTGGCGCTCAGTTCCAGCAGCCGGGTGATGGTTTTATTAATAAAGGTAGTGCCAGTAATAAAAACAAGGTCTTGCTGCGGCAAAACATATTCCGCCGCAGTGTCCGGCAAATCCCCAGGTTGGGGGTGGCGCTCAAGTATTGAAAGTTCACAGTGCGGGCGCAGCCGCGCAAGACCGGGAAAATGCCCGACAACGGTTACTTTTTTGCCCTTTGCCTCTGAAAGAAAAAAGTCAAAGGCGTCCCCGTGGCGACTGTCCAGAGCCGTACGCAGGGGGCTTGGCTTTACAAGGGCCAGGGTGTTGTTGGCGGCGTTCAGGGCGGCCAGGCCGATGGCGGCGGCGTTGAAGTCCCAGGACTTGATCATTTCCGCCACCCGGCGCAGGGGCTGGCCCACCATGTCCTGACAGGACTGGGCAGAGTCGGACGCACCCGGAGCAGGGGAAAAATACTGCGCCATACCTATGCCGCCGCTGTCTGCTTCCACCATGAGCCAGTGTTTGCCGCATGTGAAGGATTTGACCAGAGCGGTCTCAGGCACGGAGCCAAGCAGTGCGTCATACAAAAACCAGCGGTCAGTCATGGCAAACCTCAAGAGGGCGATAGTAAGCGCCATCGGCACAGGCGCGGCAGTATGTCTTGCCGTCCCGCAAAACTTCCTTGCAGTCCAGCACATCTTCGCCACAGGCGGCACAGGTGCACACGCGAACAGGCGGACCAGGCAGTTCGCCTTCCGGCATGTCTATGTGCACTTCCTGCCAGGCAAAGATGTCATCATCAGCGTACTTTTCCCAAAAGGCTATCTGCTCCTGTTTGGGAACATCGTGGGGAGGGCGGTCGGATGTGGTCACGTGTACCCTGACAGCCCGGCCGCTTTTAAGGTCAAGAAAAGACATGGCGGTTTTGCCATATCCATAGACCTTGACCCGCCTGCGTCCCAGAGTCACGCCTGTGACCACATGGGAGGCATCAGCCACGCATCTGTCTGTTTCCAGAAAAATAACAAGATCCCTCAGGTTGTCTTCGGGTTTCAGGTCAAGCAGACGCAAGGCCATAAGGGACATGCGTATGCCCAAGACCTGCCCGCTACAAATGTGACCGTGGTACTTCTCAGCCTTTTCAAGGAATGGTGTGATGTTTGTCATAGCCATACTGTAGTTGTGGTGTATGATATAGTTGCATAAACCTGACCTGTGACACGAAGCCTGTCAATGTATTGTGGGGGGATAAGTGTATACTCTGTATTGTTATAGCATTGTTTGCGACATGTCACGCCTTAGTTAAATTTTAATAGTCACGCTTTTTCAGTAACCGAGACTATTGTGTTGGCGAAAGGTGTATCCACTCCATTGGCTTTATCAGTGGAGCGAACGCTGCTCTGGCGGGCTGGGGAAGATATGCATTGAAACGGAGCGCTGCCGGCACGAAGGCTGTAGTTAGAGCCGCCCAGCACAGACACATTTGGAGCGAAGTATGTTGGGGGGCGGGCATTCTCTACGTTCAAGGCATGCCCGTTACGGCGCTTGACTCGCGGATAACCAGCGTTGACGTCTATCCGGCGGACACCAGCGGGGAACCGACGTTCTGCGCCATACTAAAATACAAGAAGCGTTTTAGGGGGTGGGGGTGTGGGGGAGGAGACCCTTTTGCAAAAGGGTCCCTC
>Ga0265295_1003439_pt1 | contig 23084 bp, 21 predicted proteins | sample Munlansysbiofilm_FD_192503 | JGI IMG/M metagenome (GOLD analysis project Ga0265295, IMG submission 192503) | Leachate microbial communities from a municipal landfill in Southern Ontario, Canada - Methane capture system biofilm | ecosystem: Engineered > Solid waste > Landfill > Unclassified ...
CGACCGACTGATTATGATTCAGTTGCTCTGCCAGATTGAGCCACGTCGGCGTTTGTGATAGTTTAAATATCAAAAATTATTTTATCACAATAACCGGTAATTGTAACCTTTTTGTCTAACAAACTTGTTAATGTTAGCGTCTTGACAGCCTTTATAAGATGATGGGGATATGCTATATTACTAATAGTAAGTTTTAAGGAGTAAATAATGATAAAAATCAAGAAGACAGCAAGTCTTACACTTATAACAATGCTTATGAGTTTGAGTTTAATAAACTCTAATATTCCCGTTAAAGTTACCGCTCTTACACCAATGCCAACCTCAGTGAATGTAAGCGACAATTCACAAGCGGAAATCAACGCTTACTATGAAGGGGTTGAAGGTAAAAAAGGTGATGAACTTCTAGGCGAATTATATAGTGTGATTAAAGACCATAATGAATATGATTATGACAACACTACACATCGTTTCATCTATAAAATTATCGATCGCAACTGGGCGCTTAGTCCTTTGACTCCTGCCCAACTACAAAACTTTGACTATTCCGCGGATATGCCCTACATTCGTAAACTCTATGCCGATTATAACGATGATGTCACGACCGCGGATTTATTTAAAAACGCTGGCGCGAGCCGTGTTAGTTTTGATAAGGAGCACATTTGGGCACAGTCACTTGGAAACTTTGGGCGGACTGGTGGAGCAGGTAGTGATTTTCATCACCTCTTGCCAGCAGACGTAAGAGGCAACCAAGTTGCACATAGTAACTATAATTTTGCGACTCCAACTTCAGGTATTGTCGAAGTTATGAATGATAAAGGCACTTCTGTCGGTCGTTATGGTTATATATCAGGTTCCTCACAAAAAGTGTTTGAACCACTAGATCAATATAAGGGTGATATCGCCCGGGCAATGTTTTATATGACCGCAAGGTATTATGAACATATTGATGTCCTACATCCTAAGTTGACCCTTCAAAATGGTTCACCTGCGGCATTAACAGCTTCTGCTAGCCAAGCGGGTCTAGCAGGTGACTTAGCTTCATTACTAGAATGGAATAAACTTGATCCAGTTGATGAATATGAAATTCATCGCAACAATCTTATTTATAATAACTATCAAGCTAACCGTAATCCTTTTATCGACTTTCCAGAATGGGCTGATGTAATCTATGATCCTACTTATACTGGTGATGGCGCGAGTTTCGGCGGAGATGATCCAATTGAAGAGCCAACTGATCCAGAGGAACCAATTGAAGACGTTGTTACGCTAACCAGCATTAGTGTTGCCAGAGTTGGCTCAAAAGCTTATTACATTTTTGATGAACTAAATAAGAGTGATTTCGCCGTCAATGCTCATTATAGTGATAGCACTTCTAAACTAGTCACAAATTATAAAATAACAGTGGATGATAAAGAAGTTAAAACCTTTAATAATCTAGGCGCCACTAATCTTAAATTCTCATTTACTGAAGGTGAGATTAGCGTCACCAAGGAAATACTAATTGAAGTGGAACTATCCCCAATTCACTATACGATTATCGGCGCAGTTGGTGTAGGTCTTGTTATAGGGCTGGCCTTTATTCCTAGAATTCGCAGAAGGACATTAAAGAATATAGCCAATAATGTCAAAAAGACTACGAAAAAGCATAAAAAATAGCCGTTTGTCAGAAATCTATAAAGGGAGATGATTGTAGTGATCATTTCCCTTTTTCTTTGACTTATTATAATAATTTGTTAAACTTAATTATCTCCAAATCCACAAAAAGAGTGGGGGACCCAATTTCTGGGGTGAATCGTTTTGTTACGTAAGGATACTTAATGTCCTGAACCCGTCAGCTAACCTCATCGGAGTCATTAGGCGTATAAATTTTATGCGTTTTTTTTATGGAAAATAGGAGGTTTATTTATGGATATTAATTTGTTGATTTTAAAAATAGCCCTTGTCCTCGCGGTTGGTTTTATTGGCTCAATCATTGCCAGAAAATTTAAACTACCCAACGTCTCAGGATATCTTGTCTTAGGGCTTTTATTAGGACCAAGTTTAGGCCTAATCTTTAAAGACTTTAAAGGGGTCATTACCGTCGCCGATAATGATGCCTTAGAATTTATTAGCGAATTAGCGCTAGCATTCATTGCTTTTTCGATTGGTAGTGAGTTTGCACTAAAAAATATTAAAAAAATTGGTAAAAGCATCTTTACATTAACAACCTTCGAAGTTATTGGGGCGGTGTTAGTGGTATTCTTAGCCTTGTTTTTTCTTCCTAAGCCAAACGTTATTCAAACCGGCTACAATCCTTTTGCCAAAGAAAACATCGCCTTTGGAATGATTTTAGCCTCAATGTCAGCGGCAACTGCGCCAGCGGCGACAATCATGGTTATCCGCCAATATCGTGCGTACGGGCCTGTTACTAAAGCAATATTACCGATTACAGCCCTTGATGATATCTTTGGGATTATCGTCTTCGGCTTCTTTATTTCAATTGCCAAGATTCTTGTCCCACAAGGCGTAAGCAGTCAACCATTATGGCTAATGTTTCTCACTCCATTTATTGAAGTCATTGCTAGCGTACTTGTTGGTTCACTGGTCGGGTTTATTATTTCCAAACTTGCCAATAAATTTGATAAAATAAGAGATGACATTCAAGTGCTGGCATTAATTTCAATTCTCTTTACTGTTAGCATCACAAGTATTGCAAATCACTTCCTTCATGATTACGGGATTGGTTTCTCGCAATTATTAATGAATATTGCTGTTGGTTCGATGGTTGCTAATATTGCTAAGCGTCCAGAAAGAACATATTCTGCACTTAATGACTTTACTACTCCCTTTTATATCATTTTCTTTACACTCGCAGGTGCAAGTCTAAATCTTGCCATTCTTGGTCAAGATGCAATTATTCTCGTGATTGCCCTTGTCTACATCTTGGCGCGTGGCACTGGTAAGGTTCTCGGAATCTACCTCGGTGCAAAAATTGCAAAATCAGAACCGGCAATTCGAAAATATCTGGGGATCGCCTTGCTACCTCAGGGTGGCGTCTCGATTGGTCTTTTAGTAATTGTGGCCGTTCAGATGAGATCATTTTATCCAGTGATTGCCGCAATTATCATGTTATCAATTTTAGTTTATGAGACATTAGGGCCGATATTCGCCAAGATTTCCCTACAAAAAGCGGGCGAATTATATGGACAAGACCGACTCGATGAATATTCTAGTGTTGAAGCTTTACCTGAAGAGGAAGCGATACCAGCTGTCAAAACTTTACTAGAACCGGAGGAAAACTAATATGGAAGCATTATTTATTGTCTTAAACGATTTATCTTATTTGGATGTCATTTTAAATCGCTTTGTCGAACTAAAAGTGCGCGGCGCAACAATCCTTGATTCAATGGGAATGGCGCGGGCAATTATGAATCAAGAAGGGATGAACTTTTATCAAAGTGGGCCTTTTGGCCGCTCACTTGATGATGAACAAAAACAATCCAAGACGATTTTCACTGTCATTCCTGAAGGCCAAGATGCGAGTGTGATTGTTGAAGAAGTCAAAAAAATTGTCTCCTCTTCCAAACGCGCGGTCATTGGTTTTATGTTTACCGTGCCAGTGAGTGGAATCTATCCGATGAAACCCTCTGCACTTAAAAAACAATAACAAGCTCAAGTTGATAAACGAAATCCCTAGTTGATCTAGGGATTTTTATTTTAGATATTATTTACTTGCTAAGCGTTTCTCGCCTTCGAGTTCGCGTATTGGTTTGATATTTTGAGTTATCTCTAATGTTCCTAAGTAGCTTCCGTCTTTAGCTCTTACCGCAAAGTAGCGAATATAGACAAATAGTCCCTTCAGTTGAATCCAGAAATCTTCATGGTCTTTTTCACCGCTTCTAAATGATTCAATAATCGCCTCAACAACATGGACCGATTGTGGAGGATGGCACATCGAGACATGGCGACCAATAATTGTCGCTGGTCTTGCAAATACTCTTTCTTTGCCTTGCGTAAAGTATTTTACATATCCTTCAGCATCAACAAACGTAAGATCAAAGGGTAGGACGTTTAGCATGGAGTTTAGTTGTTCAACACTAAGACTACCTGTATCAAAACCGACTTCTCCTTCTTTTAGACCTTTACCTTCCGGTATATTTTCACCTTGACCATCATCAACTTTTTTCCACGAATGGAGTGGCTTCTCTAAAAAATAGCCGATTTCAGCCGATCCACTATCAACGCTAATCCAGTTATAAAAACTAAGATTATCTTTAAGTAATGGCCAGAGAATGTTGTTTTCTTTCATAATCATGTCACGTACTCTTGTCGTAACTAAACGCGCCTTTTGGTGGATTTCTTGTTCATTACTACTAGAATCAGCAAGCAAATTAATCACTTCTTTGATATCACGACGGATTTCATCATCAACCCCCCACATAACTTTAGGAGGGGCTGTAATCCCTTTCTTTTCTAAATGGGGAAAGCATAGATACTCTTTGCGAGCATAATGTTTATCAATTTCTTTAAGGCGGTCAAAGGCCACTCTTAACATTAATAATGGCGTTTTACCCACTTGATCAAGATATGGTTCAATCTCTTCTTTGATTAGTTTTTCAATCCGTTCATTCTCCTCTAAGAAAACTTGGATAGGATGACCTGGTGTTGCTGAGTAATCATTAATTTTATGAATGTCAGAAATCGACCCATCAAAGACCGCGGCATGGACATCACATAAGCGTTGAATATCTGCCACCTGCATCCCGTCCTTGATTAGTCTTTGTTCTAATTGAGATATTTCTTCTGTCGTAATTGAACCAAAATGAAGTTTGAACTCCTCCTTGGCCGTTTCTATATCTTTTCCAGCATGTAAACTAAGAATCAACTCTTTGAGTTTTTGTTGCCGGTTATTAATTAATTCGCTCATCTTTATTCCTCCGTGACTATAAAGTCATTTTCTTCTAATTTGTCGACAATTGTCGCTAAGCTCACGCCGCGCATCAACGCACCTTTTCTTAGGGTCATGATTTTGCCGACGCTGGCTAACATCAGTGGCTTAATAATATCCTTAAATCCCAACTCAAACAGCAGTTCCTTGAGTTCCGGATAATTTGCGATTAGTTCAAAAGCAGTTTGATCAAGATTTATCTTTTTTTCGTGCATAATTTACCTGATTTAGTATAACGCTATGAAATATCATCCGCCATTTATATGATAAAAAAAAGTAGAGTTAATTAACTCTACTATCTTTTACTCTGCGGATGTTATTTCATGAAGATAAAGATAACACCATCATTTCCGTAATCACTGTCTTTGCTAATTTGCGATTCATATTTTAACTTGAAATCAAAGTAAGCGGAGTTTGATTTAATCGCCTCGTTTCTTACTTCTCCTGGTAAATACCCAGCAATCAAGCCTTCTTGTTCCATTTTTCTTAATGAACTAAGTGCGGCAAACTTTGAAGACGCGCGAGCCGAGGTTGATCCATATCCAGTAATAATTTTATAAGCACCTTTTTCGACTTTGGTAATCTCCCTTAATCTTTTTCCGATTTGGCTAACAGGTATTTTGCCGTGGAATTCATCATAAATATTCATATTAATCCTCCTTTTTAATCCGTTCATGCATAAAGGGAATCTCGTTTCTTTCAAGCATCGTTAACATAATTTCCGCACTCGACAAGTTAGTTGCTAATGGGGTCGAAGTCACATCACACAATCTTAATAGCGCACTAACATCTGGTTCATGCGGTTGGGCAGATAATGGGTCGCGAAGAAAAATAACTAGGTCAAGACCATCATTAGCAATCATTGAACCTATCTCTTGGTCTCCCCCAAGGGGACCACTTTTTTTACAGTGGACATTTAATCCTGTTGCTTTCGCAACAAGTGCCCCCGTCGTTCCGGTTGCATATAGTTCATGTAATTCTAAGACATTTTTATATTTAGAAACGAGTTCAAGCATCATTGGTTTCTTCTTGTCGTGTGCAATTAAAGCAACCTTCATATCGATTCACCTTATACTTTCCTGCTAATTGTACCATTTTTAGACCAAAAATTGGGACTTATTTAGCATAAGTGTTAGTTTTTCATTTTTATGATATTATTAATTCAGAAAGAAGTGACCATATGGAAACAAAATTCATCAACAACATTGTTCATGTTGAAGTCTACAATTACTTTGGTTGGGGTCTAAAAAGTAGCGAAGAAACGACAGTTCGTGGTAAAAAGAAAATAACACATAAACTCACTAGGAATATTAAAGAAGATCAAAGAGTCCAACTTATTCCTTTAGAAAATAAGGCAGATAGTCTTTTAAAAATCGCCGACTTTTGGAATCGTAATTTCAATGATTATTGGTTTAATAATGCGATTCTTTCATTTACAACTTTGCTAATTTTTTTACTAGTTGGGTCCCACCATGGTTTTTATGAAACATCGAGTTTCACACTGCCGTTTATTCGCGACCTATTTCTTTGGATAATTGGCGCTTACATCTTTTTATATTTAGGTTTCTATCTTCTTAAACTGTTCATAGCCAAAAAGTTGCAAAAGCGACTTGTTGCTATTATTACGCAAGCAAAGGCCATTCGCCCTTAATCCTTAATCTTAATTTCACTCTCAAATTGTGCTAAATATAATTTAATAAAGCGTGTTCTTCTTTGGGCGCGTTTTTTTCCTTCTTCCGTGTTCATCAGTGATTCAAGCTTAAGTAATTTATCTTCGAAGTGATGAATTGTACTTGTCGGATCATTATCAGCGACAATAGAGCGACCTTTGTGGCCACCATAGGCAAAAGTTCGCGCAATCCCAATTGCCCCAAGTGCTTCAAGTCGATCAGCATCTTGAAGAATTTTGCCTTCAATTTGTGTTTCGAATTTACCTTTGAGACTAGCAGAATAAGAAAGGTTAGCGATAATATCATTGATCTTAAGCTGATAATCATGAGGAACTAAATTAGTGTCTAAGAACGTTTTAACTATATTCTGCCCACCATGATCTAGTTTTGGATCCTCGATATCATGAAGAAGAGCACTTAGTTCAAGTAAAAATAAGTCAACCTCTTCTTCCACGCTATTTGCGATATGTAAGGCTAACTTGATAACACGCTCAATATGAAAGCTATCATGTCCTGTCGGTTCAGTCCCTAAATACTTAGTAACTAAGTCATAAGCATTAGTGATTGTTTGCGGCTTAGAAAAATTTAGCATTTTCATTTTAATTCTCTTATCCTATATTTATCTAAATTCACGGTGCCACTAACTACTTCAACGCCCTCTTTTTCAAGTAACTCTTTTTGGCCGTCTTGGCCGTGGAAACCAAAGTTAATAGCAAGACCACCTTTGATATTTACAACCCGATGGCAGGGAATCACAATCATTTCTGGGTTGTTGTGAAGAGCATTGCCAACCGCTCTTACTGCTTTGGGTTTCCCCATTTTGATGGCAATATCAGTATATGTTGCGACTTTCCCATGTGGAATCATTTGTGTGATCAAATACACTTGGCGAGCAAAGGGCGTGATATTTTGCTTCATTGTGACACCTTCCTTATTTATAATGGTAAGCCTGTCATGAATCTTTTGTTATTTAATTTTACCATCAAGTAACAAAAAGATTTAGCGACTCTATCGTCAATGTGCTAAATTTTTGCGCTATTCAAGATAATTAAGCCTATTTTGAATATTTGTTGAACCTAATAAAGAACTGGCCTAATAAGTTTGCAATTACCAATAGTGTAATTAGATAATGTCCAATTAGAACGGGGGTATCAAGTAAAACCGCCAGTAAAACAAACACTTGAATTGATGAAAAAACCGTTCGAGTAATATGATATTTTCTTTTAGGTTTGAAGTAGATGATAAGCGCAAGCACACCTTCACCCAACATTAATAAAAACACAAGCAAATAGAAAAAGTTGCCAAGTTGGTAACTCGAGGCACCGATAATTTGATAAAAGCTCACATCAACGTACACGGTCGTCGGCGTAAAAGGATATCCAATTGTCATCGTCATCTTTAAAAAAGGCAAACTGTAGAAGATAAAACTTAAAATTAAAAAAGCTTGACTCCATAACAAAGTTGGAAATTGTGGCTTTTGGCTAATTCGCGTAAATAAACTACTTCCCTTTGAACTTTTAACTTTAGTTCGCGCCTCTTCATCCTCATTAACTGCTTGTGCTTTGCTGTTTTCGTCTAGCATCAGATAGTCAAGTGAACAGTTGTAAAGCTTCGCTAATTGAATTAACTTGTCAGTTTCGGGATAGCTAAGGTCAGACTCCCACTTTGAGATTGATTGACGGCTCACTCCTAAGATTTCTGCTAATGCTTCTTGTGTATAGTTGCCGTTTTTCCGAAGTTTAGTCAATTTTGTTCCTGTACTCATTTATTAGTCCTCATTTCACTTTTATTCTTTGCATTATAGAAAACTTTAGCGGTTAAATCTATAAAGTTGGCCGTTCTTTTATGTAAAGTTGGGGTTGCATTCTTGGAGTTTAAGCCTAATTTAAGAAAAAGCCCACAATCTCCTTCGATTATGAGCCTTACGACATAAAATGAATTTATTTTCTAAACATGATTTTTTCTGAATTAAACATTTTGGTGAGAATCAGAATTCCAATCCCCGTAATCACAAGGTTAGAAATAATCGTTAGTCCTAAATTAAGCGGATCAACCTGGAGACTAAAGATTGATAGTAGGGCATTCGTCGAATTATAAACGGGAATTATGTAGAGCAAAGGATTACTAGCGGCACTGCCAAGTAGGGTCGAAACGCCAATGAGCATCACCACAATCATTAAGGGCATTGCTAAACTTGTGGCCTCTTTAATTGATTTGGCATAGGTAGAAATGAGCGAAATTAAAACGATGAAAATTAACACCGTCGAGATAATCACCAATAGGAGCATCAGGTATGTAGCAAAGCCATACATTGCAAAACTAAACTCAGTCGGTCCTCCGACAAGCTTCGAAATGCTCAACATCACTCCTATGAAGCTAGAAGTGGCGCTTGTGAGCGCAATTATACTGAGGGCAATGATTTTCCCTAGCGCGATGTGACTGCGCTTTACAGGCGTAATGAGAAGGTTGGCAATTGTGCCACGTTCCTTTTCTCCAGCAATGCTTTCAGGCGCAACCGCCATCGCCCCACTATAGAGGAAAGTAATAAGTAAAAACGGAATCATTCCCGTAATTAACATGATACTCGTATCCATCGCGGTCGCGTGGTCTTCAACATCAAAGGCGAATTGTTGTAATTTGTTTGATAAGAATGAACTATATATGTTCATGATTGCTGAACTTGTCATTGAAGATGTATTATAGTGCATCTCGACGGTGGGGTTATTGCCTAAATTGTATTCATCAAGAAAGTTAACAGGAAAGATGATGTAAAGGTCCAGTTCTTTTTCTTCAACCATCGCAAGGGCCTCATCACTAGTAAGTTCATCACTATATTCAAGATGATAAAGAGTTTGTAAATCTGCTTTATATCCGTCAGGTTCATTTTCAACTTTTAAAGTATAAACTTGGTCTTCGCTTTGGCCAAGATTATTGCTCATCACATCACCCATAATTGAATAAAGGAGAAAAATCATAATTCCTGGCAGTAACAGTGAAATCACCATCCGTTTATCAGTAAAAAATCGCCGTAGTTCTTTTTTAATTATTGTCCATAAATTAGCCATGGTGTTCACCTCTTGATGCTTCATATAATTCAAAGAAACGTTTTTCTAAACTATTTGGCTCTTTAAATTCTTCCATCCCCGCTTCAAAGACCATTCGACCATCAATAATGATGCCAACTTGGTCACAAATTCTCTCAACGAGGGAGAAAATGTGGGTTGAGAGAATAATTGTCTTTCCTTGGGCTCTTAAATCAAGCAGGAAGTCGATCACGGTTTTCGCCGTAATGACATCAAGCCCGTTCGTCGGTTCATCAAAAATAATAATTTTTGGGTCATGGACTAAAGAAATAACTAATGATACTTTTTGTTTCATCCCCGTGGAGAGGTCACTAACCTTAACTTCGCTAAATTCATCAATACCAAATTTTACAAACATCGCTAATTTGCGGGCATTACGCGTTACTTCATCAACACCATGAAGATTAGAAAAGTAATTAAAAAGGTAATTAGGCGTGAAAAATTCATCAAGTTTTAAGTCACTTGTTAAAAAGCCAATTTTGCTTCTAACTTTTTCGGGTTGTTCACTCACAGAGACGCCATCAACGAACGCATCACCAGAATCTTGTTTAATGAGCGTCGAGATAATTCTTAAGGTTGTCGTTTTCCCCGCACCATTAGGACCAAGTAATCCGTAAATTTGTCCCTCATAGGCACTAAAAGATAAATCATTAACCGCAATCCGTTCTTTAAGTTTAGATTTTTCAATTTTTTGTTGTTTTTTTGAGAGCTTAAAAGTCTTTTTAAGCCTCTTAACTTCGAGAATAACTTTCATTTCATTTCTCCTTACAATAGGTTTATATTAACACTTTTATCTATTTAGATAAATAAAAACCAGGAAGTTCATCTCCTGGTTAATTGTTATACTTCGAGTTGGAAATCAAGTGTAAGGTTTTTAATCCATGTTCCGCGTCTAATTAAGAGTAGGCCGATCATACATTTTAAGATATCAACCGATTGGACCGCGATATAAATATATACGAGGGGCCACGCTGTGAAACTAGCGAGACTCCACGCAAGCGGGACGATAATTAACCACATTGTTCCGCCATCTAGTAGGAAAGTAAGCAAGGAACGGCCGCCTGCTCTTAGGGTCATGTATACGCCTGTTGAAAGGGAAAAGGACCATAAGAAGGATGCGTAGACAATGATTAAGTAGGTCGCCAACTGTTTTTGATCGGCACTAACGTTAATAAACATCTGCGGAATAATTGGCGAGAGTGCAATCATAATCACGCCAAAGACTAGCGAAATCATCACCCCTAAACTATAGAGTTTTTTGATACTTTGTTTGGCTTCATTAATTTGATTAGCGCCCAAAGCATTGCCAACCATTACAGAAATCCCAACCGATAGGCCCAGAAAGATAATCATAAAGATATTACCCATGGTTGAAACGATACTTAAGGCTGATAAAACATTAGAACGTTGGGCATACGCTAACGAAATAAGAATCATCCCGCCAGCCCAAAGAATTTCATTGCCCAAGAGTGGCCAAGACTTTTTCACGATAGTTCTAGAAAGATACTTTTCAATCCTAAAATTGACAAAGATCGCTTTAAACTCGAGGAATTTACTCTTTTCACAAATTAGTAGTAAAGTCGCTAATTCAAGTACCCGGGCTATTGTTGTCGCGATCGCCGCGCCTCTGACCCCCAATTCAAGCATATAAATAAATACATAATTAAGAACTACATTAACAATGACCGCGACAATTGCCGCTTTCATCGGCTCGATTGTTTTGCCGGTTTCTCTTAAGGTTGTCGAATAAGCAGCGGTAAAAATATAAGGAATAAATCCCAGTAAAATTACGGGCATATATTCAAGCGCCAGCCTTAATATTTCCTGGGGATTATCGTTGTTTAATGAATAAAATTCAATCACATAATGGCCAAATAAATAAGCTAGTGGTAAGACGATAAGTAGAAAGCCAACGCCTGCCACTAGTTTAAGTCGGTGGGCTTGGTAAAGGTGGTTTAAATCTTTAGAACCAAAAAATTGTTGGACAAAGATTCCCGCGCCTGCTAAAAGGCCACCAATGGCAACGAAAAGAAAAAATGACAGTTGATTAACAGCATAGACCGCGGAAACCGCTTCATTCGTCAATCCGGAGACCATCAGGGTATCAACAAGCGAAACAATGAAAGAGATCAGTTGTTGAAGCATGACCGGAAAAGCGATAATAAAGAAATGTTTAACAAACTTCTTATCTTTTAATACAGCAAACATATTACTTTTCCTCCTCATTTATAAATAAATGCGCTTTAACGCCTAAAGTAATATATCTTATTCATCGTATTTATGCAATTAAGTTAAAACAAAAAATTTGTGTTGCCACAAATTATTTGCTGGGTGTTTTTCGTTTTAAAGTGTGATAAATGTTCTAAAGCCCCGAACTCCATAATAGGAATCAGCGCCATTATGATAAATAAACGTGCGACCATATCGCTTGTCGCCAAATATTGCTCCACCTTTTTGGCGAATTAATGTTGGCGTATGAAGCCAAACCGATGTTTTAAGATCTAGCTCGGCGATATTTTGAAGTGCCAAATAAAGCGTTTCATCAAGTAGATAAGAGCCCATCGCTCGTGAACGTTCTTCCGCTGAAGATTCTGGTGGAAACTTTTTGCGATTAACGCGGGCGTCAAGATCATAGCAAACATTGCCGCGTACACTTGGACTTTCTTTAAACATATCAATTGCGTAAATAACGCCATTAATGACCACTATCTCTACTTCACCATCACTTGCTTCCATCGCATCAATGATATTAAGCTTGTTGTCATCCAACTTTAAAAGAACCTCTTCCCACTTCAAATTGGGATGAAGGTTTGGATTATTGATAAATCTTATTTCTAGTAATTTTAGTAGTTCGATTTTTGGTATCCGCATAATAATTCTCCTAGCATTAATTTATCATAACTAGATAGATTAAGCATGGCCGAGCATTTAATGATAATATTTTAGATTTTCTTTAGGAGCCGGAGCCCATTAATTAGTACTAAGACAGTACTTCCTTCATGAACAAAGACGGCCCAGGTCATATTGATAAGACCGAGAACATTAACAACCATTAATAAGAGAACGACTCCCATTGCAAAGATAATATTTTGCCAAATAATACGTCGAAGCTTCTTCGCAACCTTGTGAGTATAAACAATTTTACTCAGGTCATTTTTCATTAAGACAACATCACTTACTTCAATCGCAATATCGGTGCCTTCACCCATGGCAATGCCAATATCGGCATGAACGAGGGCCGGTGCATCATTAACTCCATCGCCCACCATTGCAACAACTCGTTTGTCTTTTTTTAAATCAATAATTATTTGAGCCTTCTCAGCTGGTAGAATTTCGGCTCTAATCTCATCAATCCCAAGTTTTTTTCCAATTGCTTGACCGGTTCTTAGGGTGTCACCAGTAATTAAAACTGTATGAATGTTTTGGCCATGGAAATAAGCAATTGCCGCTTTTGCACTCGGTTTTTCTTGATCTAAAACGGCGATAATCATATTAACAACTCCATTTTTCGCCACGAACATTACGGTTTTGCCCTCGCCTTCAAATTGCGAGCGAATTTCAGTTATATCCGCTTGTACGTCATCAAAGGCCCCTGGTTTTGATATCTGATAGTGGTTTTCATTATGTCTAGCTTTCAATCCGACCCCAATAACATTTTCAACATCAAGATCGAGAATGTCTTTTTGGTTGTAGTGATTTAAAATCGCCTTCGCTAGTGGATGGTTAGATTTTTCTTCCATCGCTAACACGAGTCCAATAAGTTCTAGTTGTGCTTCTTCGCTAAGCTCAGCAATAAAATAGACGTCAGTAACTACAGGCTTCCCCATTGTTAAAGTTCCGGTTTTATCAAAGGCAATCGTATCGATATCATTAAAGTTCGAAAGATAGGAACCACCTTTAAAGAGCACACCATTTCTTGCCAAGTTAGAAATTGCCGAGAGTGTAGAAGGAATATCAGTGACGGCAAGCGCGCAAGGTGAGGCGCCAATTAAAAGAACCATCGTGCGGTAAAAACTCAATTCAGGATCCCATTTAAGTAAATATGCACCCATCAGATAAAAAAGTGGCGCAACGATTAAAACAATCGTGACATAAATTGGTTCCAATTTCTTAATGAAGGCTGCGGTCCGCGAGATATTTGTTTGGGCTTCTTTAACTAATTGCAAAATTTTAGCAAAAACAGTTTCGTTATTGTTTTTACTAACTTCCATCGTAAAAGTGCCTTCGCCGTTAATTGTCGCCCCATAAACTTCATCATCAATACTTTTCTCAACCGGGATACTTTCACCCGTGATTGAAGCCTGATCGATTGTCGTTCTCCCGCTAAGAATGATCCCATCAGTTGGAACTTGGTCTCCGTTTAAGACCTTAAGCCGATCGCCAATTTTTAATGTGCTTACTTCTACCACCTCAATTGAATCGTCATCCTTAATAAGCCGCGCCTTCGTTGGGTTTAGTTTTATTAAGCTTAAAATTTCTCTTTTGCTCTTGTTTTGCGCGTATTCTTCTAAGTAGTGTGCAGAGGCAAAAATAATAATTAGTAAAGCAGCTTCCGAGTATTCGCCAATGATAATGGCCCCGACCGCACCGAGCGTCATTAGTAAGTGAATGCTTGGTTTAAAACTCCGACTTCTAAAAGAGTTTTGAACAGTGTGAACTAAGCCTTCAAGAATCACTTCATAACCAGCAAACGCAGTGGCGATAAGATTAAAAACAATGGCCAAAAATGGGTCGAGAAAAAAACCAAGAACGTATAAAACTATTCCCGTAAAGTAGAGCGAGATTCCAATGATAAAGTTTATATTGTTGTGCTGATGAGTGCGATTTTTGATATTCATGTATTAACCTCGTTTATATATTAAAAGTATAGCAAAGATGGTCGAGATAGGTTTATGATTTTTGAAAGAATCGTCTTATTAAATATTAATTTTCTTAATGTAGTCAAGGGCGATTTCTTCTGGTAGTGGACGACTGAATAAATATCCTTGTCCGCGGTCACAGTTATAGGCTTTAAGATACTTTAATTGTGTTTCGTTTTCAATGCCTTCCGCGACAACTAAATAGTTAAGTTTATGGCCTAAAGAGACAATGTCTTTTGTAATTGCCACATCTTCAGAGATTAACTCAAGCCCGTTAATAAAGGCCCGATCAACTTTAATCCCGTTTGTATTTAGTTCCAAAACGCGATGTAAACTTGAATAGCCCGTGCCAAAGTCATCAATTGTAACTCTCACACCCGTTTGCATGATGTTACCAAGGATTTGATTGAAACGTTTATAACTGTTTGCAAAGATAGATTCGGTTATTTCTAGCCAAATTTTAGTGGGATTAACATCAATATCAATGATTTTTTGCAAGACATTAATCGCAAAATTTTCTGACAGTAATTGAATTGCGGATACATTAATTGACATCGAAACATCGAAACCTGATTTATTTAATCGTTCTAAAAACTTTAATGATCGCGTTAAAATTTGCTCTCCAACAGGAATGATTAATTTAGTTTTCTCTAACATTGGAATGAATTCGAGTGGAGAAATAACTCCGAGTGTTGGGGAATTAAATCTCGCCAAGGCCTCAAAGCTCACAACCCGATCAGTTTTTAAATCGATTACAGGTTGAAAGTGAACAATGAGATTTCTCGCTTCCTCATCTTTACTTAGTTCAATCAGTTCTTCTTTAAGCGTTTTTTCACGTTCGATATTTAGTTGCATAACTTTATCGTAGAAGACAAAGTTAATGACTTTTTGATTTTCAATTTGTAAGGCCCGCTCTGTGGAAATTAGTCCATCTTTTAAAAGTCGGTCCGCATTAGAATAACGGACATCCTTAACTTCTAAAATACCAACTCCGCAAGTAAACCGTTCAAGCAGTAAAATTGGTTCAACTGCCTCTTTTATTTTTTCAAAAAATTGGACCAATTCACCCCTATTTTCATAGTTATCAACATAAAAACAGAAACGATTTTCGTGAGTGACAAAAAGTTGATGTTCATTATCTTCAAAAACTTTAAGCGCTTTGGCCAGTTTAGAGACTAAATCCATTGCGTAATGATATCCATTCGAAAGGACCAAAGCTTGGATAGTGCTAAAATTGATGCAAACTAGCGCCTTTGTATTTATTTTACTTAATTTAATATCTTCCTCAATTAGGCGTTCAAAATAACCGCGATTATGTAAATCGTATCTAGTGTCATAATCGGCCTCGTGTTGAATTTTTTCTTCCATCTTTTTGAGATGATCGATATCAATAATAATCCCTTCAAGCGCGACGACCTCGTCTTGTTCGTTATAAACGCCTTCACCCATTTCAAGCACCCATTTACGGTTGCCTTCTTTAGTTTCAATTTGATATTCATAGGTAAATGGTAGGTGTTGTGAGATGACGCGCCGCCATTCTTGCCAGAGACTTTGGCGGTATTCGGGCGCAATTAACTCATTAAAGGAAAGGCGATTGTTAAAAAGTAAATCCTCAGCCAGATATCCAGTTAATTTTTCACAACCTTGTGAAACAAAAAGCATCGTCCAATCGTCATCATATTTGCAGCGATAAGCAAGCCCGGGCAAGTGTGAAAGTAAGATGCTTTTGCTACGTTCGCTTTCATTTAATAAATTAGAAGTAGTTTTTTGTTCTGTAATATCTTGAACTAACGAAACATAAGAAAAAACACCCTCACGCTTTTGATCAAACGTTGAAACAACTAAGTTGACCCAGACAATAGTTCCGTCTGGCTTTAGATAACGCTTGTGACGTGAATAAGAAGAAATTTCACCCTTTTCAAGTCTTCTAAATAATTCAACACTTTCGGCAATGTCATCAGGATGAGTGATTGATTGCCAGTCGTGGTTTTTAATATCATCACTTGTGCGGCCAACAAGGCGCTCATAAGTTTTATTCATCACAACCGTTTGTAAATTTTCCCCATCTTCAAGCCGGGTAACGCGTGTAATCGCGACGCCAATTGGCGCATCCTTAAAGAGCGTTTCTAAAATCATATTAGTGTCATTATCAATTTTATTATCACCAAAATTGTTGTTTACAAGGTGGCGATCTAACACTATTTTAAGCGAGGTAGAATCCATAGGTTTCGTCACAAAATCGACAGCTCCAGCCTTGAGTAACTCGGCGATTCTCACATCATCTTCAGAATTAGCCACTAAAATGACTCTCATGCGGCGATAGCTAGAATGAACAGAGATGATACTTAAAAATTGTTCGGCACTAATTTCAGGGTTGTCGATGTCGAGAACGATTGCTTTAATATCAGTATTGTGATTAATATATGCAAGCGCAGCATGCATGTCTTTAACCCACACTACAAAATAAGAGCCAGACAATTTAGCAATTACTGCTTCAGACTCTTTTGTCTTTTGACGAATGATTAGAACTTTTTCAAACATGCGTCATCCCCTTCTTAAACCTAAGATAGCTAATGGTGGGGGCCATCGCATGTCTTCAGTTAAAATTCATTAAACGAGTGGACTAATTCTTCTAGTAGTACTTCTATAATATACCCTATATGGGGTTGCGCTTCAACGCTAATACGTGGGCTAGAAATAAACTCTATCTCATTTCCGACGTGATAACTAATAACTTTCAGTAATAGCCACGGGACACCATAAATCACACAAGTTGTCGCAATACCGCCAGCTTCAGTATCAAAGGCAGTCATGCTTTCAATGTTGCCAAATTTGTCCTTAATAACTTTAGCGGCAAGTTTAGCGTCATTATAAAAGGCATTCGTTGAAATTAAAGGCCCCCGCAAAAGGTGACGGTTCTCCGTTTTCGAATTAATTGTTTCGATCATGCGAATATAATCTTCATCTGAAGAATAAAATGGTGGAAGATTCTTAATCTGTCCATATTTCACTTCATCATCATAACTTGTTAAGTCAATATCTCCTAAATAAATTTTCTCGGCAATAAACAAATCCGCTTGCTCAACTTTCGAGTTTAGCGTCGAAGCCGCACCGGTGATGATGACGATATAAGGTCTAAACTTTGAGATCAAGAAGCTTGTAATAATGCCCGAAGAGATATTAGAAAAACCAGTATAGGTTAGACATACATCTTTGTTGGCAAGTTTTCCCACATAATAGGGAAAAACAGCGTTGATTTTGCCTTCTTCTTTGATGCGCATTCTATTCTTATAATAGATAATGTCATCCTTGGTCGTCCCAATGATTAAGATCATAAAACCTAGCTCCTTTTCTCAAATTTATTTTTAGTAATAAAAGCGATAAAATCCTGCGGCTTGAGAGGCTCACTGTAGTAGAAACCTTGAATACAATCTGCATCCATGGAGGTAAGTAATTTAATTTGTTCACTTTCTTGGACACCTTCGATCACAACATAGGTTTCAAGAATATGAGCTAATTTAATAATTTCCTTAACAAGACCACGTGATTTAGCATCAATCTCTATATCGCTTAAGAAGGCTTTATCAATTTTGATTGTGTCAAACGGAATTTTTTTAATATAACTAAGACTAGAAAATCCGGTGCCAAAATCATCAATCGCGACCCTAATATTAAGTGCCTTAATGCGTCTAACAGTTGTTAAGAGAAATAAAACGTCATATGGAGATGGTGATTCCACAATTTCAACTTCTAGTAGCAATGGACTAATTGCATATTTCTTAACCATCGCTTCAATATGTGAAACAATATCCATGGTAAATAGCGTGCGTTTGGAAATATTCACCGAAATTGGTAATAATCTCACACCGCGGTCCCGCCAGTCAGCAATATGTTTGCAAACCCGTTCAACAACATAATAATCTAATCTCGTGATTAAGTCTGATTGTTCAGCGAGGGTGATAAAAGCGCCAGGAAGAATAGTGCCCCGTTCTGGGTGATGCCATCTTAGGAGGGCCTCAGCACCGGAAAAACGTTTAAGTTTTAGATCAAACTTAGGTTGAAAATACACTTCAAATTCAGAAGTTTCAAGTCCTTTTTCAATATCACGGGCCAAGCCAACGTTACGGTCATTACGTGAGAACATTGTTTGATCAAAGTAGAATGCGCCGCCTCTTTCACTGGAAAGACGTCCATAATCACTCGCGGTTAACGCACTTTGATAGATTGTTTCAGCTTCAATTGTCCCTAATTTATTATCATTAAAGCAAACACCATAATGAGGGAAGAAATCAATATCAATTTCATGCTCCTCTAATATTTTATTAATTCTTTCGGTAAGCTTTTCTAAAAGGGTATCGATTTTGGCTTCGGTTAGATCTTGAACAAGAATTAGAAAATTTTCAGCGTAATCATAGCCATAAATTGTCTTAGCGTTTTGCGTTCTTAAATCATCAATCGCGAGAAAAATAATGCTAATAACTTGTGATTCTTTTTCATAACCATAACGAAGAAAAACTTCCTTCTTAAATTTAAAGGTCGAAAAAGCAATCGCTGCCACTTTACTTTCTTTGCTCTTTTTCAAAATCTTATTAGTTCTTATCACGAGTGCTCGTTCATCAAAGACATTGTCTAAAAGTGGGAAAACATCGCTATCAAGTCTTTTTTGGACAGAAGCTTTTTTTGAACTTGAGAAAAAGTAGAGTGCAAATATAAGGAAGGCGAGTGAAAGCACGGCAAATAACACAATTAAAATTACTTTAAGCCCTCCGCCTATTGATTGATCAAATGCTCCACCGCCAATTACAAGCGTGAAAGTGAAAAATACAAAGAATCCAGCTAAAAAAGCGTAGAAAAGTAATAAATAGTTTACCTTCTTAACCTTAAATTTGTTTTGTGGAGTTTTACTCATCTTGATCACCTGCCTTTTCTTTGTCATTGTCTGCTAACTCGTTTCTCAACTCTTCTTTTATTCGATCTTTTTCCATTTCAACCAGAATTTTCAATTTTTCTTGGTGCTTTAAAACTTCGAATTCATCAATATCGTCGTTTTCAAACTCTTCTGCATTCATTTTACTATGTTTTACTATATCCGCAATAGAACTGATAAATACATATAGAAGCGGAACAACCGCAACTCCGGCAATTACAAAGGGACTACTTGTAAATTTAATGAGTTGACCAAAAGTTTGGCTCTGGCCAATCACTACGCCCAAGATATCCTCAGCGTAGACATAATCATAATTAACTTCAGGATTACATCCGCCAACCGGACAAGTTTGAGCATTGAGGTTATCACCTAAAGTGATAAAACGATAGGAGCCATCTTCCTGTAATAATATTTCGACAACGCGGTGCGTGATGATTAAGCCATCCGTGCGCCGATAAAAGGTGATAACATCACCGTCATGAGCCTCAAAACTCGAGGAAGCTTTTATTAATTTAGGATCGATTTTTTTAATAAAGATTGCATCATCTACTTTAATGGCAGGTTCCATTGAGTCAGTTAAAACAACTAGTGTTTGATTGCCAAAAAACGAAGGGACGCCATGATTATTCTTAGCAGTAATTGACCCGATAATTTGTAAGCCTAAAAATACCGCAATTAATCCGCCAAAAAAGTAAGTAACTATTTTACCAATGAGTCTTTTCTTTTTGGTGACCTTAATTTTAACTTCCGCCATAACTATAAGCCCTTATTACTTTTTTTGCGATTTAAGGCGACTTTAGTAACTTCTTGGCGAGCAAGTTCTAACCGGCGGAGTTCATCAAGTTTAATTTTTTCAATCCGCTTGCGTTCGGCTTCCTCAAGATCCTTAAGCCGTTTAAGTTCTTGTGCTCTAATTTTACGTTCTTCTTCACGTTTTTTTGCGTCAAGGCGTTTTTGTTCCGCCTTTTTCTTTGCTTCTTCTTTTTGTTTGATTTTCAACTCTTTTAGTTTCTTGCGTTCTTCGGCTCTTTTAATTTTACGTTCTTCGGCTTCTTTTTGTTTACGGATTTTCGCCTCTAGTTGGGCTTCTGTTTCTTTGGTGTTGATAATCCTAAAAGGATTGCCTTTAGCAAAGATTCGCTCATCATTCATATCCTTATCAAGTTCGACGCTGGCGAACCTAGGTTTGTAATAATAAAGTTTTACGTCCTTATCGGGAAATTGTTGGTTTTCACTTTCAAGTGTTAAATAGGAAGAAAGTGCATGATAATTAAGTTTTTCCATATACTGTGGAGTAAAATCTAGTTTAGATTCCTTGAATTTATATTCAATTCCTAACGAATCGTAGCGGGAAATAAACATCCATAGTTTATAAGCCGTTTGATACTCATAATTAAGTCGCATGATGTTAGTTTGTAGAACTGGATCTGTTACTGTCGCGGCTTTACGCATTTCGAGCATAAACCGTGAAGTTGTTAAATATAAGATCCGTTTTCTCAGCATTAAAAGCCGATTAAGTATATCTTGATTGGCTTCACGATAACCTTCATCATCACTAGGAACAACAACTTTAAGTTTGGTTTCCATCGTATAGACTACTTCGCCAATTTTTACTTCGCTGTTCATTGTCACGACGTCACTATTACGTGTGTCACTATGTTCGAGAATATACTTATGTCGGAGTTCAACAAAAGTTTGTAAACGTCTAACGAGCGTCATAATGAAGCGGTTTTCATAAATTTTGAGTTCGTCTTCAATAAACATATTAAGCACTTTTTTTGGATCAACACTACCATCACTGCCAACAGAGGCGATATTTTCGGTATGTTGCGCCATGTGTTTAATTGAATGGTGTGTGATACGTTTAGCTTTTTCAACTTCGACAACAAGGGGATTTTCCTTGATAAATTGTTGAGGGTCATTAACGATTGCTTCTAGGGCACTAATCGCCGTTTCAATTTCTTCAATAAAGTCGACCGAATAGGTTTTATTCTCGCGACGTGAAAAACCAGCATATGTTGCTTTAGAACTTTGAAAAGTTTGATTTAATAAAGAAAAATTTTCGTCATTTTTGATTAGTTTTTCAAAATTGGCAAAATATTCTTTTTTAACATGGTCAAGTTGCTCTTCGGACTTGACGGTTGCTTGCTTTTCTTCATTTTTAGGCATTTATTCCGTCACTTCCTTTCTTAGCCAAGTTTCATATAATCATTAATCATTCTTTGTGATTGAGTGAAATTACCTTTACCAAAAATCTTATCAATTTCGCTACTTAGAGATTTTAGTTCATCTTGCATGAAGGCAAGATTAAGCGCGGTGAATTTTTTCAATACTTTTGAACTAAAGAAAAAATCTAAAGCCAATACTTCTTTGCCACCACAAGCTACGTAGTTTGCCACAAAAATTCTTAGTTGTTTCATGATCCGATTACCAAAGGAAATTCTAAACTTCTCAGTGACAAAGGTATCAAGTTTTTCAAACTTTGTCAGTGAGATTTTGCTTATTGGGAAGTTAGATTGAGCTTGAGTATATAAAAGGGCAAGATTTTCATAAGGCATCATTACACCTTCCGTGTATTCTGCATCAAAAGATTCACCTTTATCATTAAGGGTGATTGTAATTGCACGGTCATAAACTTTATCCGTGATTTTGAAGGTTGAATCGTCATTGTTAGCGGTCCCAACAAACCAGATATTTTGCGTAATTAAAAGTTTTCCGTTTTTAATATTACTTGGGTTCATTTCATCAGGTGTACGTGTGACTTCGACTTTCCATTCATCAATAACGGGCATTTCCATAATTGAGAGGAAGTCTGCAAAATAATATTCAATTCGTGCTAAGTTCATTTCATCAAGAATAACAATGTTAACGTCCTGACGGTAAGAAGCTTCATAAATAGCGGTTAAAAAAGCCGTTTCATTAAATTTCTTGGTGAATTCATTAAAATAACCCATCATTTCTGTCCGTTCTCTCCACGATGGTTGCACTGAGCAAACGGTCACATCGCGTTTAAAAAACTTACCTAAAGAGTAGGGGAATGAGGTTTTTCCGGTTCCAGATATACCTTCAAGAATAATGAATTTACTTGTTCCTAAAGCGGCAAACATTGTTCTAACCGTATCGAGGTCATAAAATAAACCTAATTGTGATGCGGCAAACTTTTGATAGCGTGTTACAAGTTGATCAAGCGTTAAGCCTGTATCAGCGACAGGAATATTAATTTTATGGGCTGTTTCAAGGTACTCTGCATCAATTGCCGCCAAGCGCGGGAATGAATCGTGCACTTTTTGTTTGTTGAGGTCGTCATTTTGCCCTTTAGATAGATCAATTCCAAACGTTTCAGCCTTTAACTTAAGAATTTCATTCTTTTCTTGAATAGCAAACATCAACTCCTTGTTAAGGCGTTGGTTTTCTTCAATTAGCAGTTCTTTTGTAAGGTTCTTATTATAGTAAATAATGATTTTACGAATAAAATAATAAATCCCATATCCAATCGCCGCAAAAAAGGCTGTGAGTAAGAGGATGAAGATTCCAAAAAAGATCCATCCGCCAACATTAAATTGAGTTTTATAGCTATTAAAGATTAGACCGTATTCTTGAAAATCACTGCCAGCGCCC
>Ga0265295_1003440_pt1 | contig 23082 bp, 18 predicted proteins | sample Munlansysbiofilm_FD_192503 | JGI IMG/M metagenome (GOLD analysis project Ga0265295, IMG submission 192503) | Leachate microbial communities from a municipal landfill in Southern Ontario, Canada - Methane capture system biofilm | ecosystem: Engineered > Solid waste > Landfill > Unclassified ...
TTGAAGATCTGAAAGCCTTGCATATGAGCGCCGAGGGAAGGGTACAGGTATGGTTCGGGCTCAGAACCCTATTCAACAACTCAGACGATCTGATTCTCAGAACCAAGGCCCTAGCCGACACCTACAAGGTAGGGGTGCATATGCACGTCGCTGAGGTAAAGGAAGAGGTTGAGTTCAGCAAAGCAAAATTTGGCGTGGGGACCGTTCAGCACCTTGAAGACCTCGGAGTTCTGGATGAAAACTTTCTGGCTGTGCATACGGTGTGGCTCACCAATGATGAGGTCGACCTCTTTGCAAAACGAAAAGTTAAGGTCTCTCACAATCCAGCGGCAGCCATGCGGGTATTGGGCTTTGCCAAAATCCCACGGATGCTTGAGAAAGGTATCTGCGTAACCATAGGAACCGATGGGGCGCCGTCGAACAATCGTATGGACCTCATCGATGAGATGTGGCTGACCTCACTTATCCACAAGGGCTGGAGACTTGACCCTACGGTGGTGAAGGCAGAACAAATCCTGGAGATGGTGACGGTCAATGGGGCCAAGGCCTTGATGGAAGAGAACACCCTCGGTTCCTTGGAAGTGGGAAAGAAAGCAGACCTCATAGTCATCAATCCCGCCAGTGCAGGAATGTATCCTCTCCATGACAGCATCGCAAATCTGGTAACCAGTATGCACTCATCAAACGTGGAAAGTACGATGTGTGATGGAAAGTGGCTTATGAAAGACCGGATTTTGCTGACCCTCGATGAGAAATCGATTCTCACCGAGGCGCAAGAGCGGGCGAACACTATACGAGAGCGAGCAGGTATCAGGTTGAAGCATCGCTTCCCTGTCATCGATTGCAGACCAGAAGGAAGGTAAGGCATGAAACGGAGTGAAATGAAACAAGTGTATGATGGCCAGAGAAAAGCTGACATGGTCATCAAGGGCGGAACATTGGTGAATGTACTCTCCTCTGAGATGTATCTTGCCGATGTTGCCATCGTAGATGATCGCATCATCACCACCGGTGATGTATCGCAGTATATCGGACCAAAGACGAAGGTACTGGATGCCAGCGGCAAGTATGTGGCTCCGGGGTTCATCGATGGACACATCCATCCGGAGAGTTCCAACCTTTCCATGCGCTCTTTTGCCAAGATTATTCTCAAGCACGGTACTACCAGCATCATGACCGATTTGCATGAGATTGGAGTGGTATGTGGCTTGGAAGGCATCGAGGCAACTCTCGAAGAGGCAAAGAAGACCGATCTTTCGCTCTACTTTGTGGTTCCCTCCCATGTTCCGTTCTCCCCGAATATGGAGACCAGCGGAGGCCAGTTCGATGCCTCCATCATCGCGCGTGCTTTGCAACGTGAAGATGCAGTGGGGTTGAGCGAAATCGTCGCTCCGTATGTAGTGATGGGTTATCCCGATCTGCTGGAAGCGATGGAAATGACCAGGTCACTCAACAAAAGCCTGCAAGGACATTTGCCAGAAACATCCGGTGCAGCCTTGGATACCTGTCTTGCTCTGGGCGTAAACACCGACCACGAATGCCTCCATACTGAGGAAGCTTTGGAGAAGATCCGCAAGGGTTGTCATGTCATGATGCGCGAGGGCTCAGCGGCACGGAATCTTCCTGATTTGGTGAAAATCATCACCGAACACCATGTGGACTCTACGCTCTGCTCCATCGTCACCGATGATCTGCACACCATCGATGTGGTTGATAGGGGTCATCTGGATGATTCACTGAGAACCGCAATCTCATCTGGAGTGGAGTTTGTGAAGGCAGTGCAGTTGGTTACCATCAACGCAGCCCGTTGTTTCCATCTCGATTGGGAGATCGGCTCAATCGCTCCTGGCAGACGGGCCGATATCACCATTCTGGACAGCTGTGAACAACCAAAGGTCACCGAAGTCATCTCCAAGGGCAAGCTGGTGGTGGAGAAGGGCACGCTTCTTGTTGAGTATCCCATCGAGACCCATGATCCCGTATTGCTGAATACCATTACCCTCCCCAAGGGGAAGATAGAGGCCAAGGATCTTGGCATCGCCGTCGACCCGAAGGCAAAACAGGCAAAAGTGTTGGGAATGCGGACACTGGATTGGATACCCATCACCTTTGCACAGGAAGGAGTTCTGCCGGTAAAGGATGGATTCATCCAAGCCGATACCACCCAGGATCTTTTGCTCATTGCCCAAGTTGAGCGATACGGGAAGAACGGGAATATCGGTAAAGCGTTCATGGCTGGGTTCAACCTCAAGAAGGGGGCGATGGCTTCTTCAGTAGCCCATGACAATCACAACATCATCGTCCTGGGAACCAATCTTGAGGATATGGCACTAGCGGTGAATCAGGTTGCCAAGCTCGATGGCGGGCAGGTGATGGTTGTCGATGGTAAGGTGATCGAGGAGATATCGTATCCTATCTGTGGTCTGCTCAGTGATATGGATGCAGAACAGCTTTCAGAGAAGAAGAAAGCTTTGATCAAGGTATCGCAAGATGCAGGATCGACGATAGGATTCCCGTTCCTGTTCCTCTCTTTCATCGGATTGGCTGCCATTCCTGAGTATGCGATCACCGACAAGGGGTTCATCGATGTACTCAAGCAAGCCATCATCGAGCCGGTACTCGAACTGGTCTATTGAGTTATTTTCAAGGCATCGGGAAGCAAACGCTTCCCGTTGTCTTGGTATGCTTAGGTCAACGCCAACGCTTCCAGCTCCCTCGCCGCTTGGATGATCTGTACATAGCCAGGATCACTGATCGAGGCTTGGGGAGTGGTTTTCCGTGCTTGGGTACTCAACCACAGAGGGTCGGTAGCGATGACGTTTTGGCATCGAAAGCAGAAGTGTTCTTGAGTATCTTCGGCGTTTCGATAGCTTTGCAGGGTCTCTTCCGTGAAAGCCACCGCTTCAAAGCCTGCTTCTTCCGCCAACTGTTGGGTTTCATCCAAAGCAAGCGAAAAGTGGTTTGTTTCCGCTTTCTCCATCAAAAAGGTGAGATAGAGAGCAAGCTCCAAAGCAAGAGGACGGAAGAGTCCCAGCTGCAGGGCAGTTGAGGTTTGTCCAAGGAGCATAACCGATAGATTGCCGAACTGAGCGTATGCTTGGGCGATACGGGTTGCCCCATCTCCGATGGTTTGCAGTAGTTGTTCTCGCATGGTATCTTCTGTCATAGGAGTATCCTTTGCATCTTTGCATACTCAGTATACCCTGAGGAGAATCGTTCATACAGCCTTTTGGGTTGGTATCTGGTAGAATAGCAAGGGTGGTCAAGTATTTCTGCATCGCTTCATCTACGATTGGGGACAAGGAAGCAAGAGGATGGATGCACAGACACACGATGCGGTAGTTCGGATGCTCGCATACATTGAAGATCACTTGGAATCGGAAATTACGCTGGTTCAATTGGCCAGAGCTGCCTGGTACTCGCCCTATCATGCAGCCCGCTTGTTCAAGCAAGTGACCGGGTGTACTCCCTTTGCCTATATCCGAAGCAGACGCCTTTCAATGGCGGCTCACCTGTTGGGAGAGGGCAAGCAGACGATCATCGATGTAGCGTTTACGTTCGTGTTCGACTCACATGAAGGATTCACGCGTGCCTTCACCAAGCAGTTCGGCATGACGCCTTCCGAGTTCCGCAAAGCGCTCGTTGCGTACCAGAGGCAGTCTTCCCAATCCAAGAGTAAAGAAGGAAAAGACAAGATGCAAACAGTATTTGTACAAGTAGTGGAGCGCACCAAGAGAAAAGCAGTGGTGAAGTTCGCTCATAAGGCGACTGACTACTTCGCCTATTGCGAAGAGGTTGGCTGTAATGTGTGGGAAACCCTTTCGTCCATTGAGGGAGCTCTCAATGAGCCGATTGGGATGTGGATGCCAAACGCTTTGAGAAGGCTGGGGACCGGTGAGTACGTACAGGGTGTGGAAGTGTCGATGGATTTTGCTGGTTCAATTCCTGATGGGTTTGAACTCATCGAGCTTCCTCCTTGCAAAATGATGGTCTTCCAAGGCCCTCCCTTTGATGAGGAGGATTTTGAGAGTGCCATCACCAATCTTTGGGAAGTGATCAAGACCTACGATCCCACGCTGTATGGCTATCAGTGGGCAGACGAGGATGGGCCTCGCTTCCAGCTCGCACCCATGGGTTACCGTGGGTACATCGAGGCAAGGCCGGTACGGGAATTGAATAAGCGGTAAATTGAGGATGGCTGTCCTGAAAAGGGCAGCCGCTTCTTACGCTAGGCTTTTCAGATAGCGCTTAAGGCATCTGACCTGGCTTGCGACAAAGGAAACGAGTGGGGAAGGAAGCTCTTCCACTCCTACCCATCTTGCTTCAGAGAATTCAGCGATGAAGGGTGGCTTCTGCAGATGTTCCAACTCATAGGCGTAGACTTTGTAGTGGAAACCTGGCACATGAAGTGCCCACAGAGGTACAAGTTTCTCTGCATGCTCTACAGGCATACCCATCTCTTCACCCGACTCACGGATTGCTGCCTTGGTATACGCAATCTTGCCCTTTTCATCAAAGCCGTCTTTCGGTTCCCAACCCCCACCGGGAAATGACCAACGGTGATTCTGCGGACTCATGCTCCGCTTGCCAATAAGGATTCGAATCTGTTGGTTCTCATCTTTGCTCCAAAAGATGATGCCTGCTCCATGATAGCTGTGAAATCTCTTCATACTCATAGTCTACAGAAAAAGTCGGCAAGAGCCTATAAAAATGGTAAAAAGTTACTGCAAGATATAGTGTTGAATGGACGCAAAACGCTACCCATATTCTTCATGAGTTGTGACTTGCATCATCTTCATCTGAAAAATGATTGCATCTTGAACATTTCATGCTACTGTGAAAAAACAGGATCGTAGGGGTGTTGCATGCAGTGACCTGATGCCTGTTCTTTGCTGAGGGAGGTCGCATGGAATCCAAACACTATGATGTGGTGGTTGTCGGTGGAGGCATGGCAGGCTTGACTGCATCGGCCTACTGTGCACGCTCTGGCCTTTCGGTGTTGCTCTGTGAAAAACAGGAACGCCTTGGAGGTCTGGTAAACTCCTTCGAACGGAATGGATTTGTCTACGACCAGGGTATTCGTGCCATTGAGAACTCTGGCATCATCTTCCCGATGCTCAAGCAACTGGGGATTGAGTTGCCATTCGTGCATAGTCCGGTGACACTGCAAATCTGTGATGAACGACTACTGATAGAAGACATCCACAGCTTGGACGGATACCAAGAGATGCTTTGTCGCCTCTATCCGGAGAGTGAGGGTGATATTTGTGCCATCATGGCTGAAATACGCAAGATCACCGGCTACATGCAAGTCTTGTATGGTATCGACAATCCGCTGTTTATGGACAACTTCCAAGACTTGCAGTATGTCTTCTCCAAACTTTTCCCCTTTCTGTTCAAATCAATCCACACGATGAGCAAGATCAAGAAGCTGCAAGAGCCGGTGACCTCCTTCCTTTCCAAGTTCACCTCAAACCAGGCCTTGATCGACATCATCGCCCAACACTTTTTTGCCGACACCCCGACCTTCTTCGCCCTCAGTTATTTCGGGCTTTACCTGGAGTACCAATACCCCTTGGGGGGAACGGGAGCCTTGGTGCAGGCCATGGAACAGTATCTGAAGGAGAACGGTGTTGTTCTGCTTCCCGCTTATTCGGTCACATCGGTCGATGCAGAAAACCGTCTTGTCAATGAGGAGTTCTCCTACACGCACCTGATTTGGGCTGCCGACCTGAAGCATTTGTATCGTTGTCTGAAGCAACCCTTGCCACAGCGGCAAGCACAGTTGGAAGCACAGAAAGGGGGAGACTCCATCTTCTCTTTTTATATGGCTTGCTCACTTCCATCCGCATATTTTGCAGAAAAATCGAGTCCACACCTCTTCTATACCCCTACCAAAAAAGGCCTTGGAGTTGTTCCTCTTACCGCCCTCGATCCTTCTTGCAAAGAGAGGACGGTCATTGAGCAGTATCTCATCTCGTATCTGGAGAATACCACTTTTGAGATCTCCCTTCCTGTCCTGCGTGATCCCTCTCTCGCTCCAGAGGGTTGCAGTGCCCTGCTTGTCAGCTGCCTGTTCAGCTATGAGCTGACCCGGCGCATCGAAAACCTGGGATGGTACGAAGAAGCGAAACACCTGTGTGAACAGACTATCCTCAGGGTATTGTCGGAGAACTTGTATCCTGAGCTTTCCTCTCATCTGCTTGAAAGCTTCAGCTCAACGCCCACCACCTTGGAGCGACTTACCGCAAACAGTGAGGGAGCCATCACCGGCTGGGCCTTTACCGGTGGTGCAATTCCGGTCATCCACACCATGCAGGAGATCACCAAATCGGTGAGGACTGAGCTTGATGCCATCAGCCAGGCAGGGCAGTGGGCTTTCAGCCCATCAGGCCTGCCTATATCCGTTATGACGGGAAAACTTGCGAGTGACCGGGCCATCAAGGCTGTGAAGCAGGCTCACAATGGATGAGCAGAAGGGAATCGCGTTCTGCGGCCTTGCCTGCTGTCTTTGCCAGGAGAACCCTTCCTGCAAGGGTTGTCGTCAGGGAGATTGTACTGATGCGCAAGCGTGCAAACCCTACCAGTGTGCTCAATCAGAAGGGTATGATGGATGTTGGGAGTGCCCACAGTTTCCCTGTGACTTCAGCCTCTTTGCATCCTTGCGAATAAGGACCTTTGTTTCGTTCAGTGCACAGTATGGGAAAGATGCCTTGTTGGAAGCACTTCAACGAGGAGAAGACAAAGGACTATGCTACCACTACCCAGGCCAGCTGATAGGGGATTACGACACCGTTCAGGATGAAGTGTCATTAATCGCCCTTCTTGACTCTCTCAAATGACCATTTTCATGGTATGCTGAGACCATGATAGAAGCTCAGAGAATCCAACTGCTTAATGAAAAACAGCTTGATCGGAGTGCACGTTTTCTCGTGTATTGGATGCAGGCTTCCCAACGTGTGAGCCAGAATGAAGCTTTGGTGTATGCTGTTGAGCTTGCCAATTCGCTGAATATGCCCTTGCTCGTCTATTTCGGCCTTTCTGCTGCCTTCAATGAAGCGAGCATCCGCCACTACCGTTTTTTGGCCGAAGGTCTCTTGGAAGTGCAACAAGCGTTGAAAGAACGATCGATCAGCATGGTGGTACACCAGACAGGCGTCGTGGAAGGATTGAAAAAACTGATTCCCTTTGCCGCCGGTGTTGTTGTCGACCGTGGATACACCAGAACAGACCGGCAGTGGAGAAAGGAAGTTGCTGAAATCCTTCCCGTATCCTTGATCCAAGTAGAGTCGAATGTGGTGGTTCCCATCGAAAGTGTGAGCGACAAAGAAGAGTATTCAGCGGCAACCCTGAGACGAAAGATTGAACCCATGATCGACTACTTTGCCCAGCCTGTTGCACTGAAGGAGGTCAAGCACCCCTCACTCTCTGTCGAAGTTCCCTTTCCCAGTGCAAATCTTTCCGACCTTCCGGGTCTGTTCAACATATTGGGGGTGAAAGACAGAGGCGGCAAAGCGCTCCATCTTCGGGGAGGGGAGGGGGAAGCACAGAAAAAGCTCTCTTTGTTTCTTGCAGAGCGTTTGGATGGGTATGCAACAAAGCGTAATGACCCATCCCTGAATTGGGCTTCCGGCTTGAGCCCCTATCTTCACTTCGGACAGATAAGCCCCGTGGATATCTACCATCAGGTGCGCTCGTATGATCTTGAGGATGTACCAGTCTTCCTTGAGGAGTTGATCGTCAGGCGTGAACTTGCCATGAACTACGTGTATTTCAACCCACTGTACGACCAGTATGAAGGGCTCCCCTCTTGGGCACTGAAGACCCTCGCCCATCATGAAATGGATCGAAGGCCCTACCGCTATACCTACGCGCAGTTGGAAGCTGCCCAAACCCATGATCCCTACTGGAATGCAGCCCAAAAGGAGATGGTGGAGTGTGGTACCATGCACAATTACTTGCGCATGTATTGGGGAAAAAAGATCTTGGAGTGGAGTGGAAGCCCAAAAGAGGCGTTCGTCACAGCCCTCTCCCTGAACAACCGGTATCAGATGGATGGACGTGACCCCAATGGATATGCAGGGGTTGCCTGGTGTTTCGGCAAGCATGATCGGCCTTGGGCAGAACGGGTTATTTTCGGCAATGTCCGATACATGAATGACAAGGGCTTGGAACGAAAGTTCAATATCCAAGCGTATGTGAACCGCATCGAAGCACAGCTGAAATCCTAGCTTCCCAGTTTCTTCATGTGTTCAATCTCAACGATAAGAGCCCCCTCGTCGTTTTTCACCAATCCAAGAATCACCAAGGGCCACTGGGTGCACAGCAGGTGGTGGTACTTGGAAAAGAGCTGGGGAAAGAGCACCGTCTCATACAAAGCTGTCTCATCCTCAAACGAAACAAAGCTCATATTCTCCCCGCCTTTGGTAAGCACTTGCTTCTGGGTGATCTGATACCCGATGAGGGTGATGTAACGGTTCTCATAGGATGCCAGATCACAAGCCTTGACCCGTTTCACATGTTGAAGGGAGCGGGAGAAGAGAAGCAAGGGATGATGATCACGCAAAAAGGAGAGGGAGGCGAACTCGCGATGCAGTTCCTCCTCACTGCTCTTTCTCCTGCTTGTCAGCTTCTGTGTGGGAAGCGGGCGAATGGTTGTGGAAAACAACTCAGGTTGCGTTGTCTCGATGCGTGGCTTTGCAGAGGTCAAGAGGATTCTCAGCTGTTCGCTGCGATAGAGCGAAGGGTTGAGTGAATCGAGAGACCCTGAGCTGACCAGTGCCACCCAATCCTCTCGGCAGAGCGGCAGACGGGATGCAGCTTCCTGAAGCGATACGAACGGCCCGCCTCTCCTGCGTTCTTGCACGATGCGCTGCATTCCCTCTCGGGTGAGATTTGCAACTGCCATGAAGCCAACGAAGAGCGTATTCTGGTGTGCATGGTAGGTGATGCGGCTTTCGTTGATGTCGGGGCCAGCAACCTTGATTCCCATTCTTCTTGCCTCGCTGATGTAGGCATTGGCTCGATAGTACCCACCTTGGTTGCTCAATACCGCCGCCATGAAGTAGGAGCCGTGATGGACCCTGAGGTAGGCACTCTGGAAAGAGACCATTGCATAGGAGGCAGAGTGGGGCTTGCAAAAGGAGTAACCGTCGAAGCTGAGCATCATCTTCCAGATAGCTTCAATGATGTGCTCTTCAATTTGGTTCTTTCTGCACCCAGAGAAGAACTGCTCTTGGTACATCTTCAGCTTCTCCCCATTCGCTTTCTTTGCGATGACCTTGCGCAGGCGATCTGCCTCGGCCTCAGAAAATCCTGCAAGTGCCACTGCTGTCTTGGAGACATCTTCCTGATAACAGAGGATGCCATAGGTTTCATCAAGAATGGCCGCTAGGCGTGGATGCAAGGGTTCCCAGCTCTTGCCTTTCAGCCTTTGCACGTACTCATTGATGAAAGCATTTGCTGCGGGGCGGATGATGGAGGAGTGGATGACAATGTGCTCAAAATCCCCCCTGCCTGTCTTCTTCTGCAACTGGCGCATGGCAGGGGATTCGATGTAAAAGACTCCCAGGGAGTCCCCCCGTGCAAGGGCTTCGATGGTGGGCTTGTCCTGGATGGGGTTCCAGGTTCGCTCATCGATGAAGAATCCATCCTCCTTGAGATTTGCCAGTGAGTCACGAATGACGGCTAGGGAGCGGTTTCCCAACAGGTCTATCTTTACAAATCCAGCAGCTTCGGTACCCTCTTTCTCCCAACTGAGCAGAGGATACTGGTTGGCCGATCGGCAGATGGGGGCATAGCAGGTGAGCGGCCTTGGGGTGATCACCAAGCCGCCGCAGTGCATCGAAAGCTCTTTGGGAAGCCCTTCGAGAGAGCTTGCAACCCTGCAAATATCCGACCAGAGCGGATCGGTGATGGAGGAGAGCCCACTGACAAAGAGTTGCTTCTCTACCGTGGTGATCTGGCTGTCACTTAATCCATAGCACCGACCCGTTTCTCTCAGTGCTGAGCGGAAGCGGAACGTGTTGTGGTTGGCCACACGGGCACAGTGGGCCGGGCCGAAGCGCTGCAGCACAGCCTCAAAGACCCCATCACGCTCATCCCAAGCAAAATCGACATCGATGTCCGGGGGATCGGTCCGTTCAAGGGAGAGAAAACGTTCGAAGTAAAGGTGGTGGGCGATTGGGTCCACATTGGTGATGAAAAGGCTGTAGGAGACGATGGAAGCTGCCCCTGAACCTCTGCCACAGGTCCTGCTGCTCAGGCGAACGATATCGTGCATGACAAGAAAGTAGGGGGCAAACCCTTTCTTGCCGATGATGTCCAGTTCGTAGTCGATGCGTTCGAAGATTGCATCATTGATCTCTCCGTATCGGATTTCGGCTCCCTTGAGTACCCGTAGGCGTAGCTCCTGCTCGACAGGGATTCCTGATTTTGTGGTGTAGGTTGGGAAAATCAAGGTTGAGGGGAAGGGATCGTAGGCAAGCAAGGCTTGTGTATGGGCTACTGCCTCCGGCCAGCTGGAGAAAGCCTCTTCCCAACGTCTTTGGTCAAGCAGATATTTGGGCTTTCCGACGGTGTCTCCCTCCTCTAGTGATCCAAGGGTTTTGTGCAGGGCAATTGCACAGAGAATCCTATGGTTCTCCTCATCTTGCTTTTCCAGAAAGAGAGCATCGTCCACGGCAAGCAGGGGGAGTCCGCTCCTGACTGCTTTCAGACAGGTGGGGGTAACCTCTGCATACACGCCAGAGTGGTGGGACAATGCTTGCAAGAACGGTAGATGGGTGGTTGCAAGAACCAGATTGCCACTGTTCTCTTTCAGTGCATTCAGATAGGAGAAAGAGGAATCTTGCTCCCGCAATGAGAGCAATAGGCACAGTCTCTCATACCCTGTCTGGTCCTGTACAAAGGCGTGGATAACCTCACCTTGCTCGGTGAGAGCAGCAGCACAGATAAGGTCAATCCCCACACTCTGGGCTTCTTCTCTGCAGGCAGGATAGCCATAGAGATTGTCCAAGTCGGTGATGGCAACCCTTGATACCCCTTCCTTCTTCAGGCGTGCAAACAGGCGTTCTATCCCTACCGGGCCCCATTGGAGGGAGTAGGCTGTGTAGAGGCCAAGTCTAGTGTGCATGGCAAAGCGCCGTCGCATGGCAAAGGATTGCCGGCCCGAACTTGGTTCGCACCCGGTCCACTGCACCTTGCAAGGAAGAAGCGCGTTCCAACTGGGTGGGGATGAAGAGATCGCTCTGGCCCAAGGCCGGATGGAGGTCGGAGAGCCTGAGGGTGAAGGCCAGCAGGCTGACCCTTCGGTTTGCAGCCTGCAGGGCAACCTCCCAGAGAACCCGTTCGATATCTTGGTCGAGGATCCACTGCTCCTTGGTTCTCTTGGATGCCTCACTGCTTCTTCCATCACTCCAAGAGAGGGTGAGATGGATGAGAGAGCACCCAAAATTCTCACTACGCATCTGTAAGGAGGCATCTTCCGCTGCACTGACCAAGGCTGCCTTGAGGGATGCATGGTCGAGTATCGGTTCGGCAAAGCTGACCTTGCGGATGACCTGCCGCTGCTTTGCCAAGCTTGGACCGAGCGAAGAGCGGTCGAGGCCTCTGGCTGCATCGCGCAGCGCAAGCCCTTTCTTGCCCAGAAAAGCGATGGTCTGTTCGTCATCGAGTTGGGCAAGCTGCCCGATCTGGGTGATGCCGGCAACACGAAGCAGGGATGAGATGGCCTGGCCAACCCCGCTGAGCAGGCTGATATCCTGGGAAGCAAGGAAGGAGGCCTCTTCTCCCTCCCTGATCTGGGCCAGGCCGAAAGGACGGATGGTTCTTGTCCCGATTTTCGCAACCAGCTTGTTGGATGCGACTGCCACCGCCCCATCAAGCCCGATGCGTTCGCGGATTTCCTTGCGGATGCGCACGGCACTATCAACCGCAGGTCCGAAAAGACGGGTTGTTCCGCTCATGTCCAAGTACACATGGCCCCCTTTGTCACACTGAAAGTGGGGAGTATAGGTCTGTACGACTGAGGTGATGATCTGTTCAGCCTTGTTTGTTGCCTGTACATCAGGAGGCAGGATTTGTAGTGAAGGGAGCATCCTCTCTGCCAAGCTTACCGGCATACCGACCCGGATGCCCTCATCCCATGCCCTCCGTGAGGGGTTGAGAATGACTCTGCGCGCAGATCCTTCCAAGGCGATGGCAAAGGCCTTGTCTGCAAGCTGGGGATTCTTGGCAACGGCAACCGCCGCAGCGAAATCGGTCACATTGAGATGGATGATGCTTGCACGGTCGTTTTGCATGCACCCCCCTTGTCCTGGGCAAGCAGCTGACTCAGCCTTCGGGCGTTGATGACTGCTTGGGCTCTGCGATGGTTGTTGAAATAGACCAAGACGGTATCGGCTCCCACCGCAAGGGAGCGTATCCTCTCCAAGAGCGCTGCCAGTTCCTTGTCACTGTACAGATAGTCGTACCGGCTTGCCGCATCGGAGCCCCACCATGTTTCCTTGTTTCTCCCATGGAGTCTCAGGTAGGCAAGGGGTGCGGTCAGGACATCCATGACCGGAGGGTTCCCACTGACCGAAGGAAGGTCGAGGGAAGCAAAGGCCACCTTGCGCTCCCTGAGCGAATCGAGGGTCCTGTTGTTGTACCAATTGCCATTGCGGAACTCCACCACCAGCGGAAGAGGAGAGAGCACCCGTAACAGGGAGTCGAGGTACCGTCTTCTCTCCGGTTCATAGTGGAAGGATGAGGGAAACTGCAGAAGCACTGCTTCCAGCACTGTGGCTGCAAGCAAAGGCTCAAGCGAGCGGCGAAAGAGTGTGGCTTGCTCCCTCCAGTGTTCTGGTTCAATGGTATGGGTAAGGCTTTGGTGGGCCTTGATGGAGAAGAGCAGGGAAGGGGCGCTCTGATGCATCAGCGCAAGCTGGGTTGCCTCAGGCATGCGATAGTAGCTGAAGTTCAGTTCGACGGTGGGAAAGTGCTGTGCATAGTGGGCAAGGTACTCCTCGCTCTTGGTCCCTTGGGGATATACCGGACCGACCCATTCCGTATAGCTGTAGCCTGATGTGCCGATCAATATCGTACTCATACCTCAGATATACTATATAAATGTTAAGTAATCAAGAGGAACCTACTGCCCGGTTCCTTCCCTGCTGCTTGGCTTGGTAGAGGTAGGCATCGGCCTGTTTGACAAATAACTCGACTGAGTTGAGCTGTGCAGTGTAGCAGGCATACCCGACACTGATGGACATGGGTCCCAAGTCTTTCCCTGCATGCAAAAGCGTAAGGCTATGCACCTGCTCAACAAGTTCTTGGCAGATTTCGTCCAGCTTTTTCTGCTCCAAGTGGGGGAGCAGGATGGCAAACTCATCTCCTCCGTAGCGGCAGATGGTCGAAGAGAGATTGAAGTAGGCGAGCATCATGTGAGCAAGCTTGGCCAGCACAAAGTCTCCCGCATCATGGCCGTTCTGGTCGTTGAAACCCTTGAAGTGGTCTATGTCCAAGAGAATGATGCCCCAAGGTGAGCGATCACTTTGATTCCTCGTGAGTTTGTTTGAGAGGGTCTCCTCAAAGTACCGGCGGTTGAAAAGTCCGGTGAGGTGGTCTCGTATGGCACTTTCATTGAGCTGACGCATCTGGGTTTTGATCAGGTAGTTTGCGATCATGCTCAAGAGGGAAACAAGGAGGACGAAGAAAAAGAAACTGGGCCAATTCTGGAGTTGCAACGTTGCAGATGAGGCAACCAATACAGCCAGCAGGGTGAATTGGATGACGGCAAGCACAATGGTGACAAGAGAGGGGAGAAAGAGGCTGGAGAGTATGATGGTGATGGTCACATAGCAAAGGGGGAAGAAGTCTACAATGCCTGCATGAAGATTGATCAGGATGGAGGGCCACGTTCCAGTCAAGGCAAGAGCCACCGTCAGGTAGGCGGAGAGCAAATATCGGTTTTTGTGTTGGGCAATCATCGCTGAGATCAGCAGGATAAGCAGAGCTCCCAATAGCAGAAGGTAGGCAAACCTGTCGGGTGAAGGAAAGGAGAGAGGGGCCAGCGAAAGGACGAATGCAACCGCAATCATGATGAGCATCATTGGGTGCATCAGTTGCAAAAGTCTTATGCGTAGGTCGGTGCGCGTCTCATCCATGAACAACCTCAGATGGATGTAGTGTAGCACGGCAGAGGGGATGTTCCAAGATATCCCATAGGAGAGCTCCTAGTAAGATTAATTCTCAATAATAGGTGAAACTCTTTGTATTTGGAAGAGATGCATGCGATACTAAGATATACGCAAATCAACAAGGAGGGCCCTATGGCAGACAGAGATGGACGAGATGAGACAAAGAAGAAACCATTGACTTCAATCAGTGGACGACCCATTGCCCAGAACGAGAATATTCAGACTGCAGGCAAGCGGGGGCCTGTAACGCTTCAGGATACTTGGTATTTGGAGAAAATGGCGCATTTCGACCGAGAGGTCATTCCCGAGCGTCGCATGCATGCGAAAGGCAGTGGAGCGTTTGGTACCTTCACCGTAACCCATGACATCACCAAGTGGACCAAAGCTTCGCTCTTTTCGAAGGTGGGAAAGAAAACAGAGATGTTTGTCCGTTTCTCAACAGTGGCAGGAGAGCGGGGAGCAGCAGATGCAGAACGTGATATCCGCGGCTTTGCCATGAAGTTCTATACCGATGAAGGCAACTGGGATCTTGTAGGCAACAACACCCCCGTCTTCTTCTTCCGTGACCCGATGCTCTTCCCCGACCTCAATCATGCGGTGAAGCGTGACCCCAGGACCAATATGCGCTCGGCCCAGAACAACTGGGATTTCTGGTCGAACCTTCCTGAGGCCTTGCATCAGGTGACCATCACCATGGGAGACCGTGGTATTGCCAAGACCTACCGGCACATGAATGGGTATGGGTCTCATACGTACTCCTTCCTCAATGCCGAGAACAAACGGTGCTGGGTCAAATTCACGTTCAAGACACAACAAGGCATTGAGTATCTTACTGATGAAGAGGCCGCAGCGATTGTTTCCAATGACAGGGAGAGTCACCAGCGAGATCTCTTTGAATCGATCGAGAAGAGGGACTTCCCTCGCTGGACGATGTATGTGCAGATCATGACCGAAGATCAGGCCAAGAAGCATCCTGACAATCCTTTCGACCTGACCAAGGTCTGGTATCATAGCCAGTACCCCCTGCATGAGGTAGGCTACTTCGAATTGAACCGAAACCCGGACAACTACTTCCAGGATGTTGAGCAAGCAGCCTTCAATCCTGCAAACATCGTACCTGGAATAGGGTATTCGCCGGATCGTATGCTGCAAGGCAGGCTCTTCTCCTACGGCGATGCCCAGCGCTACCGCTTGGGAGTGAACCATTACCAGATTCCTGTAAACCGAAGCAAGGTGGAGACAAATCACTTCCACCGTGATGGTGCGATGCGTATGGACGGCAACTATGGTGGCAGCGTCCACTATAATCCAAACTCCTATGGGATGTGGAAGGACCAGAATGCGTTGACGGAGCCTCCCTACGATGGGCAGGGTCCGGTGGATCATTACGACTATCGCGAGGATGACGACCACTACTATGAGCAGGTTGGCAAGCTTTTTGGCTTGATGAAAGCTGATGAGAAACAGCGTTTGTTTGAGAACACCGCCCGCAACATGCAGGGAACTACTGTCTTGGTGCAGAAGCGGCATATCAGGCACTGCTATCTTGCCGACAAGGCGTATGGGGAAGGAGTGGCCAAGGCCTTGGGAATTCCGATTGCTGATGTAGATATGCAGGATACCTACGGGGCAAGAGGCTGATACTCTCTCGTTACCGTCCATTACCCATCCCAGGCAGCATCCCTGTCGGATGGGTATTTTTCTGCGCTTGAGCTTTCTGACTCTATTCGTCATACTGGTCCAAAACCTGTGGAGGGTAGCTGTGCAGGCATACAAGGGCATGTTCTTCTGTGATGTGGATGGGACCATTCTTCCCCGTGGGCAGCGAGAGGTTTCCCCTGCCTTTTTCTCTCTCGTTCGCAAAGCACATGAGATGGGATACCTCTTTTGCATCTCAAGCGGACGGTTCCATCGCTCCTTGCTTCCCCTCTTTGAGGAAGTGCAGGACCTGGTGGTCTTCTCTGCTTCCAATGGCTGCAAGATTCTCTATAAGCAGGAACACCTGATTCCCAATCATGGCATCGACTCCCTGACGGCCAGAACCATTACCGAAACGCTTCAAAACTGGAAGGCAATTCCCCTGCTCAGCGGGGATAAGGCAATGCATCTTCCTCTTGCTTCCCAAGAGACCCAACGTGCAAAAGTATATTTGGCGAAAGGGTATACCAAGTGGTTCTCATCCTTTGAAGAAGTGGATGACCAAGTGTTGCAGATAACTGCAGTGGTATTGGGGGAGAAAGACGGGCTTGTGGCACAGGCCAGAACCCTCTGGGGAGACTCCTATCATGTGGTCACTACAGGACCGGACATATTTGATATCTGTCCCACCAGCAAAGGTGACTCTCTTGTTTCCATTCGCGAGTACTTTGGCATCGATCGTGAGCACACCTTTGCCTTTGGAGATGAGGAAAACGATCTTCCCATGCTTCGCGCTGCAGGCAAGGGATACCTCATGGGAGACGCTCACGATGGCGTGAAAGCCCATCAGTTTGAACTCTGCCACGACTTGGTGGAAACCATTTCAGCCATACTTTCGCTCTGATCGGCACCGTTTGCGCTGGAAGGATTCATGAAGCTATGGTAGGGTGACGTATAGATACTTCCTGGCTTCCAAGGAGAGTAAAGCGTGCTCTTGGTGCTTATTGCACTTTCAACCTACGGAGTTCTCCTCTTGCTGGCATTGAGCACAGGTTTCTGTGTTTTTGCTTCCTTCCTTCTTCACGCCCAACGCAAAGCTCACACATGCAAACCCACCGCAACCGAGGCGAATACCTTGCTTCGGCTCATGCCTGAAGGGTATGTAGGGATGGACGAGCAAGCTAAGATTGTTGAAGTGAATGACGCATATCTGCAGATGACCGGCTATACCAGGAAGCAGTTGGTAGGAAGACAGTTCAAAGAGATTGTTGTCCTTGCTGAGGGGGAGGATTTTGATCAGCGCCTCCAGCAGATAGCCTACGAGAAAGCAGAAATCTTTGAGACTACCCACCGTACCCATGAGGGAAACCTTCTCTCGCTGGAAGTATCAATCATTGCAGTTCATGCTCACCCTCTTGCTTACATCTGTTTCTATCGCGATATCAGCAAGCGACGCAAGGCAGAGTCTGCCCTGAGGCATTCCACTGATCTGCTGCGCTACGTCATTGAGCATACCCGTTCTGCAATCGCTATTCATGACAAGAATTTGCGGTATCTCTATGTAAGCCAGAAGTATCTGGATGAGTACCATATCCCGGATGGGAAAGCCATCATTGGAAAGCATCACTATGAGGTGATTCCCGATCTTCCCGAGAAATGGAGGGAAGTGCACCAGCGCGCTTTGGCAGGAGAAGTGATCAGTGCCGATGATGATGCCTATGAAAAAGCAGAAGGAAAAACCGAATATACTCGTTGGGAGTGCCGTCCTTGGTACGAAGAGTCAGGGGAGGTAGGCGGAATCATCATCTACACAGAGCTGATCACCAAGCAAAAGGAGTTTGAGGTTGAACTGCGCAAAGCTCATGATTACCTTGCAGCCCTGATCAGTCATGCCAATGCTCCGATACTTGTCTGGGATAGGTCCTATAGCATCACTGAATCCAACAAGGCCTTTGCTGATCTCTTGCAACTGCCACTCGAAGAGGTTGTGGGAAAACAACTGGAAGCCATATTCTCCTTCGTTCCGGAAGAGGACATCAAGGAAATATTTCTGCAACTTGAAGTCAACAAAGAACTTGCCAACAAAGAGATGGAGATACCCAATGCTCAGGGACCCAGCCGTACCGTTCTCTGGAACGCTGCTGCTGTTTCCGGTTCAGAAGACTCATCATGGTTTGCAATCATTGCACAAGGTCAGGACATTTCTGAGCGCAAGAAAATTGAGCGTGACAACAGGCAACAGCTCGAAGAACTGAAGCGCTGGTTTGCCCTCATGACCCAGCGTGAAGACCGTATTCTGGAGCTCAAGCGGGAAGTCAACCTCTTGCTTGGTGAGTTGGAGAAACCGCAGAAGTATGAGTCGGTTCAGGAGCTGGAGCTATGAGAAAGAAGATTGTCTGCATTTTCTTACTATTGGTCACCTTCCTCATCCCACTCAGCAGCAGTGAAGCCCAAAATCGTTTCCTTGCAAGCTTGACAGAGGAAGAGCGCGCTTTCCTTTCCTCTCATACCCAGTTTTCGGTGCTCTTCGATCCTGGTTGGGCCCCCTTGGAATACTTTGATGAACAAGAAAACCCCAGCGGAATGTCCAAAGAATACTTGGATATTGTTGCTGAAATTACCGGATTGGAGTTTGTACCTGTTCCCAAGATGAGCTGGCAGGAAGGGTATGCACTGTTGCTGGCAGGGGAAATCGACATGACCACTTCGGTAACTCCCACTCCCATAAGGATGCGATCCTTCGCTTTTACCGAGCCTTTCCTCACCATTCCCTTGGCTATCATAGCACGCAACCAGGTGGGGTATATCGGTAACCTCCAAGAATTGGCGAACAGAAAGATAGCGGTAGTGAAGGGGTATGGCACTATGGAGTGGATTGCCCAGGACTATCCTGAATTGGTCCTGATTCCTGTTGATTCGGTAGAGGAAGGGCTGCTTCTGGTGCAGAAAGGTGAGGCCTTCTGCCTGGTAGAAAACCTTTTGGTGACCAATTACTATCTCACCCTTCTTGGTTTGAACAATGAGCTTCGGGTGGTTGGAAATACCCCCTATGCCAACAACCTTTCCATGGCAGTACATGCGAGCAAAGCTCCCCTTGCTTCCATTCTGCAAAAGGCCTTGGAACAAATTGGGCCCGAGCAACGCAGCAGCATCTATCGCAAACATTTGACGCTGGATCAACAGCGTACGATTCCGCTTTCCACGGTCTATCTCATCATTGGCATTGGGATTGGCTTGTTTTTATTGCTTGCCTTCTGGATTTTGAGTCTTGTCAGGGAGATGAGGCGAAGGGAGATGGCCGAAACCGAACGAGAGAGCAGTGAACGAAAGATCAAGCAGCTATTCAGTGGTGCTCCCATGCCTTTGTCACTGATCAGTTTTACCGGCGAAGTCCTCTCCGCCAATGAACGTTGGTATGAGGTATTCGGGTATAAGCGAAATACCATCAAGACCATCGAGGCTTGGTTTGAGCAAGCGTATCCGGACCCCACGTATCGATCAGAGGTGCAGAAACGATGGGATGCAAGTGTCAAGGCTGTCCAAAGTGGTCAGGCCACGGTTATTGAGAAGCAAGAGTACAAGGTCACTGCCCTTGACGGTACGCTGTATGACATGGAAATTTCGGGAACGTTCCTCTCTGATTGTATTTTGGTTACCTTCTTCGATATCACGGAGCGAAGGCAGCGCATTGAAGAACTTGGAGCCTTGAATCAGGAAGCAGAACACAATAGGCAGATTATTCTCAGTGCCTTGGAAGACCAGATGCTGATGCATCAGATGGCCGAACGCAGCAATGCAACTTTGCATGCGGCCATCAACAGCATGACCGATGCCTTATTCATCATTGATACGAAAGGCTCCTTCATTCTGTATAACAAAGCGTTTCTCTCCTATTATCGGTTCTCCTCAAGAAAGGAGTGTCCTTCTACCTTGCAAGCGTTCAAACTCTTTTTCGAGGCATATCAAGAGGATGGGGACATCCTTCCCACCGAAGAGTGGTCTTCGTATCTCGCCCTCTCCGGCAAAACGGGAACCAAGGAGTATATCTTTGAAAAGCGAGACACGAAAGAGCGCTGGATTGGAAGCTACAGCTATGCTCCCATCATTGACAAGGATGGTAATGCGTTGGGAGCGGTGGTTGTCTGTAGGGATGTGACAGAGACAAAGGCAGCAGAAAAACGCTTGATCTTCCAACGAAACCATGACTTCTTGACCGGTTTGTTCAGCAGGGCGTATCTCGAAGGAGAGTTGAGGCTCATGCGTTCCACTTTCCCGATAACCCTGGGCATTGTGGATATCAACGGACTTAAACTGATCAATGACTCGTTTGGGTCGAAGATGGGCGATGCGATTCTCAAGAAGACAGCACAACTGTTGTTGCAACAGAGCGATGAGGAGATGCTGATAGCCCGCTATGGTGGAGATGAGTTTGTCTTTGTCATGCCTGGCAAGGATGGGTTTGCTGCAGAATCCTTTTTCAGAAGGGTCGAAGAAGCAGCCAAAACCATATCGATTGAAGAACTGCATCTCTCCCTCTCCTTCGGCCATGCCACAAGAAGCAGCCATCAGGAAGATTTGCAGCTAGTGCTCAAAAAGGCTGAGGATTCCATGAATCGCAACAAGCTCTATGAGAGCGCGAGTGCGAAAAACAAATCCATCGGCTTGGTGATCAACTCCCTGTTCGCAAAGAGCAATCGAGAATCTCAGCACTCACGCCGGGTAAGTGCCCTCTGCGCCTACCTCACCAAACAACTGGAACTATCAGAGCGTGAGGTGAACCGTATGAAAGTTGCAGGACTGATGCACGATATCGGAAAAATCGGGGTTGATGAGATCATTCTCAACAAGCCCGGAAAACTTGATGAAGGGGAGTGGGAAGTCATGAGAAGGCATCCTGAGATCGGGTACCGGATTCTTTCCGCTTCCAGTGAATTCAATGACCTCTCAAGAGCCGTGCTCGAGCATCACGAACGCTGGGATGGAAATGGATATCCCCGTGGTCTGAAAGGAGAGCAAATCTCCTATCAGGCTCGCATCATCATGATAGCGGACTCCTATGATGCGATGACCAGCGAACGATCGTACAAGAAACCGCTCAGCCAAGAAGAGGCAAGAGAAGAGATACGTCGTTGTTCCGGCACCCATTACGATCCAGAGATTGCAAAGGTTTTTCTTGCAACCATCGGTGATTTTGTTGGGATTGGTGAAACTATACAAGAGTAAGAATCTGTCAGAAGTAAACAAAAATATTCATCAATGTGTCCGAGCACGAAAGCTTGATTTCCTAGAATTCTGTGATAGGATGAAAACAATACGAAACGTATGTCATAGAATGGAGATTGTTGCACGACTGATTTGCATAGAAGAAAAGTGTGGCGGGATAACTTGGGCTCCTACGCGTTCCTCACGCCTTGGTTGCTGGGGTTTTTGGTGTTAACCCTCTATCCCATGTTCTACTAACTCTATCTATCTTTCACAAAATTCAATATCCGTACTCCACCAGAGTGGATTGGTCTGCGCAATTATCTGGTAATGTTTGTCGGAACCGATCGTCTTCCCAAGGATGAGCGATTTCTCAATTCCATGGTGGTCACCTTCAAGTTCGTCTTCATCTCAGTTCCGCTCAAACTGATCTTTGCCTTGGCGGTTGCCATGCTGATGAACAAGAAACTCAAGCTGATTCCGCTCTATCGAACCCTCTACTATATCCCTACCTTGCTTGGTGGTTCGGTAGCCATTGCCGTATTGTGGCGGCGCCTCTTTGCAGGTGATGGCCTGATCAACATGATACTTACCAATGTATTCGGTGCACAAAATCTCCCAGCGTGGATATCCAATCCCAAATATGCCCTCTATACGCTTATACTTCTGGCGGTCTGGCAGTTTGGATCTCCCATGATCATCTTTCTCGCGGGACTGCAACAGATACCGCGTGAATATTATGAGGCTTCCAGTGTCGATGGAGCGGGCAAAATCCGACAGTTCTTCGCCATCTCCTTGCCTTCGCTCTCTCCCATCATATTCTTCAATTTTGTGATGCAGATGATCAGTGCTTTCCAATCGTTCACCCAAGCATTCATTGTCAGCGGTGGATCAGGCGGACCCTTGGACTCAACGATGTTCTACAGTCTTTACCTTTACATCAAGGGTTTTGGTTTCTCGGAAATGGGGTATGCAGCAGCCATGGCGTGGGTGCTGCTGATCATCATTGCAGGTCTGACAGCCATTTCGTTCAGGGCTTCTGGAAGCTTGGTATCGTATGGAAGTGGGGAGTAGGGTGATGAAAACACGCAAAGACCAAGTCGGAAGACTCCTGCTCAACGCCTTCATCATTGCTCTGGGACTGGGGATGCTTTACCCCATCCTCTGGTTGATCGGAGCTTCTTTCAAGCCAAGCAACATGATTTTCACCGACCCGGGCATCTGGCCGAAGTTTTTCACCAACGAGAACTACCTCAATGGATGGAAGGGCATTGGCATCGTAGGGTTTGATACCTTTTTCAAGAACTCTTTCGTCATCTGTCTGCTCAGCGCATTTGCCAATGCCATCTTCTGATCGATTACCGCCTATGCATTTGCGAGGCTCAATTTCATCGGAAAGAAGTTTTGGTTTGCAGTGATGATGATCACGCTGATGCTTCCTTCGCATGTGACAACCATTCCCCGGTACATCATGTTCCGCAATTTTGGGTGGATCAACACCTTCCTTCCCATCATTGTTCCCAAATTCTTTGCAACTGATGCATTCTTCATCTTCCTGTTGATGCAATTCATCAGAGGATTGCCGAGGGATATCGACGAATCTGCAGTTATCGACGGATGCAGCAAGTTCGGCATCTATACAAGGATCATCATGCCGTTGACGGTTCCGGCTCTGATCACGACCTTGCTCTTCTCGTTTCTTTGGACGTGGGATGATTTCTTCAACCAGCTGCTCTATCTCACCAGCCCGAACCGGTATACAGTCCCGATGGGACTGAGATTGTTCTTGGACTCCTCGGGTATGTCTTCGTGGGGACCGATGTTCGCCATGTCTGTGCTTTCTCTGATTCCGGCGTTCATCCTCTTTTTCTCCCTACAGAAGTACTTTGTCCGAGGTATCGCAACCACTGGTATCAAGGGATAAGTTCTATCCCTTACGTTTGCAAGGAGGATTTCCATGAAAAAAGCAGTAGTATGTTTGCTTTTCATCGCAATGAGTGTTTCTTTGGTCTTTGGTGCAGGCACCAAGGAGCAGGCAGGCTCAACAGGAGATGGTACGACC
>Ga0265295_1003441_pt1 | contig 23068 bp, 18 predicted proteins | sample Munlansysbiofilm_FD_192503 | JGI IMG/M metagenome (GOLD analysis project Ga0265295, IMG submission 192503) | Leachate microbial communities from a municipal landfill in Southern Ontario, Canada - Methane capture system biofilm | ecosystem: Engineered > Solid waste > Landfill > Unclassified ...
GATGCCTGCAACATGAAGCCTGAAGCAGCGCAATGGCTCAAAGAGAGAAACCTGGAAATACTAATTTATTTGGCTGATCGCATCAACGAATTCCGGAATAATCAATATTTTGATTACCACAAGAAAAAGTTTTAACGGATCATATCGGTACCTTGGAACGACTATCCGCATTTACTGTACCCACATTCCTTGCAAATCAGGCAGCCTTCCTTAAATTCGAGCGTTCCTTTTTGGCCACAATAGGGGCATTCTTCCTCTGGCACGCGGGTTCCGTCCTTAATATATTTTTTCAAAGCACGAACCACTCCATTTTTCCAGGTATTGATAGAATCGCTGTCGAGTGTAAGATTCTGGATCAGATCCACGGCAAAGGGCAACGGCATTCCATGGCGTAAAATTCCCGAAATCAAACGGGCATAATTCCAGTATTCTTTATTAAAGGAACGGGAAAGCCCTTCCATCGTTACGCGATAGCCTTGTTTATCGGTATAAATAAAATCATAACGGGCATGATTACGATTATCCTCACGGACTTTATTCACCCATCCCTTTTCGACCCAGGGCGGCATAAAGAAATCATCGGCGAGTCCGGTAAATACTTCGTAAGGTTTTCCATCCATCAAGCCTACCACCGCGATCCATTTTTCATAATCATTCTGAAAACGGACGATTTCAGCTTCAAGCACTTTAGGCCGGGGGGGCGCTTTGGTTTCACGGAAAACTGTTTCGTCTTCTGCTTTTTCTTTTGATTTATCAATAAGCACACCGCTGCGGCTTCCGTCGCGATAGATCGTCATTCCCTTGCATCCATATTCCCAGGCAGTTTGATAAATTTCACTCACTAATTCCTCGGAGGTATTTTCAGGAATATTCACGGTAACTGAGATACTATGGTCGACCCATTTTTGGATAGCACCTTGCATTTTCACCTTAGCCACCCAGTCGATATCGTTTGCTGTAGACTTGTAGTAGGGTGATTTCGCGATTATTTTCTCCAGATCCTGGTCCGACATATTACGGACTTCATCGACGTTGTAGTTATTTACTTCGAGCCAGATTAAAAATTTATGATGAAATACGCGGTATTCTTCCCATGTATCGCCCATATCATCGATAAAGGTAACCTTAACATTATGGTCGTTGGGGTTTACTTTTCTCCGACGTGTGTAAGAGACCATGAAGGCGGGTTCAATTCCGGAGGTCGTTTGTGTGCAGATGCTGACAGATCCGGTGGGGGCGATGGTCAGCATAGCGATATTACGGCGGCCATGCAACTTCATATCTTCGAGTATCGTCGGGTCATTTTCGCCGATTCGCTGTAGCATGGGGTTATTTTTTTCTTTTTCAAAATTAAAGATAGGAAAGGCACCTCTTTGTGCTGCGAGATTAACCGAAGCGCGATAAGCTTCCGTTGCAAGCATTTTATGGACATCAGCAGAAAATTCGATGGCAAGTTCAGAACCGTAGTTATAATTTAAGGCAGCCAGCATATCACCTTCAGCGGTGATACCAATACCTGTGCGCCGACCCTGCAAACTTTTCTCCCGGATATTCTCCCAAAGTTTTCTTTCGATCCGTTTTGTTTCGGGGTCTTCAGGGTCGTCATTAATTTTTTTCAGGATAGCTTCTACTTTTTCAATCTCCAGATCTACGATATCATCCATAATCCGTTGAACATAATGCACATGCTGAATAAACCTTGAGGTATTAAATGTAGCATGCGGGGTAAAGGGATGATCGACATAGGAATAAAGGTTTAGTGCAATCAACCGGCAGCTGTCGTAGGGGCATAACGGAATTTCACCACAAGGGTTGGTCGACACGGTATTAAAACCATAATCCGAATAGCAGTCAGGAAGAGATTCGCGGATAACCGTATCCCAGAACAGGACGCCGGGTTCAGCGGAAGCCCAGGCATTTTTAATAATTTTATTCCAAAGGGCACGGGCTTCAATTTCGCGTGTTATTATGGGGTTATCGGAGTCAACAGGAAACTGCTGAATAAAAGTTTTATTATTTTTTACGGCTTCCATGAACGCATCGGTTAATTTCACGGAAATATTAGCGCCTGTAACTTTACCCTGTGTCAGTTTAGCATCGATAAAGCGTTCGGCATCCGGATGTTTCACACTAATACTAAGCATCAAGGCGCCGCGTCGACCATCCTGAGCCACTTCCCGGGTAGAATTAGAGTAGCGCTCCATAAAAGGCACGACCCCGGTGGAAGTAAGTGCGGTATTTTTCACAGGACTTCCTGTAGGCCGGATATGGCTCAGGTCGTGGCCTACGCCACCGCGTCGTTTCATCAACTGAACCTGTTCCTGATCGATTTTCATGATACCGCCATACGAATCAGAAGCGCCTGAATTACCAATAACGAAGCAGTTGGAGAGGGAAGAAGTCTGAAACGGATTCCCTATGCCTGCCATTGGGCTACCGGCAGGAATAATATATTTAAAATCCTTCAACAATTCATAAATCAACGTTTCATTTAGTGGATTCGGGTAATTTCTTTCGATGCGGGCAATCTCAGAGGCGATGCGGTGGTGCATTTCATCCGGAGTTTTTTCATAAAGATGCCCTTCGCTATCTTTTAATGCATATTTATTGGCCCAAACATTAGCCGCCAATTCATCGCCTTTAAAATAATGGCGTGATTCCGAGGTAGCCTCTTCATAAGTTGTTCTTTGAAGAGGCTTTTTCTGTGCGCTTTCTGATTCCTGCGCGATATTTTGTTCCTTCTGCATATCCTTCGACTCAGTATTCCTGTTTTCTCCTTTCAACCCATCGTTTTCTTCACTGCCTTGACGAACATTGAGTACTGCGCTATATAAATCCTTTGTGCCTGTATCCGGTGTCTCAGCTTCCAAGGCCCTTTCGGTAAGCTGTGAGAAGAGATCTTCGGTATAGACCATACGGTTTTCACTCATAAATCAGGGTTATTTAAAGGTTGATGAAACTTTATTTTGATTAACTGTTTTCTTTTGTAAAAACAACCTATTATGTTGTTGTAAAATACGAAAAGGACCATTTCCGTTGAACGAAGATACAATGAATGACAATGCACAACGATGAACATTTATTAACAAAAATCCAGATTTTGCCCGTAAGTATTTGAGATGAAAATCAATACCCATTGAATAAGTATTTCAACGCTTATTTTTCTATAAAGTTCCTAATAAGTTTAGGGTAAAAATGGTTCGTATAGAGAAAGTTATTAACTGTTAATTGTTAATTATCAAATATTTATATATTAGAAATCCAAGCCTAATCCGAAATACCACTGAGCAGGCTGTATTTCCCAGTCATGGACACCCCAGCTGCAATCGAGGCGCAAGAAATAGCCAAGCAGCCGAGTTCGGAAACCAATTCCATACCCGGCCACAAAAGGTTCCTTTTGAACATCGACTACAACCCGAATCATTCCACTTTCATGGATTTCGCGATAAAGTGCATTTTCTTCCGAGTAAGGGCTCAAGCCGGTCCAGGCCGTTCCCACATCAGCAAACCCAACCAATTGAAAACTATTTAGAAATTCAGAGTTCAACGGACGGTTAAAAAAATACCGAAAAAGAGGCCATCGGAGTTCTGAGTTGAGTAATACAAAAGAATTTCCATTGCGGATATTCTGTTTAAACCCATGCATATTGGTAGCCAAGGTCTGGTAGGCATAATTCATATTTTGGTCAATGGGTGTATTGTTATCAAAGGAAGCACCGATCCAGGTGTCAACGCCACCCATATAGTATATCAGGCGGTCGGAACCCAACGAAGTAGAGGCGGCAAAACGATTTGCCCAGATCAGTGTTCTGTGTAGCCGGTTGTAATGCCGGTAATCCATTCCCAATACAATCAGGTTATGCGGATCACGACTAGCCAGTTGGTAGTACTCACCAAAAAGCTTATAACGGATTCCCACGGGAATGTTGGGTGATAACTCATAGCTGTTATCAAACACCAACTCGCCTTTAATACCCGCCCAATTTCGGTTCATTGTTGGTTGAATCAGGTTATAAGGATCAGTGGCGAGATAAACTGTTTTGTCGTTACGTAAGATGCCGGTTGCTGCTACATACATCACTCGGTTAAGCGAATAGCTTAGTTTGTAAAGCAATTCATGATTTCTCAACTTGCCCCAAAAAGTTTGTTGGAAAATTTCATCTGCCTTGCGATGCAAAATAAGCTCCTTGTCAATGCGGCCCGACAAATCAGCATAGTTAATAATGTATTCATTATTCGTTAAATCCCCACCCAGTTTAACACCACCAATAATACGGTGGTCTTCCAACAAATCCGTCACTCCAACCTGGGTAAACACATTAAAACCCGCATTCAGGTATATGGGTGAGGCTCCACCAGAAAACTGCTGATAGGAGTAATTCATAGAGGTAAAATCGACCTGTGTCACCAGTTCGTTGATGGAAAATTCTACATTATAATTACGTTTTTTAGGAGGAGAAAAATAATTTAGCGGGGCATTTACTGTCAGGGTATAGGTAGTATCATCGCCACTGTATATACCTGCTGTGAAGCTGATGGAATCGAGTTCCAGTGAAACATTTTTTCGGTCATGCAAGGGTAATCCTGGAGATAAATCCGGTTCATACACATTCGTAAAACGCCTGAAGTTGCGTTTATAGGTAACGGACTGAATTTCATCCCGGCTACCTTCTGACCTAATGCGTTCCTCCATATAACCGGTCGGCGGGTTCTTAGTTGCTGATGCGGGCAAGGTATAATCCTGAATACGATCAAAATAGGTATAATACCGCTGATCATGAAAAACAATTTCTGAATAATACCCAGCGGCAGCATCCAGATCAAAATCAAGGAGGCTACGCGCATAGTTGGTCAACGGATACGTCGTTGTAAAATACCGGTAATGGGCGATAGTATCAACAAAGGCAATTGCGGAATCAACCACAGCAAGATAGCGATTTGTAATGCCGTTGGCATCAGAGAGGAACATATATTTTCCGGAGGTGTACTCCCGGGGCTCTGTTTCATTAGCCAGGGGGGTATTCGTAATTCGTTGCAACAATCCCTTATGCAAGGGAAAATCCATCATAAACAGGTCGTTTTGATACGGCAGATTCAATGGGCGCGCCTCGCGGGAGGGGGTTATCAGGGTATCATGGGTGCGGTTTGAACTAAAAATAATCTGCTTCATGCCATGGACAAACCTGGGGTTCTGATCATTAAAAACGTCATTGGTAAGTTGAGTCCATGTTCCTGATGCAATATCAAAAGAAAAAATATCACTCTGGCCCGATTTTACAGCCGAAAAAAGAAGCTTCGAGCCATCAGGGCTGTAAGAGGCATCTGAAATTTGCTGAATGCCAAGCAAATTAATGCGGTCGTGTTTCTTTGTTTTTAGTGTATAATAATTTAAACGGATCACCCCCTTTTCAATGGTTATAAACGCCAATAATTCGCCTGTCGGATGCCACGCCAATATCGGGTATTGGTAGTCCACTTTCTCATTCAGGCGGTTCCCGGATGTATAGATTTTTTTTGATTTTCCCTCTTCAAAATCATACAACAAAATCTTATACTTTCCTGCTTCATTATAGGAAAAAGCCAGCCGTCGTCCATCAGGGCTAATCCTTGCGCGATTATATACAAAATTTTTATTGGGTCGTTTTTTTATTTTATCCGACGACGGAAGAACCCTGTCACTGTTATCCCCCTGATACTTTTCCTTAAAAAAAGCCTCCCACTCCTGAAGAAGGTTTTTAAAAGAAACATTGATCACATACAAGAAACCTGCTTCGGTGTTTCTGCTCGATTTCGCCATATAAACTATGTCGGTAATTGCCGATTCACCATACCGTGTGGCGATATAATACCAGAGCGAATGACCAGCAAAACGAGCGTCACTTCCTTCTAAATGACTAAATTTAAGGTATTTATCCGTCAGAAATCCATCCCGCACCCGATTATCAATCTCCGTGTTCCACGGCTCTGAAAGGTACGAAACCAATCCATCGATATACCAGACAGGAAAACTCATCAAAGTAGAATTTTTGATTTGGTTTCCGATAGATCCTCCCTGCGTCATATGATCAAGCAAAATCCGGGCTATTCCAGCCCTGATCTGTTGCTCCAAATGCGTAATATCACCATTAAAATAGAGGAAAATCTTATTGTCGAGGATGTGGGTAATACCGCCGGTATTGTATTGCTGACGACTCATATACCCAAGGTTCGACTGTTTCAGGTCATCCAGACTATTGTAAACCAAAAACTGAAATTTATCTTCCACTCGCATTTGTAATTTTCGCTCAATTTCGTCGAGATAAGAAGCGGCATATGCACTAGCATGTATTGCCAGATTTTCACCATTACGATAAAAATAAGTGTCAAAACGGTCGTACCGGTAATACGTCCAGATGAAATTTTTATACTGAACACGTTTACGACCAAACTCCATTTGCGAGCCGTTATAAAACTGAGCAGAAACGGCAAAGGGGATGAATAGAAAGAAAAACAAAAGCAAAGCCATTCCGAGTGGACGAACCGCCCGCTGTTGCATAAATATATTTTTTATTCTTTCTTTTTTTTTCATTGAATACTTCACAACCAGCCTATCCCAAAATATGTTTACGTAAAAGCACGAAGATACAATTTTAATCCTGGTAGAGAAGGGAGCAAATTGTTTCAGTGAACAAAATTAATGATATTGCCTCAAATCTGTTATCTACAGTAAATTTTATCTTTGTACAAAAATACAGCGCATGATCAGGACAAAAACCTTTGTGTTCAATCCGTTTAAAGTAAACACATATCTGCTCATCAATGAAAAAAACGAAGGTATTCTTATCGATGGAGCCTGTTATACGAAAGAGGAAGAGGATTATTTGGTTACCTATCTATCGAATAACCAAGTGAAGCTCCAACGTCATTTATTAACACATGCGCATATTGATCACATTTTAGGTGCAGCATTTATATCGAAAGAATATGGACTGCTACCGGAAACGCACCGTGACTCTGTATTTTTCTGGGATTCAGCGGCAGATTTCGCATCTCTTTTTGGTTTGGATTATCGGAAAGCCACTCCGTCAAAATCGTATTTTACTGACGGCGATACGATTCCATTTGGTTCAACGAAATTGAAAATTATTCATAGTCCCGGCCATGCTGATGGAAGTGTATGCTTTTATCTTGCATCCCAGAAAACCCTCTTTAGCGGAGATGTGCTGTTTTCAGGAAGCATAGGCCGAACCGATCTTCCCACCGGCAACATGAAAATACTTCTGCAATCCATACGTAACAAGCTACTGATATTGGATGACAGCACCATTGTTTTTCCGGGACACGGGGCAGCCACCACCATCGGTGCTGAAAGAAAAGAAAATCCTTGGTTATAAGGCAGAACAAAAAAAAGCCCCACGTCAGGACAGGATCTATCGGCGCCCTTGTGGAAGCCGTTTCCCCATGCCACCGTGAAAGCAGCAGATACATTAATGAAAGGTTTTACCGTCAACCACCTAACTTGCAGGCTTCCGTGGTCGGGAAAATTCCGAAAAAGGTTGAAAGGTAAAGGGAAGGGTGTCGGGGGATTTTTACCCTTTAAACCCTTTTAAAGGGTAAAAAAACAAAAACACACCCCTACAAAAACACAATAAAACAATATACCAAGAATTGCTCAAAAAGAAAAAATTGCACACTTAATAGAAAATAAGTGTGAATCGCCAAACCACCCCCTAGAAACCAACCACCAACTCTTTCACCGCGGCAACAATCTCTTCGGGTTGCAACTGTTCCATGCAATGAAAATGCAACCTGGGGCACTTCTCAAAACCCAGCTTTGAACAAGGCCTGCACTTTACATCCAGGGCTTCAATTATTACACTGCGTTGCCTATACTGCGAAGGAAGATAAGGATACATACCAAAAGCGGGTACTGTGCTACCCCACAAAGAAACAATATTCTTCCGGTATGCCGCTGCAATGTGCATCATACCTGTATCGTGGGAGACAACTGCAGCGGCATACCGGATCACTTCAGCGGATTCATTCAGGCTCAAACGGCCACACAGGTCAGTCACCTGATTCACCGACAACCGGGTCAAAGCCTCTCCCGTTTCGCGATCTTCATGACCCCCCAGGAGCACCACAGGAAAAATCAGTTGATCGCACACTTTCAACAATTTATCCAGTGGAAGTCGTTTTGTTGCATGTTGGCCGCCTACAGCCAAAACAACATACTTATTTGATTGCAGGATGGAGCTTAAATCAACCAGAGCCTTCCTCTCTTCACCCGAAAAATAATTCAATCCCTCATCATCACGCTGTGCAATAAACTCAGACGCCGTATCAAGATAGCGATCGACAATATGCTTTTCAGGAAGAAAATTCAATTTTAAATTGACCAACAACCACTTATAAAAATTAAGTTTATGAAAAGAACGCGCCGGTTTTCGTAAGGCTACCTTTACTTTAAATGATCGAAAATTTCTATGTAAATCAATAACAAAATCAATATTTTCCATACGAACCTGCTGTAGGGTACGTGACAAAGAATCTGACAAAATAAATATTCCTGAAAGATAAGGGTTATGGATCAGAATTTCACGGTATTTCTCTTTCGTAAGATAATAAACATCATGGCCATTCTTAGCCAACATCCTTACGACCGGAGTAGTAAGTACAATATCGCCGATCGAACTAAAACGGATAATCAGAATCTTCGCCATAAGGTTGCAAAGATAAGGAATACCCTTGAATCAACAGAATGAAATCAACGAACCGGGTCAGAAGAAGTATTTGTTTAAATTGCAAGGTGAAATGCAGCGAATTTTTACTTTTGCACTATGGTTTTTACCGATACACATACCCATTTATATTTAGATGCCTTTAACAACGACCGCAACGAAGTCATTCAGAAGGCAATCCAGGCAGGCGTTCACTACCATCTGCTACCAAATATTAATACAGCAAGCATTGAACCAATGCTGGAAGTATGCAAGACCTATCCGGAAAACTGCTTTCCAATGATTGGGCTCCATCCCACTTCTGTACATGAAAACTATCAACAAGAGATAACGGCCATTGAAGAGGCCATCGACCGACATAATTTTGCTGCCATTGGTGAAATAGGGATAGATCTATACTGGGACAAAAAATTCTTTAATGAACAAAAAAAAATCTTCAAATTCCAGCTGGAATTAGCACTGGACCTGAACCTACCCGTGGCAATTCACACGCGTGAAAGTATGGAGGAAACACTGGAAATCCTTATGTTACCGGCCTATAAGGAGCTAAAGGGAGTACTTCATTGCTTCAGTGGCAGCATAGAACAGGCCAAAAAAGCCATTGATCTCGGTTTTTGCCTGGGAGTTGGTGGTGTTATTACTTTTAAAAATTCCGGATTAAAGCAAGTAATCCATAAAATTCCTCTGCGTTCGATTCTACTGGAAACCGATGCGCCATATCTTGCACCGGTGCCTTTCCGCGGCAGTCGGAACGAAGGAAGTTACATTCCTGTGATTGCGTCCCATCTGGCCGATGTTTACCAAACCGATCGGGAGCAGATAGCCCGGATTACAACCGAAAACGCTTTTAGCCTATTTCATCTGAAGCAACACTAAACCATGGAAAATTCAAACCCCGCAATCCTCGCAATTTACACAGGTGGCACCATAGGGATGATTAAGGATCTGCAAACCGGTGCACTTACTCCATTTAATTTCGATGGAATTTACACCCAGATGCCGGAGTTAAAAGATATGGCTTATCGCGTCGATTGTCATTCCTTCGACCCGCTCATCGATTCTTCCGATATGAACCCATCATTTTGGGTACAGCTGGCCGAAGTAATTGAAAAAAATTATGAAGCTTACGACGGATTCGTAGTATTACATGGCAGCGATACAATGGCCTACAGTGCCTCCATGATGAGTTTTATGCTGGAAAACCTCAATAAACCCGTAATTTTTACCGGCTCACAACTGCCCTTAGGCATGTTACGCAGCGATGGACGGGAAAACTTCATAACAGCCATTGAAATAGCTGCAGCAATTATTGACGATACCCCTGTGGTGCCTGAAGTGGCCATCTATTTCGAAAATCAACTTTTTCGGGGAAACCGGGCACACAAATTCAACGCAGAACATTTCGATGCCTTTTTATCGGTGAACTATCCGGTATTGGCGGAAGCCGGAGTGCATATCAAGTATTATCCCGATCGGATACTAAAACCCAATTTTAAAAAACTTAAAGTACACAAAACACTCAATAACAAAATCGCTTTGTTAAAACTCTTTCCGGGAATCCGCGAAGAAGTAATGAAAGCTATGGTAAATGCTGAAGGGCTTGAAGCCATTATTCTGGAGACCTTCGGGAGTGGCAATGCACCCACTGAGCGATGGTTTATCGAACAACTCAAAGCTGCCCGTCAAAAAGGAATTATCGTATTTAATGTCACACAATGCAAAGGTGGCTCGGTAGAAATCGGAAAATATGCAGCTAGTCTCGATATGGGCAAAATTGGGGTAGTGGGCGGCTATGATATCACAACGGAAGCCGCACTTGCCAAAATGATGTACCTGCTGGGCCGGGGCCTCAGCCGGGAGGAAACCACGACCCTGCTACAAAAGCCCCTGCGTGGCGAAATGACAATAAATAAAGAATAACTATGAACAATGGCAAATAGTATAGGAATACGCATTGCAAAAAAATGTAGTAGGTGGCTGGAATTAAAACTATTTGATTTTTATTTGTATGGATTTTTTGTAATTTAGCCCCCGCGATTGTGTACATCAGGTAGATGCACAACAGGAGAGATGACCGAGTGGCTGAAGGTGCACGCCTGGAAAGCGTGTGTACGCCAAAAGTGTACCGCGGGTTCGAATCCCGCTCTCTCCGCAAAAAAGGAATATTGTTCTTTAAATTACTGCTAAGAATCAGATAAAAACAACTTAAATTATTTAACATCAATTCTTTTCAATCATGAAAAAATTAATCGCCTTTTTGTCAGTCGCAATACTGCTGTCAATCGGACTTAACCAGTCAGTCCTTGCACAGGTAGAACAGACTAACGACCCTGCAGCGCAAGAAATGGTTGCTGCCAATGACTCTACCCTGGTAACGGATAGCAGTGTTGCAGAAGCATCCACCATGCTATTAGAAGACGAAGCACCGGTGAAAAAAACTTTTCATCAGGTGTTAAAAGAAAAATTCATCGAAGGGGGTGCCGGATTTATGGCTATCGTACTTCTGTGTCTTATCTTTGGTTTAGCACTTTCTATTGAAAGGATTATCTATCTTAACCTTTCTACCACCAACACCACAAAACTTCTCAATCAGGTTGAAAACGCCATCGAAACTGAAGGATTACAAGCTGCTAAAGAAGTATGTAAAAATACCCGTGGCCCCGTTGCCGGTATTTTCTTTCAGGGATTGGATAAATACGACGAAGGAATTGATATGGTTGAAAAATCCATCGTTTCCTACGGTGGTGTCCTCACCGGCCGTCTTGAAAAAGGACTGAGTTGGATCGCACTCTTTATCGCCTTGGCTCCCAACCTCGGATTTATGGGTACAGTAATCGGGATGATCGCTGCCTTTGATAACATCGCCGTTGTAGGTGACATCTCTCCCGCTGTTGTGGCCGATGGTATTAAAGTAGCCCTCCTAACTACCGTGTTCGGTCTTATTACTGCAGTCATTCTTCAGATTTTCTACAATTACTGCGTTGCAAAAATTGATAGCCTCGTTAATGATATGGAAGATTCCACAATCTCCCTCATTGACATTCTTTCTAAAAACAAAAAATAAGAAGAGGATCCCATACCATGAGTAAATTAATCCATACAATATTCAGAATCATCTCCGTCATCTTTATCCTGCTCGGCGTATTCCTTATCGCTATGGTCTGGATAAAAGGTGATGCCGCAATTAAAGGAGATGTTACGCTGCAAAACAGGATTTTGACCCCGTTTATCACCATGACGATGGTCGAACTTGTACTGTGTGCGTTTCTGGCCCTCTTTTTCCCGATCTTCTTTATCGGAAAAAGCGGTAAAAGCCTGATAAAAATTCTCATCTTCGTTGTCGTACTGGCTATTATCGCCGCAATTGCCTATTTCGGCCTCGCAGGAAACCAGTTCACCCCAGAAGAAATGCAACGCCTCAAAGTTACTGCTGAAGTATCACGGTTAGTGGGCGCAGCCATCTATTTTACATACATCCTCGGTGGAGCGGCTGTGCTTACAATCCTCTATTCCGGTGCAGCGAGTATGTTTAAAAAATAATGTATTATGGCCAAAAGAATCACGGAAATAAATGCAAGCTCAATGGCGGATATCGCCTTCCTGCTCCTGATCTTTTTCCTGGTTACCACAACCATGGATATTGATACAGGGATTGCACGAAGACTGCCCCCGCCTTTGCCGGAAAATGTTGACCCGCCTGATGTAAAAGACAGGAATATCTTTACCGTTCTTGTTAGTAAGAGCGACCGCCTGATGATCGACGGCAAACCGGGAGATATCCGGGCCCTTAAAGATCAGGCCAAAGAATTTCTGGCAAACCCTGCCAATAGTATTGACCTCCCCGAGAAGGAGATGAAACAAATCGATTACCTCGGTGAAGTATCCGTATCAAAAGGAATTATTTCACTGAAAAACGACAGGGGTACATCATATGATATGTATATTCAGGTGCAGGATGCCCTCACTGCTGCCGTTAGCGAACTTCGTGACGAACTTTCCATGGAAAAATTCGGCATTAAATTTACTGACCTTAGCAATCAGGACTATATTGATGCTATCAAATCTGCTATCCCTGTTTCCATATCAGAAGCTGAACCTGAAAACATAGGAGATAATTAATATGGGACGTTTTGGAATTAAAAAACAAAAGGGTACACCTGGAATTTCAACCTCCTCGCTGCCTGACATTATCTTCATGCTGCTCTTCTTCTTTATGGTCGCCACTACCATGAGAGAAACAACACCCCTTGTGAAAGTGTCGCCTCCTTATGCCTTTGAAGTGCAAAAACTGGAAAAGAAATCGCTGGTGAGTTACATCATGATCGGCCCCCCAAGCAATAAAAAACTGGGTACGGAATCTCGTATTCAACTGAACGATCGTCTGGCAACAACCGATGATATCCAAAACTTTATCATCGCAGAACGCGAATCCCGCGACGAGATCGACCGAAAATTCCTTACCACTTCACTGAAGGTTGACAAAGAAGTTAAAATGGGTATCGTGACGGATGTAAAACAGGAATTACGCCAAATTGGCGCATTCAAAATTAACTACTCAACACGTAAAGGCGTTAATAAATAATAATCGCTTTATGGTGATTTTCAAAAGAGGGTTTCGAAAACGATCCCCTCTTTTTGCTTTTATACCCGCTCCATCTTTCTTAGCAAACCGAACAAAATAAAAATAAAAACTATCGATAACAGAACCGCCACTGTCGGCTCGCTGCCAGCCCTATCAATTTCTTCCCACGGTATCCCCTCCCGTTGGCCGTACCAGGCCGATATTACCGCCGTACCATTATTAATGAAATGAACAAACATAGGAACCCAGATGCTTCGGGTGAAAACGAATAAATAGCCAAACATAATCCCTAAAAATAAGCGTGGAAAAAAACCATAAAACTGCATATGCATAAAACTGAACAAAAGTGCAGTAACAACAACCACCCCGTGCACGTTTCGTATCCATTTATGAAAAATCCGAAACAATACCCCACGAAAAACTAACTCTTCTCCCACCGCAGGAACTAAAGCGATCATAAATATATTTACCCATAACCCTTTAACTCGGGTGTCCTGGAAAAACAAAGTGGTCATCCCAGCTGCACTGTCTTCCAGCTTACGCATCATTTCCTCCACCTGTCCCAAAAAATCAGGCAGATGCATCGATGCATTCCACATAATCAACCGATTAGTAAAAGGAAGTGCAGCAAAAAGAATCAAAACAGAAGCAAGCAGGGAAAAAAAATTCAATCGCTTAAACCCCAACATTTCCACATCAACAGGCCGCATAAAAACCCGAATATACAATACCGATGGAACGGTAAACATCCCCAGATGATTTACAATTTGATAATACTTAATAAAAGCAACATTCTCCGGCGTTGCATCGGTAGCCGAAGCGGTAAACAAATCAGAAAAGGACATCCCAAACAATGGAATCGCCATCAACGCTCCCATCAAATTAAACAACAATCCGCAGATTAACAACAGCAGTAAAAAAAGAAGAAACGCTTTAAACGGATGGCTTTGACCTGTCAGTAAGGGATTCGGCATGTATCAGATGTTTTGTACCTTTGCGCAAAGGTAGCAAAAAGGCAAAGTATACACCATAAACCCCAACATTTTACCTATGCAAATCGGCTCCGTTACATTTGAACAGCCTCCAGTTATGCTGGCACCACTGGAAGATATTACCGACCTGCCTTATCGGCTGATCTGCAGAGCCTACGGAGCAGATATGGCCTTTACCGAATTTATTGCCTCAGAGGGTCTGATCAGAAATGCACAGAAAAGTACCCTAAAAATGGACCTCCATAACGATGACAGGCCGATAGGAATTCAGATTTTCGGACACGATTGCAAATCCATGAAACAGGCAGCCCTGATGGCCGAAGCCGCAAAACCTGACCTGATTGACATCAATTTTGGGTGTCCGGTAAAAAAAGTAGTAAATAAGGGCGCCGGCGCAGGAATGTTGCGTGATATACCCAAAATGATTGCCATTACCAAAACCGTAGTAAAAGCCGTTTCACTGCCCGTTACCGTAAAAACACGCCTGGGATGGGACGCACAGAGTAAATCGATTGTTACGGTGGCAGAACAACTGCAGGATGCCGGTATTCAAGCCATTACCATCCATGCAAGAACCCGTTCACAAATGTACCGAGGTGAAGCCGATTGGTCGTGGATAGGAAAAGTTAAAAATAATCCCCGGATGCATATTCCTGTCATTGGTAACGGTGACATCACTTCCGGGCCAATCGCGAAAAAGATGCTCCTTACCTACGGCGTTGACGGAATAATGGTGGGTAGAGCAGCAATTGGATATCCCTGGATATTTGCCGAAATAAAACATTACCTGCATTCAGGAACAGAACTGCCTCCACCGGATCTCGCAGAACGGGTGGCCGTGTGCCGGAAACATATTATGCACGAAATACAACGTAAGGGAGAACGTTTGGCCATCATTGAAATGCGAAAGACCTATAGTCACTATTTTAAAGGAAAACCGCATTTTAAACCCTTCCGGATCCGACTGGTGGAAGCGGAAACAGCACAAACGCTGTATGCCCTTCTCGACGAAATTGCAGCACTCCCCGACCCGGACTTTAATTAAGTAATTACAAATCAGGCCCAATCGATGCCGGAGGCAAGATGCAACACCTGAAAACCCAACGAAGCGGCAGCATCGGTATTCGCTTTTGAATCATCGATAAAAAGCGTTTCTTCCGCATGCAATTCTTTTTCCTCAAGAATATAATTAAAAATAGCCGGATCGGGTTTACGTAAACCGATATGATGAGAAAACCAGGCCCGCTCAAAAAGCGCTTCCCAGCCTTTATACCCGTATTGTTGAACAAACCGGCGGGTATAGAACTGGTAATGGATTTCCGAGGTATTGGAAAGCAGAAAGATACGGTAATGATTCTTCAAAGCCTCCAGGGCTTTAATACGATGGGGTGGAATATCGAGTATCATAGCATTCCAGGCAGCATGAATCTGCTGGTCGCTAACCGGATTATTAAGGAGTACCCGCATCCGGCCACAAAACTCGGCAGGAGAAAGCTCACCGCGTTCAAATGCAGGCTCCAGGCTATATTCCGACCATTGCTCAAAAGAAATGGGGGCATTCGGACCACGCAGTGCACTAAAGGCAGCAATAGAGGCTCCTATGTTCAGATTAATAATCACTCCTCCAAAATCAAAGAGGATATTCTTAACGGAATCAGCAATCACCATCATAGCACAAAAGTAGGGTAAAATGGCAAAAGAAATTGGAAATATTACAAAAACAGTTAACTTTGCGCTTCTAAAAACAGAAAACGCCGGCAGCAATGCCATGGGCCTATAGCTCAGTTGGTTAGAGCACCTGACTCATAATCAGGTGGTCCCTGGTTCGAGTCCAGGTGGGCCCACTTAATAATCAGCCACTTACAGCGACAAGAGCAGTAGGTGGTTTTTTATTTGCCCAACAATTTGCCCAACAATTCGGGTTTTATTTTTGACGAATTTCACGATCCTTCAGAGTAATTCTTACCTTTGGCTGAAATCCTAAACCAAATAATATGAAATCAAACTCTGATGTGTTCTTAGATGCATATAATGAAATTGACCATGATCTCAGAGTCAGAAGTGGTGCAAATAAATACGTACCATATTCGAAGCTCATTAATGATTCTGATGATAAAATTGTCCGGCTACATTCTGAGAAATTACGATCATATGGTGACCTTAGGAATGCCATTGTACATAACCCCAAAAAGGATAACCTTGTGATTGCAGAACCTCATCCAGAAGTAGTAGAAGATATTGAGAAGATCAAGGATCAATTACTGAACCCAGTAAAAGTTATCCCGAAATTTGGCATAAAGGTGAAACACCTGAACTTGAATGATAAAGTCTATGACCTCCTTAAGCTAATAGCGGACCATGATATTTCACAATTTCCTATTTTTAATGCAGAAGATACAGAAGTTGTTGAGATTGTAAATACCAACACTGTTTCTCGCTGGTTATCCAATGTTCAAAGTGACCAAGGCCATCTTGCTGAATTAGATGTACCTATTGAGAGTTTACTCGTTGCCATTGAGGTGAAGGAGAATTTTCGCTACCTGTCAAAAACCAGTAACGTTTATGATGCATATGACCTGTTCATGAAAAACGTCCAATCAAAAGGCTATAATTTGGATCTCATCCTAATAACTGAGAATGGTAAGAGAGCTGAGAGTATTTTGGGAGTTATTACCTTCCAGGATATTATAAAATTAGTAAATGAGATTTTTTAAATCAGGGTAGCATTATGAGAATTTAATGTTATGGTTGGTTATTGAACTTTCAACGATTTTTTCCTACCTTTGCTCGAAGACTAACTTTAACTTTTATTAAAGGTATGCTGAAAGATATTCTCGCTGCTAAAGGGATTAAACAGGTCTATGTGGCTCAGAAACTCGGTGTGAGTGTGGTGACGGTGAGCAACTGGGCGAAGGGTAAGACCGCTCCCAATGAAAAGAATTTGAAACGACTGAGTGAGCTGTTACAGGTTCCTGTGAAAGATATTGTGCACTAATGACGGAAGAAAGAAAATATGACTTCTCCTATACGGCGCTCTCCCTGGGTGTGATGGAGATGGCTTATGTGGCTAATGCTCAAAGGTCAAATGAAGACATAGACCGGGAAGAGTTTGGAATGGGAAAGTCAACTACAGGAAAAAGAAAGCTTGCTGACATCAATAAAAGGCTGAAAAATATTACCTTAGCGCAACGGAATTTATTAATCGATGGTGACCTGATCCTGAAAAGACAAATTGCCTTTCTGGCTGTATGTAAAACACACTTGTTTATTAGGGACTTTATTGTAGAGGTTGTCAGGGAGAAATACCTGCTTTTTGATTATCAAATAACAGATGGTGATTACCTCTCGTTCTTTCGTCAAAAAGCTGAGCTTCATGAACATGTGAACAACCTGACCGATAAGACTAAGGCTAAAATAAGACAAGTGTTGTTTAAGATACTGGAACAGGCTGGTCTAATTGATGATGTGAATAACCGAAATATTCAACCACAATTCCTGGATCATGAATTGACAAAAGCGATTGTGGATGATGATAGCGCATTACTAAAGGTTTTTCTTTTAAGTGATGCGGAAATCCAAAACCTGACGTGAAATGGAAAACCTAGTGGCTAAATTCGCCCATCATTACAATGTGATATCCTCTGAGCGGTTTTTGAAACGGGAAGCGCTTGGTGGGGAAATACCGTTTTTTATCTCAGCTTATAACCCCGAAAATGAGCTTGAGGTCAGAAAGTCGATCAAAATGCTCAAAAAGAAGCTAGACACCTCCGGAATCCGTGTGTTGGAGCTGAATCTTTATGACCTGGTTTGTGAAATTCTGCAGCAGAAGGGTGGGATGGAACGTATGTTTCTGATAGAGCAGAAAAAGGGCAAGGATAAGTTTCTGAAGGCATTACAGTCCACACTCAACATCCATGAAGTGCTGATGCCTCATATTGCCGGGAAAATAAAGGATGCTGATGCTCAGGTCTATTTCTTGACCGGTGTGGGTTTGGTTTATCCCTATATCCGTTCGCATAATATTCTTAATAATCTTCAGAGTATTGCCATTGAAGCTCCCACCGTATGCTACTTTCCGGGAGAATATGATGGACACACTTTAAAGCTCTTTGGAAAGCTTAAAGATGATAATTACTACAGAGCCTTTAACATTGATAAAATTGACCCAAAATGAAAATAAAGGAATTATTTGAAAAGCCTGTTGATCGGTATATAGAGACCGTTATAAAGGCTGATGACCGGAATAATATTTCCGATGAAGTAACAGAGTATGTAATTACAAATGAAATTGGAAAGAAGATCAGGGATCTTTTCTCTGCGTATAATGATTATGACGGTGCCAATGGTGTTTGGATATCTGGTTTCTTTGGTAGTGGTAAGTCACATCTGTTAAAGATTCTATCCTATGTATTGGAAAATAAGGAACATGATGGCTACAACTGTGGTGAACTCTTTGCAGAAAAGGTAGAGGATGATGAGATGCTAAAAGGTGATATCCTGCAGGCTACACGCATCCCCTCTGAATCCATTTTGTTTAACATTGATCAACAGGCTCAGATTACCAGTAAAAGTGATGAGAACGCGATCCTTTCTGTTTTCTATAAGGTGTTTTATGACCACCTTGGTTTTTATGGTTTTCAACCCCATGTGGCAGAATTTGAGATTTGGCTGCAAAAACAGGGAAAGTACGATCAATTCAAATCATTGTTTGCGAAAATACATCCCAAAACATGGCTTGATGCAAGAAAGGATTATTTTGATCCTGCTGTTACAGAAGATTTGGCAAAAGTCCTCAGTCAGCTCAATGGCCATGATGCATCAAAGTATGAGGATATTCTGGATGAACTTGAAGAAAACCATAAGCAGTCGATTGAGGATTTCTGTCTAAGGGTACATGAGTATATCAAGTCAAAGCCTGCAGGATTTAGGCTGAATTTCTTTGTGGATGAGGTTGGTCAATATATCAGCGATAACACGAGACTGATGTTGAACCTGCAGACCATTGCGGAGACTCTTGCAACACGTACGAAAGGCGCATCATGGATCCTGGTTACTTCCCAGGAAGATATGGAGAGGGTTGTTGGAGATATGACAAGACAGCAGCAGAATGACTTCTCGCGTATTCAGGCACGTTTTAGAATTAAGATACCCCTTACTTCAGCAAATGTGGATGAGGTTATTGAGAAACGTCTTCTAAAAAAGAAAAACGAGGCACATACAGAATTGAGTGAGGTTTATCGCACAGATAACAGTCGCATTGATTCCTTGTTCTCCTTTTCTGATGCCGGTGTACAGTTTCGGGGTTATGCAGGAGACAAAGACTTCTCAAGTAAATACCCCTTTATCCCTTATCAATTTGACCTCTTTCAGAATTGTCGAAGAGCATTGTCGGTCCATAATGCTTTTATGGGGAAACATGCTTCTGTGGGTGAGCGTTCCATGCTGGGGGTATTTCAACAAGTGGTAAGACACCTTGAGCGTTCTGATGTAAATACTTTTGTGAGTTTCGATCTGATGTTTGAAGGTATCCGAAATGAATTGCGCGGTGAGATCCAACCTTCAATTACCCTTGCAGAACAACACCTGGAAAACCGTTTTGCTGTTCGGGTTCTGAAAACGCTCTTCCTGGTGAAGTACTTTGGCAATTTCAAAACGACGCTACGTAACATCGCTGTGTTGCTTATTGATGATCTGAATATCGACCTTAAAGCCCATGAAAAGAAGGTTCAGGAGGCATTGAATATTCTGGAGAACCAAAGCTATATCCAGCGAAATGGTGAATTGTATGAGTTTCTGACCAACGATGAAAAGGATGTAGAAGAGGAGATCAAGAATACGGATGTGGACGAAGATGCTGTAAATCAACTTTTGAAAGAGATCTTCTTTGATGAAATTATTAAGGACAACAGGATTAAATTCCTGGAGAATAAGCAGGACTATGATTTTACCAGTAAGATTGATGGCTCTGTGATTGGTCGTGAAAAAGAGTTGGAGATCGAAATCATTACTGAAAATAATTTTAATTACGATAAGGAGGATTTTATCAAAGCCCAAACCATGGGAACTGCAGGAATGAAAATGGTGCTGGCTCCGAATCCTGTTTTTATTAAGGATCTCAAGATGTATCTTAAGACAAATAAGTATGTACGGCAGCACCTTAATACCTCCAACCGTCCGGAATACAAGCGAATTCTTCAGGATAAAGGACAGCAGAATACAGACCGCAGAAGAGCACTGATTGTGCTTGCTATCAATGCGCTTGCAAAGTCTTCTGTTTATATGAATGGTGGGAAGCATGAGATGGGGCAAAGCTCCGACGGGAAAACAAGAGTGATTTATGCTTTTCAGGATTTGGTAAAGATGGTCTATCCAAACCTTAAAATGCTTAAATCTGAGCAGTATTCCGAGGATACAGTGAAGAATACCATCCTGGGAAATTATGATGACCTTTTTGGTTTGGATGGAAGCAATATTTCAGAAGCAGAATCGGAGATTGTTACCCTTATCACCCGAAGGAAAAAACAATCTGACAGGACCTCATTGGTGGACCTGAAAACACACTTTGGCAAGAAACCTTACGGGTGGTATAATAATGCGATCTGGACACTGACAGCACGTCTGTTCAAGCGTGGTAAGGTGGAGATAAAACGGGATGCGAACCTGCTGGATGAGGATAGAGTATTGAATGCACTGCTTAATAATTCAACTCATGCAAATACACTATTGGAAGTCCCGGGAGAAATATCTCCCATAGCAATAAAGCGACTGAAAGAGGCATATTCCGATGCCTTTGATGAAAGCTGTGCGGCAAAAGAGGGTAAAGATGTTGCCAATGCCTTTAAAGATAAGCTGAATGAAATGCTCGTTGTAGCAAATCAATTGCTGGTGCAAAAAAGTGATTTCCCATTTCTGGGTAGCCTTGAGGCTTTTAGTGAAAAACTGGCTCGATGGTGTAGGAAGGATTACAGTTATTTCCTGACCGGACTGGATGAATTTGAAGATGACTTACTTGATGCAAAGGAAGACCTGCTGGATCCCATAAAACGGTTTATGAATGGTGATCAGGCAAAGATCTATAGCAGTATAAAAAAACTGCTGGGTGATGATACTTCAAACCTTGATTATGTGGATGGTGAGGAATTAGGTGCTCTTCAGAATTTGCTGGCAGATAACAAGCCCTATATGGGGAGTAAAATTAAAGATGCTAAAACCTGTAAGGATGCACTCTCGAAAAAGGTTCAGGACAAGATCAACGCTGAACTGGATGATGCAGTTAAAGCCATTGAAAAAGCCATTGGTGACTTAAAAGCAAAGGAGGATTTCTCTGCACTCAGCCTACAACAGCAGCACTCAATCTTGAAGCCTCTTGAAGAGGAATTGAGAAAACTCAGGGAAACAAAGTACATCGCCCGAATACGTGATATCAAACGAAGAGCTGCCGATGAGATCTTCACAAGGCAACTGAATGCAATGGCTGCGCTGGCAAATCCTGTTAAGGATGGCAGTTCCGTTTCTGAGCCTAAAGTTCACTACGTAAAACAGAGCAATGTGAAGCCATCATTTCCAAAATCGGAGCTAAAGACCGAAAAAGAGGTGGATGAATATGTGGAAGCATTAAAAGCAGTGCTTAAGGAACATATTCGAAAAAATCGCAGAATTCAATTATAGATGACCAAAGACGAACTTATAAAAAAACTGAGTGACCTTGAATGGGAAGATTTTGAGGTGAAGTCGGCAAAAGCTGAAGTCCCGAAAGATACCTGGGAAACCGTAAGTGCTTTTTCAAATACTTCCGGTGGGTGGCTCATTTTTGGTGTGAAGCAAATTGGAAAAAAATTTGAGGTGCAGGGAGTTACTAACCCTGAGAAAATCGAACAGGATTTCCTGAATACCATCCGGGGTGGGAAGTTTAATGTTTTTGTGCCAACCCGTCAGGAAAAACATACCATTGAAGGAAATACTGTATTGGCTTTTTATGTGCCGGTATCGAAATATAAACCGGTCTATTACAACACCCTGGCAAATACGTTCATCCGAAGAGGTAGCTCTGATCAAAGGGCTGCAAAGGAGGAAATTGATTCTATGTTCCGCGATCAGACTTTTGGGACAAAAACTTCTGAAGTGGCCGCAGGTACCAGTCGTGCCAGTATTAATGATGCATCACTTTCCCGCTACCGTGATTATATGAGCCGCTTTAATCCCACTGTAAGCTATAACCGATACAACGAAAGTGATTTTTTACAAAAACTTCGGATTATGGAAGGTGAGCAATGTACATTGGGCGGTTTGCTTTTTTTGGGAAATAGAGATGCCATTGAACGCTATTTCCCTGATTTTAGAATCGATCTTTTGGAAGTTCCGGGTACTTCTTATACTGATGCAAAGATTCGCTACACTTTTCGGTTAGATGAGTATGACAATCTCTGGGAGTACTATTTTGAATGTATTACCCGGCTAAGGTCAAAAGTAGATGTGGAATATAAAATGGGAGATGAAGGTTTTGCTATTGATGTATCTCCGGGGTTTAATGCACTGCGTGAAGCATTGGTGAATATGCTGATGCATTGCGACCATTTCTCACCAGCTTGCCCCCGGATTAGAGTATTTACAAACCATATTGAATTTTATAATCCAGGAGGAATGCCTAAGCCCATTGAAGAGCTGAAAGGTAAAGATATCTCCCTGCCACGCAATCCTATTATTACAAAATTATTCAGGGTTGTTAAACTGGCTGAAAATGCGGGTTACGGACTTGATAATATGGAGTATAACTG
>Ga0265295_1003442_pt1 | contig 23067 bp, 19 predicted proteins | sample Munlansysbiofilm_FD_192503 | JGI IMG/M metagenome (GOLD analysis project Ga0265295, IMG submission 192503) | Leachate microbial communities from a municipal landfill in Southern Ontario, Canada - Methane capture system biofilm | ecosystem: Engineered > Solid waste > Landfill > Unclassified ...
GCGGCAGCGGCGCCGATGCCCAGGCGCGCATCGAATTCCGCGATGCCGGCACCAAGACCCTGGCCCTGGGGGTGGCAAAACTGGAAGTCCTGGACTGATCCGGACGTCCTAGACTGATTTCCGGTTCCAGCGCCGGTGCAGCCGCTGCGCGGTCGCATCCAGCAGAAAGCCCAGCGCGCCGATCAGCACGATCACGGCCATCAGTTCGGAATAGGCCAGGCGGTCACGGGTGTCCAGGATGAAATAGCCCAGGCCCGAACTGACGCCCAGCATTTCGCAGGGCACCAGGATGATCCAGACGATGCCGATGGCCAGGCGCAGCCCGGTCAGCATGTGGCCCAGCGATCCGGGGATCACGATCTTCCAGAGGATTTCCCGGCGGGTGGCGCTCAGGCTGCGTGCCAGCATCAGCCAGCGCGGATCCAGCTGACGCACGCCCGCGCTGGTGTTCAGGATGATGGGCCAGACGGCGGCGAAGCTGAGCAGAAAATAGATGGGCGCATCGCCGATGCCGAACAGCATCACGGCGACCGGCATCCAGGACAGGGGCGAGACCATGCGCAGGAACTGAAAGGCGCCGCTGGTGGCCAGTTCCAGTTTCTGCGAAGCCCCGATCGCCAGCCCCAGGGGGATGCCGACTGCCAGCGCCCAGAACAGGCCCACGGCCACGCGCCGTAGACTGACCAGGGTGTGCGCTGTCAACTGGTTGTCCAGGACCAGGTGGGCCAGGCTGGGCAGGGCCTTGAGCGGCGAGAACAGGCCGGCCATGGCCGTTTGCGCACCGAGCATGCCGATGCCGGCCGCCCAGAGCAGCAACAGCACCAGCAGTCCGCCCAGGCTCAGGGTCAGGCGTTTGTGGGCGGGCAGTGGCGAGCGGCGTGTTTTCATGATCGGAAATGTTCGTGCGGCGGGTCCGGGCGGAATCTGGGCGCTCAGGCGACGGAAAAGGTTTCCGTGCGCGTGTAGCCGGCGATGCCGAAGGCGGCCGGCCCGCCCTGGGCCTCGATGGCTTTGCGTACATAGCGTTCGTCCACCAGGTCGCGGGCGACTTCAGCGGGATCCAGGTCCTTCAGGAAGGCGTTCTCGCCCAGTACGTAGGTGGTTTTCAGCAGCTCCACCAGTTTTTCCGTGTAGCTGGGAAAGGGGTAGGGCTGGAAGTCGATGCGCTGTTCCTGCCAGTCCGGGTGGCGGATCGCGCCGCTGCGGGCGTATTCCGCATCCCGTTCGGGCGAAGGCAGCAGCACCCGCGCCAGGGTTGCATGATCGTGCGGCGTGTAATCGGCGGGATTGCCGCGTTCCAGGATCTGCACGGTTTCCTCGCGGTGGCCGCGCGTCCAGGCCTGGGCCTGGACGATGGCGTCGACGACTTTCTGCGACCATTCCGGGCGTTCCTGCAGGTCGCGCTCGTGCATGGTGACCACGCAGCAGGCATGATTGCGCCAGACATCGCCGGTAAAGCGCCAGACCTTGCCGACGCCCAGTTCTTCGGCCTTGGCGTTGAACGGTTCGGCCACGATATAGCCGGAAATCCGTTTCGTCCCCAGCGCGGGCAGCATGTCGCCGGGCGACATGACCACCAGCTTGACCTGTTGCTTCGTGGGTTCGCCGTCGCTGATGCATTCCAGCCCAGCTTCGCGCAGCAGGGCTTGCAGGACGATGTTGTGCACCGAATACCAGAAGGGGATGGCGACCGTGGTGCCACCCAGGTCGGCCAGGCGGGCGATGTCGGGCTGCACGGTCAGGCAGGAGCCTTCCATGTGATTCCAGGCCACCACCTTGGCTGGGGACTTGCTGCCGTAGCGCGACCAGATGGTCATGGGCATGAGCAGGTGGACCACGTTCACCTGGCCGCTCAAAAAGGCTTCGACGATCTGTGACCAGCTGCGAAAGCGCCGTGGTTTTTCCACCTGCAGTCCGCGCTGCTCGAACAGGCCGTTGTGGTGGGCCACCAGCAGTGGCGTGGCATCGGTGATCGGCAGATAGCCGATGCGCACCGGCGCATCCGGCTCGGCGGCGCGAGCCGCACGGCCCGCCTGCAACAACGGCAAGGCGCCAGCCATCGTGAACAGCGAGGACAATTTCAGGAACTGCCGGCGACCGGACTGGGCGCCGCAGCAGGAATCGATGCGTTTCAGGGTCATGGGGTGGCGTATTGTTGCGGAGAGCGGGCAGCGCGCAGGGCGTGCAGGATTTCGACGCGCAGATCGGTCAGGCGAGGATCGGTTTCGTCGCGGGGGTGGGCGCGGTCGGGCCGCCATTGGCCGATCAGGCGGCCAGGCTGGCTGCCCAGCAGCAGAATGCGGTCGGCCAGCAGCAGGGCCTCGTCGATGTCGTGGGTCACCAGGATTGCGGCGGCATGGTGGCGCGCACAGACTTCCAGCAGCAGGGTCTGCATTTCGCTGCGGGTGACTTCATCCAGCGCACTGAACGGTTCATCCAACAGCAGAATGTCGGGCGCCCGCGCCAGGCTGCGGGCCAGCGCAGTGCGCTGGGCCATGCCGCCCGACAATTCATCCGGGTAGCGTGTCCGGGCGTGCGTCAGGCCGACCTCGGCGATCGCCTGTTGTACGCGCTGCTGGCGCAAAGCGCCGTCCAGCCGGGGCTGGTGGCGGAAATCCAGGCCGAAGGCGACGTTTTCTTCCAGCGTCAACCAGGGCAGCAGGCAGGGATCCTGGAATACGAAGCCGACATCGGGGGCCGGGCCGGCGAGCACCTTGCCCCGCAGGTAGACCTGGCCGCTCAGCGGTTGTTGCAGGCCGGCCAGCACCCGCAGCAGCGAGGACTTGCCTACGCCACTGGGCCCCAGCAGGGCAACGATTTCGCCGGCCTGCAGTGCCAGGGAAAAATCCTGCAGGATGCGATGCGGGCCGGTCCCGGGTCGTGTGTAGCCCAGCGCCACGTCGGCAGCGCTGAGCACGCCGGCCTCTGAGGCGACAGGCTCGATGACGGGCGGCTCGGGTAATGCGGTGGCCAGAGACATGGCTCAGGCTGCCTGTCGTTCAAGCGCATGGATTTCCTTGCGCAGATGTTTCAGGGCCGGTGTGACGATGGCAACGAACAGGGCCTCGCGCAGGCGGCGTTGGGCGGGATGGCTCATCAGGTAGCCGGCGGCGCCCGCATGCAGGGCGGCCGATTGCGTGGCCCGCAGGCTGAGTTCGGATGCGCGGGCGCGGGCGCGCAGAACGTCCAGGGGCAGCGCGTTGCGGTCCTGGCGGGCCAGGCGCACGGTTTCCGCCTGCAGGGCCAGCAGATCTCGTTCCAGGGTTCCATCCTGGTCGTCCAGGAAGGTATTGACGTGGCTCAGGCGTTGGTTGGTCGCACGGATGGTTTCCAGGCTGGCCTGCACCAGACCCAGCCCCATGCCGATCTGCATCAACAGGAAGCCAGGTTTGATGCGCTCGATGTAGCCTTCGAAGGCTGCGGGCCCGGCCAGCACGTCCTGCGCGGGCACCCAGGCGTTCTTCAGGTGCACGCCGTAGGTGCCGGTGCCTTCCATCCCGGCGAAGGCCGGGCAGGGGCGCAGCGTCAGCGCGTCCGACCCTGGCGGGATGGCGAACATGATGTAGCCGCCGTCATCCACGGATGCCGCGGCGATGAGCAGGTGCTCCGGCCCCAGATTCGAGACCCAGGGCAGGGCGCCGTTGACGCGGTAGCCCGCCGCGTCGCGCTGGGCGCGCAGATTGATGCGTTCGATGCCGGCCAGATGCTTGACGCAGTTGGACATGCCGGTGCCGGCCAGGATTTTTCCCTGGGCAATCGGTGCCAGGAAGTGCGCGCGTGCGGCGGCATTGTCTGTTTGCTGGAAATACCAGGCGCAAGCCGATTGGCACCAGGCCAGAAAGGCGGTAGAGCCGCAGACGCGCCCGATGCGGGCGATGAGATCGATCTGGGCGGCAAGATCCAGTCCCAGGCCACCGGATTCGGTGGGCAGCGCGGCGCCGAAGCCGCTCAGGCGGCCCAGCGCGCGCATGAAGTCGCCCGGGTAACGGCCCTGGTCGATGGCTTCTGCCTGTGGGGCCAGGGTTTCCTGGATCAGGGCGTTGATGCTTTCGCCGTGCGCAGCGGGCAGCAGGTCGGTGGACATGCGGGCCTCCTGGATCAGGCGTAGGCCTGCAGTTCCGGATTGATGGGGGTGCGGGCCAGGTTGTTGGCGTAGTTGCACAGCGTGGCCAGGCTCACGCCCAGCACCACGTCCAGCGCCTGGGCATCACCATAGCCGGCCGCGCGCAGCGCAGCCAGGGCTGCGTCGGGCACCTGGCCGCGATGTTCCAGGACCTGCAGGGTGAATTGCGCCAGTGCGTTCAGCTTCGGGTCGCTCAGGGCCTGGGTGCTGCGCAGGGCTTCGACCAGTTCCTGGGGCAGTTGCAGCTTCTTGTAGGCCAGCTTGGTGTGGCCCGCCACGCAGAAGCCGCAGCCGTTGTAGGTGGCCGCCGTGATCTGCACGACTTCGCGTTCGGTGGGAGTGAGGCTGTTGCGGCCGTTGATGGCGCCGACGACTTGGTAGGTTTCCAGGGCGGTGGGCGCATTGGCCAGGACGCCCAGCAGATTGGGCAGGAAACCATTGGCCTGGGCAGCGGCGCGCAGACGGTCCTGGGCATCGGCCGGGGCGGATTCGATGGATTGGATGGGGAGACGGCTCATGAGGCGAATTTTCTGAATGGGGCTTGATAAGACTTGCCCATTCTAAGGATCGCCATCCTCATGTCGAACGAATATAAGAGTATTAAATTATTCAGCCTTGGAATATGACGTCTTCAGTGCTTCGAGTTCGGTCTGGATTTCCAGCCAGTCTTCCTCGTGGCCCTGCAGGGCCTTGCTCAGTTCGCCATGTTCGGCCATCAGGCCGGGACGGACATCCTTGTGGGCGTCGGTGTAGAAATCCGGGTCGGCCATCAGCGCATCCAGTTCCGTCAGCCGGTTCTGGATCTGGGCCATGGCATCCTCGACCCGTTGCAGGCGGGTTTCCAGCGGTTTTCGCAGGGCGGCCAGTTCCTGGCGGGCCAGGGCTTGTTCGCGGCGCTGCGCCTTGCGGTCCTGGCTCGGGGCCGGCGCCGTTGCGCGCGCGACCTGGTTACGTTGGGCCTGGCGCTGCTGCAGCCAGTCGCGGTAGTCCTCCAGGTCGCCGTCGAAAGGCTGGACCTGCCCGTCGGCGACGATCCAGAAACTGTCCACAGTCGTGCGCAGCAGATGCCGGTCGTGGGACACCAGCAGCACACTGCCGGGGAATTCGGCCAGCGCCCGCGCCAGGGCCTCGCGGGTATCCACGTCCAGATGGTTGCTGGGCTCGTCGAGCAGCAGCAAGTTGGGCTTGCGCCAGACGATCAAGGCCAGGGCCAGGCGGGCCTTTTCGCCACCGGAAAAGGGCGCCACCGGCTGGTTGACCATGTCGCCGCCAAAACCGAAACCGCCCAGCATGTTGCGCAGTTCCTGTTCGCGGGTGTCGGGCGCGATGCGTACAAAATGCTGCAGCGGGCTCAGGTCCGGGTCCAGCATGTCCAGCTGCTGCTGGGCGAAATAGCCGATTTCCAGGCCCTTGGCCGGGCGGTAGGTGCCCGCCAGGGGCGCCAGTTCACGGGCCAGTGTCTTGACCAGGGTGCTCTTGCCGGCGCCATTGACGCCCAGGATACCGATGCGGCTGCCGCCGCGCACCATCAGGTCCACGTCTTCCAGGACGGTGCGCGCCGTGCCGTTGCTGCCTGTCGGGTAGCCGAGGACGGCGTTTTCCAGCGTCAGCAGCACGTCGGGCGTCTGCGCGGGTTCGGGCAGGCGGATGTCGATGCCCGATTCCACGGCCAGCGGCACCAGGGTCTGCATGCGCGCCAGGGCCTTGACCCGGCTTTGCGCCTGCTTGGCCTTGGTGGCCTTGGCCTTGAAACGGTCGATGAAGGACTGCAGATGGGCTGTTTCTCGTGCCTGGCGCTGGATCGCCAGGCGGTTCTGGCGCAGGCGTTCGGCGCGCTGTTCCAGGAAAGATTCGTAGCCGCCCTTGTAGCGCACCAGCGACTGCTGCTCGAAATGCAGGATCACGCGCGCCACGGCATCCAGGAATTCAGTGTCGTGGGAAATCAGCAGCACCGTGCCTGGATAGCCCGCCAGCCAGCGTTCCAGCCACAGCATGGCGTCCAGGTCCAGGTGGTTGGTGGGTTCGTCGAGCAGCAGCAGGTCCGATGGCGCCATCAGCGCGCGCGCCAGGGCAATGCGCATCTGCCAGCCACCGGAAAAACTGGCGACCGGCCGGGTCCATTCGTCCGGGGCGAACCCCAGGCCCGCCAGTAGTTGCTCGGCGCGCGAGGGCGCGCTCCAGGCCTCGGCTTCGACCAGCGCGGCTTCCAGTTCGGCGATCGCCTGGCCCTGATCCGGGGGCAGGGCAGCGCGCCGCGCCTGCAGATCGCGCAGGTGGTGGTCACCGTCGATGACGAATTCACGTGCCGGACGGTCGGTGTCGTGCAGGATCTGCTCGACGCTGGCCAGTCGCCAGGATGCCGGCATGTCCAGTGTGCCGGCATCCGGATCGATCTGGCCTTGCAACAGCGAGAACAACGAGGACTTGCCGGCGCCGTTCTTGCCGACGATGCCGACGCGCTCGCCGGGGTGGACGACGAATTCGGCGTTTTCCAGCAGGACCTTGACGCCACGCCGCAGGGTCAGGCCGGTGGCGCGGATCACGAGACGAGCTGCGCGCGGCGCAGCAGCAGGATCTGGTCGGTGGTGGCGGCCGTATCCAGCCAGATGGGCTCCAGTCCGGGGAATGCGGCCTCGAAATGCGCCCGCTCGTGGCCGATCTCCAGCACCAGCAGGCCCTCGGGCGCCATCAGACGGGGCGCATCGGCCAGGATGCGGCGCACCAGGTCCATGCCGTCGGCCCCGCCCGCCAGTGCCAGTCGGGGCTCGTGCCGGTATTCGGGGGGCAGCGTCTGCATCGACTGTTCGTTGACATAGGGCGGATTGCAGACGATCAGATCGTAGCAGCGGTCTGCAGGCACCTGGGACAGCAGATCGCTGCGCAATGGCCGGACCCGGCCATCCAGGCCATGCAGTTCAATATTCGCTTGCGTGACTGCCAGGGCATCGGCGGATACGTCCACCGCATCCACCGTGGCGTTGCCGAAGGCGTGGGCCGCCAGGATCGCCAGGCAGCCCGAGCCGGTGCACAGGTCCAGTATCTGGCCGACCGCGTCCGGATCGTCGATCCAGGGCGCCAGGCCTTCGGCCAGCAATTCGGCAATGGGCGAACGCGGCACGATCACACGTTCGTCCACCAGGAATCGTTCGCCCTGCAGCCAGGCCTCGCCCGTCAGGTAGGCAGCGGGCTTGCGCGTGTTGATGCGTTCCTGGATCAGATTGACGCAGCGCTGCCGTTCGCGTTCCAGCAGGCGTGCATCCAGAAATGGGTCGAGCGTGTCGGGCGGCAGGTGCAGGCCGTGCAGCAGCAGATAGGCGGCCTCATCCCAGGCATTGTCGCTGCCGTGGCCGAAGACCAGCCCGGCAGCGTGGAAGCGGCTGATGGCCCAGCGCAGCAAATCGCGCAGCGTCAGAAGTTCGGTGTGGGGAGAGGACATGGCATGCGTGAAGACGGGTTGATCGCAACCGGCGCGGGTGCGGCCGGTTGTCAAAGAGTCAGGCCAGCAGCGTTTCCAGCGTGCGGCGGTAGATGTTTTTCAGCGGCGCGAGGCTGTCCAGGGGGATGCGTTCGCCCGTCTGGTGGATCGTCTGGTTCAAGGGGCCGAATTCGACGACCTGCGGGCAGATGCGGGCGATGAAGCGTCCATCGGATGTACCGCCCGTCGTGGACAGTGCTGCCTGGAGGCCGGTTTCCTGGGCGATCGCAGCCTGCAGGGCGCTGCACAACGTGCCCTGAGGGGTCAGGAAGGGCAGACCGCCGATCGTCCAGGCAATCTCGTAGTCCAGGCCGTGGCGGTCCAGCAGGGCGGTTGTTCGGGCCTGCAGCTCTTCGGGCGTGCTGGCGGTCGAAAAGCGGAAATTGCAGTCGATCGTCGCCGTGCCGGGGATGACATTGCCTGCACCGGTGCCGGCATGCAGGTTCGAGACCTGGAAGGTCGTGGGCGGAAAATATTCGTTGCCTTCGTCCCAGCAGGTCGCCGTCAGTTCGGCCAGGGCGGGGGCCAGTTCGTGGATCGGGTTGCGGGCCAGATGCGGGTAGGCCACGTGCCCCTGGACGCCACGCACCGTGATCCGGGCCGACATCGATCCCCGGCGGCCGTTCTTGATCGTATCGCCCAGCGCCTGGACCGAGGTCGGTTCGCCGACGATGCAGTAATCGGGGTGTTCGTTGCGCGCGTCAAGAACACGGCAGACATGGACCGTGCCGTCGGTGGCGGGGCCTTCTTCGTCGGACGTCAGGAGCAGCGCGATCGAACCCGGATGGTCAGGATGGGCCGCGATGAATTCCTCGGCTGCGACGATGAAGGCGGCGATCGAAGTCTTCATGTCGGCGGCGCCTCGGCCCACCAGCATGCCGCCGGTCTCTGTGGGGACGAAGGGCGGGCTGGGCCAATCGGCCTCGGGTCCGGTGGGGACGACGTCCGTATGGCCCGCGAACACCAGCAGCGGGGCGGTGGTGCCGCGCCGCGCCCAGAGATTGCTCACCGGACCGCTGGGCAGTGATTCGCAGGTGAAGCCCAGGGGCCGCAGACGCTGGGCGATCAAGGCCTGGCAGCCGGCATCGTCGGGAGTGACAGAGGGGCGGGCGATCAGAGTCGCGGCCAGGGTGCGGACATCGGCATCTGCCATGTTGCATGGTTCCTTGGAGGTGAGGCGGACACTAGGCCCGCAGCAGGTCGTTGATGCTGGTCTTGGCGCGGGTTTTGGCGTCCACTCGCTTGACGATCACCGCGCAGGCCAGGCTGTGGCTGCCGTCGGCGGCGGGCAGTGATCCCGGAACCACCACGGACCCTGCCGGTACCCGGCCGTAGTGGATTGCGCCGGTCTCGCGGTCGTAGATGCGCGTGCTTTGGGAAATGAAAACCCCCATGGCCAGGACCGAGTTTTCTTCGATGATGACGCCTTCGACGATTTCGGAGCGTGCGCCGATGAAGCAATTGTCTTCGATGATGGTGGGACCGGCCTGCAGGGGTTCCAGCACCCCGCCGATGCCGACCCCGCCCGACAGGTGGACGTGGCGGCCGATCTGCGCGCACGACCCGACCGTTGCCCAGGTATCCACCATCGTGCCTTCGCCCACATGGGCGCCGATGTTGACGTAAGAGGGCATCAGCACGGCATCGGGCGCAATGTAGGCGCCGCGCCGTACCGTGGCCGTGGGTACCACGCGAAAGCCGCCTTGCTGGAAATCTGCAGGGGAATAATCCTGGAATTTCAGCGGCACCTTGTCGTAGTACAGTTGGGGAGCCTGGCCCATGACGCAGTTGTCGGCCAAGCGGAAAGACAGCAGCACGGCCTTTTTGATCCACTGATGGACCTGCCATTGGCCGTCGATCTTTTCCGCGACGCGCAGCGTGCCCGTGTCCAGCCCCTCGATCACTTGGTCGACGGCCTGGCGCAAGGCGTCCGGCGCCTGGGCGGGATTCAGGGATGCGCGGTCTTCCCAGGCGGTTTCGATGGTGTCCTGAAGCGATGAATGCATGGTCGTCCGGTGTGGCATGTGGTGGCAGGGGGCCGGGCGACGACGCGCGCGATGCGCCGTGGTGCGAACGGAGAGACTTGAACTCTCATGCCTTGCGGCGCCAGAACCTAAATCTGGTGCGTCTACCAATTCCGCCACGTTCGCCAGGCAAGCCGATCATTATAACGTGATTCGGTGCGGCTTCCTGGTCGCCTACGGGCCGCCTCAGTTTCCGCTAAAATAACGCGTTTATTGTCCATCATTCAATAGGTTCCGAATGCAGCCCGTGGTTGAAAAATTGTCCGGCCTGGAGCGCCGCGTTGATCTGACCGTTTCGGTCGCCGACATCGAAAAAGAAGTCCAGGCCCAGCTCAAGCGCGTCGCCAGGACGGCCAAGGTGCAGGGGTTTCGTCCCGGCAAGGCCCCCCTGTCCGTCATCGAGCGCAGCCACGGTCCGTCGGTCCGCTATGACGTGATCAACACCCAGATCGGCAAGTCCCTGGACAAGGTCATCGAGGACGCGAAACTGCGCGTGGCCGGCACCCCCAGCCTGGAACCCAAGGTCGATGGCGTCGAGGACGGCGTGATGGCGTTTTCCGCGACCTTCGAGGTCTATCCCGAAATCCAGCTGCCGGACCTGTCGTCTCTCAAGGTCACCCGCAATACGGTGCAGGTGGGCGATGCCGAAGTGCAAAAGACCATTGACATCCTGCGCCGCCAGCGCACGATCTTCAAGCCGGCGGCCGACCGCGCTGCCCAGAGCGGCGATCGCGTCACCCTGGACTTTGCCGGCACCATCGACGGCGTGGCCTTCGAAGGGGGCACCGCCCAGGACTTCCCCTTCGTGCTGGGCCAGGGTCGCATGCTGCCCGAATTCGAGACTGCCGCCACTGGCCTGAAGGCCGGCGAAACCAAGACTTTCCCGCTGAACTTCCCCGAGGACTACGGCAGCCCCGCCGTGGCCGGCAAGCAGGCTGAATTCACCCTCACCATCAAGGAAGTCGCCGAGCCCGAATTGCCAGAAGTCGATGCCGACTTTGCCCGCGCCCTGGGTCAGGCCGAAGGCGATGTCGATGCCTTGCTTGCCGATGTGCGCGCCAATGTCGAACGCGAAGCCCAGGCCCGTGCCAAGAACCGCACCAAGGCCAGCGTCATGGACGCCCTGGCCGGCGCCTGCGATTTCGATCTGCCCAAGGCCCTGATCGACGGCGAAGTCGCCAATCGCATCGCCGCCGCGCGCGAAGAACTGAAACAGCGCGGCCTGCCCAATGCCGACAGCATTCCCATTCCGGAAGACACCTTCCGCCCGGAAGCCGAACGCCGGGTGCGCCTGGGCCTGCTGGTTGGCGAACTGATCAAATCCGCCGACCTCAAGGCCAAGCCGGAACAGGTCCGTGCCCGCATCGAGGAATTCGCCAAGAGCTACGAACAACCCGCCCAGGTTGTGGCCTATTATCTTTCTGATCGCCAGCGCCGCGCCGAAATCGAATCGCTGGTCCTGGAAGACAACCTCGTCGAACACGTCCTGGCGGCGGCCCAGGTCACCGACGAGGCCGTTGATTTCGACACTTTGATGGGTGCCCGCTGACATGAACCGGTTCACCGATTTCTACGCTTCGCTGCATGGTGGGGACGCGGTCGTTCCCACCGGGCTGGGCTACGTGCCCATCGTGATCGAGCAGTCCGGTCGCGGCGAGCGTTCCTACGACATCTACTCGCGCCTGCTGCGCGAGCGGGTGATCTTTTTCGTGGGGCCGGTCAATGACCAGTCGGCCAATCTGGTCGTGGCACAGCTGCTGTTCCTGGAATCGGAAAATCCCGACAAGGACATCTCGCTGTACATCAATTCTCCGGGGGGATCGGTCTATGCCGGCATGGCGATTTTTGACACCATGCAGTTCGTGAAACCCGAAGTCTCCACCCTGTGCACCGGCCTGGCCGCCAGCATGGGGGCGTTCCTGCTGGCCGCCGGGGCCAAAGGCAAGCGTTATGCGCTGCCCAATTCGCGCATCATGATCCACCAGCCTTCGGGCGGCGCCCAGGGCCAGGCTTCGGACATCCAGATCCAGGCCAAGGAAATCCTCAGTCTGCGCGAACGCCTGAACGGCATCCTGGCCGAACGCACCGGCCAGGATATCGAGCGCATCGCCGTGGACACCGAGCGCGACAATTTCATGTCCGCAGACGACGCGCGGGAATACGGACTGATCGACAAGGTCCTGGTTTCGCGCACCGACGAAGCCGAGTGATTGGATAGCCATGACCGAAAAAAAGGGTTCCCGCGAGGACAAGACGCTGCATTGTTCCTTCTGCAACAAAAGCCAGCATGAAGTCCACAAGCTGATCGCCGGGCCATCCGTCTTCATTTGCGATGAATGCATCAGCCTGTGCAACGACATCATCCGCGAAGAATCTCAGGATGCGGCGCGGGCCTCCGTACGCAAGGAACTGCCCACGCCGCAGGAAATCAAGTCCTTCCTGGACGGCTATGTCATCGGCCAGGAAACGCCCAAGCGCAACCTGGCGGTGGCGGTCTACAACCACTACAAGCGCATCCGCTACCAGGATGCCAAGGACGGTGACGTCGAACTGTCCAAGAGCAACATTCTGCTGATCGGGCCGACGGGATCGGGCAAGACGCTGCTGGCCCAGACCCTGGCGCGCATGCTGGACGTGCCTTTCGTGATGGCGGATGCCACCACCCTGACGGAAGCCGGCTATGTGGGCGAGGACGTCGAAAACATCATCCAGAAACTGCTGCAGAACTGCAACTACGAGGTCGAAAAGGCCCAGCGGGCCATTGTCTATATCGACGAAATCGACAAGATCTCGCGCAAATCGGACAACCCCTCCATCACCCGCGACGTTTCCGGCGAGGGCGTGCAGCAGGCCCTGCTGAAACTCATCGAAGGCACGGTGGCCTCGGTGCCGCCGCAAGGCGGCCGCAAGCACCCGAACCAGGATTTCGTCCAGGTTGACACCACCAACATCCTGTTCATCGTGGGGGGCGCCTTCGATGGCCTGGAAAAAATCATCCGCGACCGCAGCGAACGGTCCGGCATTGGCTTTTCCGCCACAGTGCGTGCACGCTCCGAGCGCGGTGTGGGCGAATTGTTCGCGGAAGTCGAACCCGAAGACCTGATCAAGTTCGGCCTGATCCCCGAATTGGTCGGCCGCCTGCCAGTGGTCGCCACGCTGGAAGAACTGACCGAAGAAACGCTGGTGCGCATCCTGACCGAGCCGCGCAACGCCGTGGTCAAGCAGTTCCAGAAACTGTTCGAAATGGAAGACGTCGAACTGGAAGTAACGCCCGAAGCCCTGACGGCCATCGCCCGTCGGGCCATCAAGCGCCGGACTGGCGCCCGGGGCCTGCGCTCCATCATGGAACAGGCGTTGCTGGGTACGATGTACGAACTGCCCTCGCGCCAGGACATCAACCGCGTGATCCTGGAAAAGGACGCTGTCGAGGGCCTGAGCACGCCGACCTTGGTCAAGGGGTCCCGTCCCGAACGTCAGACCGAGGAAAAGTCCCTCCGATCGGCCGCTGCCTGACCTCGGCGCGGGGGGGCATTCCCGTTTCGCGCAACCGGAATGGCGCAGCCCCAGTGGCGTCGATTCCCCCGTATACTGCTGGCAGAATGTGCACTTCTGCCCTTGAAAAGCAGCTGTATGGCACCATATGCGTCAGCAGGCACTATGCAAAAAAGGAAGCCCGTGCTTCCTTTTTCTTTCAGCTTCAATAGTTTGAGGAATCAACCATGTCTGCTAGCCAGATTCTGACTCAGGAACCAGTGGAATTGCCGCTGCTGCCGCTGCGCGATGTCGTGGTCTTTCCCCACATGGTCATTCCCCTGTTCGTGGGGCGGCCGCGTTCCATCAAGGCGCTTGAACTGGCCATGGAGGCCGGCAGCAGCGTGATGCTGGTGGCGCAGAAATCCGCAGGCAAGGACGAACCCACGCCCGATGATCTGTACGAGATTGGCTGCGCAGCCAGTATTCTTCAGATGCTCAAGCTGCCCGATGGCACCGTCAAGGTGCTGGTCGAAGGCCTGCAGCGCGCCCGGATCCACGCTGTCACCGATGCTGAATCGCATTTTTCGGCGCGTGTTTCCAGCATCGACGAAGATCAGTCCGAGCAGGCCGAGGCCGAGGCCCTGCGCCGTGCCGTCGTGGCCCAGTTCGAACAATACGTCAAGCTGAACAAGAAAATCCCCCAGGAAATCCTCACCTCACTGTCGGGGATCGAGGACGCGGGCCGCCTGGCTGATACCATTGCGGCCCATCTGCCCCTGAAAATCGAACAGAAACAGTCCTTGCTGGACATGTCCGGTACCGTGCCCCGCCTGGAAGCCCTGCTGGCTCAGCTGGAATCGGAAATCGAGATCCTGCAGGTCGAAAAGCGCATTCGCGGCCGCGTCAAGAAGCAGATGGAAAAGAGCCAGCGCGACTACTACCTGAACGAACAGGTCAAGGCCATCCAGAAAGAACTGGGCGAGGGCGAGGAAGGTGCCGACATCGAGGAACTCGAACGCCGCATCGCGGCCGCGCATCTGCCCAAGGAAGCCCGCAAGAAGGCCGATGCCGAACTCAAGAAGCTCAAGCTGATGTCGCCCATGTCGGCCGAGGCCACGGTGGTGCGCAACTACATCGATACGCTGGTGGGGCTGCCGTGGCGCAAGAAAAGCCGCGTCAACAATGCCCTGAAGAACGCTCAGGAGGTTCTGGACGCGGATCACTACGGCCTGGAAAAGGTCAAGGAACGCATCGTGGAATACCTGGCGGTGCAGCAGCGTGTCGACAAGCTCAAGGCGCCGATCCTGTGCCTGGTCGGCCCCCCGGGCGTGGGCAAGACGTCGCTGGGCCAGTCCGTGGCTCGCGCGACCAACCGCAAATTCGTGCGCATGGCGCTGGGCGGCGTGCGCGACGAGGCCGAGATCCGTGGCCACCGGCGCACCTACATCGGTTCCATGCCAGGGAAGATCCTGCAGAACATGGCCAAGGTCGGTGTGCGCAATCCCTTGTTCCTGCTCGACGAGATCGACAAGCTGGGTGCGGATTTCCGTGGCGACCCGTCCTCGGCCCTGCTGGAAGTGCTCGACCCGGAACAGAACCACACGTTCCAGGACCATTACATCGAGGTCGATTTCGACCTGTCGGATGTGATGTTCGTGGCCACCAGCAATACGCTGAACATTCCTCCGGCCCTGCTGGACCGGATGGAAGTCATCCGCCTGTCGGGCTATACCGAAGACGAAAAGGTGCATATCGCTTTTGATCACCTGCTGCCCAAGCTGATGAAAAACAATGGCGTCAAGGAAGGCGAGCTCAGCATTTCCGAGGCTGCCGTCCGCGACATCGTGCGCTACTACACGCGCGAGGCCGGGGTGCGCGCGCTGGAACGCGAGATCTCCAAGATCTGCCGCAAGGCCGTCAAGCGGCTGCTGAGCGAAAGCGATGCAAAATCGGTGAAAAAGACCAATGATCAGGCCGCGATCGCGGTGGATTCCGCCAACCTGAGCGATTTCCTGGGGGTGCGCCGTTTCAATTTTGGCGTGGCCGAAAAGGAAGACAAGGTTGGCCAGGTCACCGGGCTGGCCTGGACCGAAGTCGGCGGCGATCTGCTCACCATCGAGGCGGCCGACATGCCGGGCAAGGGCGTGGTCCTGCGCACGGGGTCACTGGGCGATGTGATGAAGGAATCGGTTGAGGCCGCCCGCACGGTGGTGCGTGCCCGTGCGCGCAAGTGGGGCATTGCCGACCAGGCGTTCGAAAAGCGTGATCTGCACATCCACTTCCCGGAAGGCGCGACGCCCAAGGACGGTCCTTCGGCCGGGGCCGCCATCACCACGGCCATGGTGTCGGCGCTGACGGGCATTCCGGTGCGCGCCGATGTCGCCATGACGGGTGAAATCACCCTGCGGGGCGAAGTCCTTGAAATTGGCGGCCTGAAGGAAAAACTGCTGGCGGCCCATCGTGGCGGCATCAAGACCGTGATGATCCCCGAAGAAAACGTCAAGGATCTGGCCGAAATCCCGGACAATGTGAAAAATCACCTGGAGATCATCCCGGTGCGCTGGATCGATCGGGTGCTGGAAGTCGCGCTGCAGCGCATGCCTGTGCCATTGTCGGACGAAGAAGTCGCCCGGCTGGCAGCCGAGGCCGTGGCCACCGCCAAACCGGCGGAAGCCGGCAGTGGCGGCGGGGTGATCAAGCACTGATCCTGTCCCTGGCGGATGCGGCAAGGGCTCCCTGGACGGGAGCCCTTGCCGTTTCTGATTCCGGCGCGTGCGTGATGCGAATGTTGGCGAGCTATTCGGGAAGAAGGGCGCCGTCGCATCAGTGCAGCGCGGTGGTGCGGATCAGGCCGACCGCGATGCCCTCGATGGCGAAGTCGTCGCCGGGGCCCACGTCGATGGGCTGGAAGTCGGGGTTTTCAGGCAGCAGGCGGATGCGGCGACCCTGATGGTCCAGGCGTTTGACGGTGACGTCGTCGCCCAACCGAGCGACGACGATCTGGCCATGGCGGGCCTGGGGCGTGCTGCGTACGGCGAGCAGGTCGCCGTCCAGGATGCCCGCATCGCGCATGCTGCTGCCGCGCACGCGCAGCAGGTAGTCGGGCGCGGATTCGAACAGGTGCGGTGCCAGGGGGATTTCGCGTTCGACGTGTTCGGCCGCCAGTACCGGGCTGCCGGCTGCGACGCGGCCCACCAGCGGCACCAGGCGGCTGTCGGATGGTGCGATCCAGGTGGGGGCGCCGGGCAGCATGGTTGCCACGGGCTGGCCCGTGCGTGTGGCCGCGCCGTCCGTGGCCGCGCTGGCCTGTGCCTGATCCGTGAGTTGGATGCCGCGCGAGGTGGCCGCCGACAGGCGGATGTAGCCCTTGCGTTCCAGGGCGCGGAGATGGTCTTCGGCGGCGTTGGCCGAACGAAAGCCCAGCTGGCGGGCGATTTCGGCCCGGGTGGGCGGCCGCCCCGTTTGCTGGATGGCCTGCCGGATGAGATCCAGGATCTGGGATTGTCGGGCGGTGAGTTTCAGGGCCATGGTGTCGAAGCTGGATTGCGCTACTGGATGAAAACACAGCCCGTATTGTGACGGAAGGGCGCGTACGGCGCAAGCGGTGCGGGCAGCCAGCCCGAAACGACGACGGGGCCTCGCAGGAGGCCCCGTCGGGTGCAGTGCAAACGTGGATCAGTTCTTGATCACATCGGCCACCGCGCGGGCGACGTAGTCGATGTTGCCGCTGTTCAGGGCCGCCACGCAGATGCGTCCGCTGCCCACGGCGTAGATGCCGTAGTCTTCGCGCAGGCGTTCGACCTGGGCTTTGGTCAGGCCGGAATACGAAAACATGCCGCGTTGGGCCTTGACGAAGCTGAAATCCTGTTCGACGCCATGGGCCGGGATTTTTTCGACCAGCTGGTGGCGCATGGTGCGGATGCGGTCACGCATGCCGGCCAGTTCGTCGGCCCACATCGCGTACAGTTCGGGCGTGTTCAGCACGGTCGAGACCAGCGCGCCGCCGTGGGTCGGCGGGTTGGAATAGTTGGTGCGGATGACGCGCTTGAGCTGGCTGAGCACGCGGGTGCTTTCCTCGTCGCCATCGGTCACCAGCGTCAGGGCGCCGACCCGTTCACCGTACAGCGAGAAGGACTTGGAGAACGAGGAACTGATGAACATGGTCACGCCCAGGTCCGCGAACAGGCGCACCACGGCGGCGTCTTCCTCGATGCCGGCGCCAAAGCCCTGGTAGGCGATGTCCAGGAAGGGCACCAGTTGGCCGGCCTGCAGCGTGCGGGCGATTTCCTGCCATTGATCCAGGGTGGGATCCACCCCCGTGGGGTTGTGGCAGCAGGCGTGCAGCACCACGATGGTGCCGGCGGGCAGGGCACGCAGCGAGGCCAGCATGCCATCGAAGTCCAGGCCATGCGTGGCGGCATCGTAGTAGTCATAGCTGACGACCGGGAAACCGGCGGCGGAAAACAGCGCCTGGTGGTTGGCCCAGCTGGGATTGCTGATGGCAACCTGGCTGTTGGGCAGGATCTGTTTCAGGAAATCGGCACCGATTTTCAGTGCGCCGGTACCGCCCAGGGTCTGGACCGTCAGCGAGCGGTGCTCGGCGATCAGCGGCGAGCCGGCGCCCAGCAGCAGCGTGCGGGCCCCGTCGTTGTAGCCCGGGATGCCATCGATCGGCAGATAGTTGCGGGGTTCGGCTTTTTCGAACAGCCGGGCTTCGGCCTGGCGGACGGCCTTCAGCAGGGGAATGCGGCCTGCGTCGTCGTAATAGACGCCGACGCCGAGATTGACCTTGGTGGACCGGGTATCGGCCTTGAATTGTTCGTTCAGACCCAGGATGGGGTCGCGCGGAGCGAGTTCGACAGATGCGAAAATGGAGGACATGGTTACCGGGAGGACGGGGAGAAAAGAGTCTTGGTCATGTGGGCCAACAGTGTGATAATAAGGGGTTTACCCGAACAGTGTCCAGTTGAATCCCATGCCCAGTCAGGTCCGGCGTCAGGCCAGAACTTCGACCAGAACCCAGTCTGGCAGCCAGGCGGTCGGGGGGGCGGAACAAGCCCCGCCGCCCGCACCTTTGGCTGCATCCGGGTCTGGGCCGGGTTTCGTGGCGTATCCGGACAGCCCGTTTCAGCTTTTCCAGCCTTATCCTCCGGCCGGGGATCAGCCGGCCGCCATCGCTGCGCTGGAAGAGGGCGTGCGCGATGGTCTCATGTGCCAGACTTTGCTGGGGGTGACGGGGTCGGGCAAGACCTACACCATGGCCAACCTGATCGCCCGCACGGGCCGGCCGGCCATCGTGCTGGCGCCCAACAAGACCCTGGCCGCCCAGCTTTATGCGGAAATGCGCGAATTCTTCCCCCGCAATGCGGTGGAATATTTCGTGTCCTACTACGATTATTACCAGCCCGAAGCCTATGTGCCGGCGCGCGACCTGTTCATCGAAAAGGACTCGTCCATCAACGAGCACATCGAACAGATGCGCCTGTCGGCCACCAAGAGTCTGCTGGAACGCCCCGATACCATCATCGTGGGTACGGTGTCCTGCATCTACGGCATTGGCAATCCCGGCGATTATCATGCGATGGTCCTGACGCTGCGCGCGGGCGACCGGATCGGCCGCCAGGAAATCCTGGCGCGCCTGGTGTCGATGCAGTACGAACGCAATGACATGGATTTTTCCCGGGGGACGTTCCGGGCGCGGGGCGAAGTCATCGACGTCTTTCCGGCCGAACACGCCGAACATGCGCTGCGCATCACCCTGTTCGATGACGAAATCGAATCCCTGGATCTGTTCGACCCCCTGACGGGCAAGCCCGTCCAGAGCCTGGTGCGTTTCACGATCTTTCCCAGTTCGCACTATGTGACGCCGCGCGAGACCGTGCTGCGCGCCATCGAGACCATCAAGGAAGAACTGCGCGATCGCCTGGCCGAACTCACTGCGGCGGGCAAGCTCGTCGAGGCCCAGCGGCTGGAACAGCGCACGCGTTTCGATCTGGAAATGCTGCAGGAACTGGGTTTTTGCAAGGGGATCGAGAATTATTCCCGGCATTTGTCCGGTGCCCTGCCGGGCGAACCGCCGCCGACTCTGATCGATTATCTGCCGGCCAACGCCTTGATGTTCATCGACGAAAGCCATGTCACGATCGGCCAGCTGGGCGGCATGTACCGGGGTGACCGGTCGCGCAAGGAAACCTTGGTGCAGTTCGGATTCAGGCTCCCTTCCGCGTTGGACAACCGCCCGCTGCGTCTCGAGGAATTCGAGGCGCGCATGCCGCAGTGCGTGTTCGTATCTGCCACGCCAGGCCCCTACGAGGCCCAGCATGCGGATCAAGTGGTGGAACAGCTCGTGCGCCCGACCGGCCTGGTGGACCCGGAAGTCGAACTGCGTCCGGCAGCCACCCAGGTCGATGATCTGCTGGGCGAAGCCAAGCTGCGCATCGCGCGCCACGAGCGCGTGCTGGTGACCACGCTGACCAAGCGCATGGCCGAGGATCTGACCGAATATCTGGGTGAAAACGGCCTCAAGGTTCGCTACCTGCATTCCGACATCGACACGGTCGAGCGGGTCGAAATCATCCGCGACCTCAGATTGGGGACTTTCGACGTGCTGGTCGGGATCAATCTGCTGCGCGAAGGCCTGGACATCCCGGAGGTCTCCCTGGTAGCGATCCTGGATGCCGACAAGGAAGGTTTCCTGCGCTCGGAGCGCAGCCTGATCCAGACCATTGGCCGGGCGGCGCGCAACCTGAACGGCCGTGCGATCCTGTATGCCGACCAGGTGACCGATTCCATGCGCCGGGCCATGGACGAGACGGCCCGCCGCCGGGAAAAGCAACAGGCCTTCAACACCCGGCACGGGATCACGGCCCGGGGCGTCAGCAAGGCAGTGCGTGACTTGATCGATGGCGTGGCCGTGCCGGCGGCGCCGGTGCCGGTGGCAACCGAATACGACGAGACCGCCTTGCGCGACGAGAAATCCCTGGCGCGAGAGATCCGCCGCCTGGAACAGCGCATGAACGAGCACGCCCGCAACCTGGAATTCGAGCAGGCCGCCTTGGCGCGCGACGCCTTGCGCGCCCTCAAGGCCCGGGCCCTGCTGGAATGACCAGGGATTGGAGCGGTTGTTTGTTGCGCTTTGGCCGCAGCGCCCGGGGTTTGCCGCAGCGGGCGCAACGGGGCCTGTTGCGGGGCAGCTTCGGAAGTACTTCAAGCATCAGGGGTTTTTTTAGGTTTTCCACAGAAAATGCTTGCCAATTTCGGGGTTTTCCCGCACACTTTCTCCTATCATGCATAAGGTACTTTTTGTCTGCACGGGCAATATTTGCCGCTCTCCCACCGCCCAGGGCGTGTTCCAGCATCTCGTCGACCAGGAAGGACTGTCGGACGCGATCGCTGTCGATTCCGCTGCGACGCATCATTTTCACGTGGGCGAGGCCCCGGACGCCCGCGCCCAGGCGGCTGCGCGCAAGCGTGGCTACGACCTGTCGTCCCTGGTGGCTCGGCAGATCCGCGCCGATGACTTCCGCGATGCCGACCTGATCCTGGCCATGGACTGGGAAAACCTGTCCGCATTGCAACAGCAGTGTCCCAAGATCTATCAGCACAAACTCATGCTGCTGATGCGTTTTTCCAACGAATACGAAGAAGCCACCGTCCCCGACCCTTATTATGGCGGGCCCGAAGGTTTCAACAAAGTCCTGGACTACATCGAGGACTCCTGTCAGGGTGTGCTCGAACTGGTCCGCAAGCGCGCGCTGCAATACCAGGCCGCCTGAAGAAAATTTCCTCGCTGCATCCAAAGGGCGCCTTCGGGCGCCCTTTGCGTCATGGGGCAGGGGTGCCGTGGTCTGCGGGCAGGCTGTGCAATGGGCCAAGCCCGGGCTGAGGGAATTTTTCACCCAAATCCGAGCATTCCAGTCGGATAAAGGGGTACACTTGACTTAAATGGTCGGGTATTCGCCATGCCCGGTTCTTTCCCGCAGCCACAGAGGATTTCACCATGCGTTTGACGACCAAGGGACGGTTCGCCGTCACGGCAATGATCGATCTGGCCTTGCGCCATCACAGTGGGCCGGTGACGCTGGCTGCCATCAGCGCGCGCCAGAATATTTCCCTGTCTTATCTGGAACAGCTGTTCGGCAAGCTGCGGCGGCACGAATTGGTCGACAGCGTGCGCGGCCCGGGGGGTGGTTATACCCTGGCGCGCCATGCGCGTGACATTTCCGTGGCGGATATGATCTTCGCCGTTGACGAGCCGATGGATGCCACCAGTTGCGGGGGCAGGGAAAACTGCAACATTGGCCGCAATGGCCGTACGGGCAAATGCATGACGCATGATCTGTGGGCAACGTTGAGTCGTAAAATGTTGGATTATCTGGACTCGGTCTCGCTGCAGGATCTGGTGGACCAGGAACGGCTGCGCGAATGGCAGGAATCCGGCCATATCCAGAACGGCCGTCCGGCGATCCCGATCAGGCCCGTGGCGGCCGATGCGCCAGACCATACGGCCGTGTCGGCCTGATTGACCGGAGCTTCAATTTCAATGTCACAGGATTCGTCCCCGATCTATCTGGACTATTCCGCCACGACCCCCGTCGACGAGCGCGTGCTCCAGGCCATGCTGCCTTGGCTGAGCGAACGCTTTGGCAACCCCGCCTCGCGCAGCCATGCCTGGGGCTGGGATGCCGAAGAAGCCGTGGAGCGGGCCCGGGGGCAGGTGGCGGCGCTGATTCATGCCGATCCCCGGGAAATCATCTGGACCTCGGGCGCCACTGAATCCGACAACCTGGCGATCAAGGGGGCGGCGCATTGCCATGCCGCCCGGGGGCGGCACATCGTGACGGTCCGGACCGAACACAAGGCGGTGCTGGATCCCTGCCTGGAACTCGAACGCCAGGGGTTCGAACTGACCTGGCTGGATGTGGATTCCAATGGCCTGCTCAGCCCCGATGCCCTGGCAGCTGTCCTGCGCCCTGACACGATCCTGGTGTCGGTGATGCTGGTGAACAATGAGATCGGGGTGATCCAGGACATCGCCGCATTGGCGGCGCTGTGCCGTGATCGCGGGATCCTGTTCCATACCGATGCCGCCCAGGCCACGGGCAAGCTGCCGATCGATGTCCAGGCGCTGGGGGTGGACCTGCTGTCCATGTCGGCGCACAAGACCTACGGCCCGAAGGGCGTCGGCGCGTTGTACGTGCGCCGCAAGCCGCGTGTGCGCATCGAGGCCCAGATCCACGGCGGCGGCCATGAGCGCGGTTTGCGTTCGGGCACGCTGCCCACCCACCAGATCGTCGGCATGGGCGAAGCCTTTGCGCTGGCTGGCGAACTGATGGATGCCGAAATCCCTCGCATCCGGGCCTTGCGCGACCGTTTGTGGGATGGTTTGCGCGATTTGCCGGACGTCTATCTCAATGGCGATCTGGACCGGGGCGTGGCGCATACCCTGAATCTCAGCGTGGCTCATGTCGAAGGCGAAGCCCTGCTGATGGCCGTGCCGGAACTGGCCGTGTCCTCGGGTTCGGCCTGCACCTCGGCCAGCCTGGAACCGTCCCACGTGTTGCGCGCCCTGGGGCGCAGCAACATCCTGGCGCACAGTTCGCTGCGCCTGACCCTGGGGCGCTACACGACGCAGGACGAGGTGGATCGCGCCGTGCGCCTGCTGCGCGCCCAGATCGGGCGGCTGCGCGAACTGTCGCCGTTGTGGGAAATGCGCCAGCAAGGCACCCTGGGCGCCTGGGCGGAGCAATGCCGATGACGGGGCCATCGTATGGACCGCAGGTCCTGGATCACTACCTGCATCCGCGCAATGTCGGGTCCTTCGATGTGGATGACCCCCAGGTCGGTACGGGGCTGGTGGGTTCGCCGCAGCTGGGTCAGATCTTGAAACTGCAGATCCGCCTGGATGGCGCTACCATAGAATCAGCCTGCTTCCGGGCATTCGGTAGTGGCGAGGCCATTGCGGCGGGCTC